>Ga0181520_10003093_pt1 | contig 29724 bp, 35 predicted proteins | sample PEATcosm2014_Bin_29_FD_132451 | JGI IMG/M metagenome (GOLD analysis project Ga0181520, IMG submission 132451) | Peatland microbial communities from MTU Mesocosm Facility, Houghton, MI, USA - PEATcosm2014_Bin02_30_metaG | ecosystem: Environmental > Terrestrial > Soil > Wetlands > Peat | place...
CTCTCAACCTACTCAAACAAGACAAGACTTCAAAACGAGGTGTCCACGGAAAAAGACTCAAAGCGGGCTGGGACAATGGCTACCTGCTCCACCTACTGGGAAAATAAGATGCGTTTGCCCTGCCCTTCGAGATCAGCAGTTCTAAATGAAAATGGGAACCCATGTAGCTATTTTCCCAAGGGTTGAACAGTGCTCTGTTGAGGTCTGGAGATATTCGAATCGCTTTTGGACGGATAGCGCAGGATGTGCGCGGGCTTGCCAGATAGACGGCGCGGTACGGACATGGACTACACGATGGCGGATATTGGACTTTCGGCGTTTTCCTTGTTTTTCATGCAGAATGAATCGTTTTTGTTCCATCAGCGTCGGCTGGAGCAAGGGCACGTTACCTCGAATTGCCACACCCTCTTCGGAATCAAGAAGATACCTACCGACAACTACATTCGTCCGATGCTGGACAATGTCTCCCCGGAGGCCTTCAAGCCCTGTTTCGACCCGGGTCGCCTCCGGCAAAGCTCCACCCATTTAGAACTGCCGATGAGGCACTGTTTTCGGCCCAATCTTCCGCAATTCAGCTCAACGGCGACGGCTTCAGCCGAAAAGCGCTGCACACTCGATGAGCGAAACTCCGGCTCTGGCAAACTCGACCTCGATCTTCGCCGCTGAACCGTTCAGGCCGATGGCGCGGCAGGCATCGCGAAGGATGTATGCGGGCAGGCCGAGGCGACGGGCGTCAAGAGCAGAGTAGCCGACGCAGTAGTCATAGGCGAGTCCGGCAAGGAAGACGCGGGTGAGGTCGCGTTCCTCCAGATAGCCGGCAAGACCGGTGGGCGTCACGCGGTCATTCTCAAAAAAGGCGGAATAGGAATCGATGCGCGGATTGAAACCCTTGCGGAGAATAAGCTCGGCCTGAGGTAGATAGAGCAAGGGGTGGAATTCTGCGCCGTTGCTGCCCTGAACGCAATGCGGTGGCCAGAGAGTCTGCAGGCCGTAGCTTAGTTCGACCTGTTCGAAGGGCATCTTCCCTGGATGGGCTGTCACGAATGAGGTGTGATCGGGCGGATGCCAGTCCTGGGTGAGGACGACGTGCTGGAACAACGGCGCAATGCGATGGATCGCGTCGATTACGGCATCGCCATCGGTAACGGCGAGCGCACCGCCGGGGCAGAAGTCGTTTTGCACGTCGATAACGATCAGAACGTCATGCTCGTCGATCCGCATCGGGTCTCCTGCGCCCTAAAACTCCATCGGCACAACCATTCTCTCAAATTTGAATCCTCCGAATCGGCGAGGAGCGATGCAAGGTAGCTCAGGCGAGAAACACTTCAACGCCATTGGAGCGGAGCAACTCCACATACTCAGGAGCAAGCTCCTTGTCGGAGATGACGATATCGGCGGCGCTGAGCGGAGCAACGGGAATCATGCCGCCGCGGCCGAACTTGGTGTGGTCGGCAACGATAATCACCTTCCCCGCGATTTCGATCATTTTTTGTTCCGAGCCGACGACAAGGGTGTTGTTGTTGCTGAATCCGGTTTCGGTAATGCTGCCAATCCCCATGATGACGGCGTCCGCGCGAATGTTTCCCAGCATCTGCTCGCAGAATGGGCCGAGCAGCACGCGGAGGCGCGGATCGAGATAGCCGCCAGTCAGAGTGAGTTCGATATTGCGCAGAGTTTCCAGACTCTCCGCAATGGGAAGAGAGTTGGTGATGATGTGCAGAGACTTGGAAGAAAGCTCGCGAGCAACGGCGGCCACTGTCGATCCGCCGTCGAGAATCACGGTCTGGCCGTCTTCGATCAGACCCGCGGCAAACCGCGCGATCCGTTCCTTTTCGTCGCTTGATCGCCCGCTCTCGACCGCATAGTCGAAAGCGCGCGCAGGTGGCGTCTGCTGGGAGACAGCGCCTCCGTAGACGCGGCGCAGTACCTTTTCCTCCTCCAGAATGTCGAGATCGCGGCGCACGCTGGATTCCGAAGCATCCAACTCGCGGCAAAGTGTTTCCAGGTCGAGGAAATCCCTGGTCTCGAACATCTGGCGGATTCGAAGTTGCCGTTCAGCAGCTTTCATCGTTTGTCAGCGTATTGCCGCGAGCCTTCTGCTTTCCCACCCATTCCGCAAAAAAGCGCGAAATGGATGGGGCACCTACAACTCATATCGGTCACAATTAAACCGCTACTTCGAGCCAATCGCCTCCATTACGGCATCGGTGACGGATTTTACCAGCGACTCGACATCCGCGTCCGCATTCGAACCGGCCGAGTTGCCGGTGTTGCCGTCGCACGGAGTTGGAGTGAGCGCAATCGAACCGGGCATCTCAAGATCGGCAAGCTGGCACTCTTTCATTCGGGAAGTGTCGAAACGGCTGTCGGGCAGGCCGAGCTTTTTCTTGATGGCCAGCAGGTCTTCGCCTTGCTGTTCCGAGATGCGGGAGATGGGAACGCCGAGTTGCGAGGCCAGCATGAGGGTCCAGCAATAGGTTTCAAGAACCTCGGCGTACCATTCGGCGTGGGTTACGGTATCGCCCCAGCAGATGATGCCGTGATTGGCCAGGAGCACCGTGTTGTGGTCTTTCACGAAGGGGATGACGGTCTGGGCGAACTCAGCGGTTCCCGGCGTCTTGTAGGGCGAGATGGCGACCTTGCCGACGAAGACTTCAAACTCGGGAATGACGAGATTGGGCGGGACCTTCCCGGTGATGGCATACGCGGTTGCATGCGGCGGATGACAGTGGACACAGGACTTTGCCTGCGGGACCGCCTTGTAGATTTCAAGATGGAGGAAGATTTCACTGGTGCGCGGCTTGGTGCCCGCGATTTGATTTCCTTCCAGATCTACCAAGCTCAGGTCTTCGGGCGTCAGGTCAAACTTGCTGACCAGGGTCGGTGTGCAGATCACTTCGTTGGGGCCGATGCGATAAGAGATGTTGCCGCCATTGCCATCGACAAACTGGCGCATCCACAGCTTGCGGCCCACAGCGCAGATTTCTTTCTTGATGGCTTCGGCTTCCGGCGTGTTAAAAAGGCGGGGATTGGCGGCTGTGCGGCTGGGAGAGCCTCCGGTAATGGTGGATGGCGCTGTCGGGGTTACGGTTGCGGCGCTTGCTTTTCCGCTCGTCGCGAGAGCGACATTACGCTGCTGCAAGAAGTCTTTAGCCGAGGGCGTGACAACGCAGTTTTCAGCGATCACGATGCGGGTTGCGCCCCCTGCGACAGCTTCCTGCACGTCACGCATCGCAACTACCTTGCGGCTGGAAAAATCGATGCTCTTCTCTTCGTTGTTCACTTCCGCTCCTCGGATCTCTTATGAAAACTGTCTTCTGTTATGAAAATCGCTTACTGCCTGACGTCGATTGAATCCACAATCAAAGAACAATACGCATCGACCGGTACAGGGGTTGGCCAGAATGGGTTGGAGGCTTCGCGGCCTTCAGTGAAGGCGACCATCTGCCCTTCGGCAGCGCCTAGTTCGTCGATGGCGATAAGAGCTTTGCCTCCGCCCTTTCCATTTTTCGCGCGCAGATTTTCCATGGTGACCGGCTCCACGACTACGAGCGTTCGGCCGCGGTAGGACTCGACAGCCGGAGTGAGCGTGAGGTGTCCGCGAACGATGCCGAGTCTCATGCGATTCCTCCTGCCGGAGATTGCGCCGAATCCACAATGCCGACCACCACCATGCGCGCCGGAGTGTTGTTGCCCAGCTTCTCGCGTGCGATGTCTCCGTCGGTTGAGACCATGACCGTTGCACCGCGCGCTGCGCCCAGCCAGTCCACCACGGCGATCGGCTCGGCTGCCGCACTGCCGTCCGCCTCGAGCCGTTGCGCGACCAGAAACCGGCAGCCATCCAGCGTGGGATGCTTGACTGTCGCAACGACCGTGCCTTCGATACGCGCAAGAAACATGGTTATATGATCCGCAGTGCGTTGCCGACGATCATCTGGCGTTGACGCGTAAATGTCATGGGAGTGGTGACCCCTTCGCCGGTGGGCGTGGCAACGGTGTGACTGAAATACCCTGGACCGCCGACACCGAGCGCAGCCGCCGAAGGAGCATTCTGGATAAAAAGAGTTGTATTCATGGCGCGTGCCATGCGGGTTGCGTTTTCAACATCCTTGGTGTGGATGATGCCCGTGTGATGGTAGCCGTGCTCGGCCTTAACTGAGGCAGCAATCGCCGCGTCAACACAGTTGACACGGACAACAGGAATGAATGGCATCATCTGTTCTTCAGTGACAAAGGGATGATTCTCGTCGGTCTCGCCGAAGAGCAATTCGGTTCCGGCAGGCACACGCACACCGGCTGCTTCGCCCAGCACCGCGGGATCCTTGCCTACCATTTCTTTCTTGATGTGCGCGCGTGCGCAGCCACCTCCGCCGCTTTCAAAGGTGAAGGCTGCTTTCGTGAGCCGGTCGATGGCTTCGCGGTCAAGCTGAAACGCACCGGCGCGGCGCATGGCGGCGATAAAGGCGTCGGCGACCGAGGCGACAACGAAGATCTCCTTCTCGCCGGTACAGAGCAAGTTGTTATCGAACCCGCCGCCCGTGATAATGCACTTTGCCGCGTGGTCGAGATCGGCGGTTTCGTCAACGACGACCGGCGGATTGCCCGGGCCGCCTGCGATGACGCGTTTCCCGGACTTTGCGGCGGCCTTGGCAACGGCTGCGCCTCCAGTGACGCACAGGAGGGCTACCTTGGGATGATGGAAGATCTGCTCGGCGGCTTCGATGCTGGCCTCGGCCGTAGTGGTCACAACGTTGGCGACGCCCAGTTCGCGCTCAATTTCGCGGTTCCACAATTGCAGCGCATAACGCGCCACTTTTTGGCCGGAAGGGTGAGGACCGAAGACCGCGGTGTTGCCAGCGGCAAGAATATTGATGGCGTTCGATGCCATGGTGGGCACCGAATGGGTGACGGGCAGCATCATGCCGATAACGCCCCAGGGCGCGCGCTCGATAATGCACAGGCCGGTGGGATCGCTGCGGGCGTCGCTACGCATGTTCTCGACGCCAAGCACAAAGCGCATGTTGGTGAGCTTGAGAATCTTGTGGTCGAGGCGACCGACCTTGGTCTCCTCCAGCTCCATGCGACCCAACTCCTCGCGGCGATCGTTGCAGATGCGGACGATGATGCCGATCATCCGTTTGCGATCGTCGAAGCTCATGGCCGCGACTTTTTTCTGCGCTTCATAGGCCGCGTTCACCGCTTCGTCCACGGTCGCAAAGACGCCATCCCGTGAGGGAACATGCGAAGGGGCGGCGTGCGTGGCCTGGGCGGCGGCGATCTGCGGTTGCAATTGGATGCGAAGCCGCGCCACAACTTCCTTGGCGATCTCCGCGATCACTTGTTCCTGGATCTGCATTACGGCTTCTCCAATAGCGCGCCTTCGACCTCGACGGTATCCACGATGCCGACGATGACCGCATCTACGGGCGCGTCCTTCGTTGTGGGCGTGAGGCGAGCAGAACTGCCCTGCGTGAACAACACGCACTCACCGACGCCGGCTCCCACGCTATCGACCGCGACCACGGAGCTTCCGGAGATCTGCAGCTTACCGTCCCTGCTGATATAGGGCTGGACGAGCAGCAGCTTCATGCCGCGGAACTTCGCGTTCTTTTGCGTGGAGACAACATTGCCGATAACTTTTGCTATGAACATGCCGGCTTACCTCATGTGCCGCGGTGGAGATTTCTCCACCGGCTGCGGCTATTTCGGCAATACAGCGCTGAGATTGTCGTGCGGACGCGCGATCACGTGCACGCTCTGCACCTCGCCGGCGGCGCGCGCGGCGCTGGCTCCGGCATCCACCGCGGCGCGGACCGAGCCCACGTCGCCGGTAACAAAAACCGAGCACAGACCGCTGCCAACCTTGTTCCAGCCTACAAATTTGACGCTGGCCGCCTTCAACATTGCGTCCGTTGCCTGGACCAATGCCACCAGGCCCTTGGTCTCGATCATCCCAATTGCTTCATTCGCCATTTCAAGTTCTCCAAATCGCTTCGTTTTATGTGACCTGAGCAGGGGCTAAAGCCCGTTCCTTTTGAGGCCCCTTTTCGGCACGACTGAAGTCATGCCCTGTTACAAAACATTGATCAAATCGACCTTGCCGCGACCTTTTACTCAGTTTCCCGATAAAAAGCCGGTGGTTACTTCAACATGCTTTCGACAAGCGCATCGTGGGGACGCGCAATGACGTGCGACGACACCAACTCGCCAATCACCTTGGCGGCCGCTGCGCCCGCGTCTACGGCGGCGCGCACGCTGCCTACATCGCCGCTCACGATAGCGGTGACATAACCGCCGCCGATCTGCACGGTTTTGACAAGCTCTACGCTGGCGGCTTTCACCATCGCGTCACATGCCTCGACGAGTCCGACGAGGCCACGGGTTTCAATCAATCCAATTGCTTGGCTCATATGCTCTCCTGTGGCCTACTTCTCGGCCTTGCGAGGGGCCGGCTTGCTGTTCTGTTGCACAAAGGACGGCAGTTCATCGTGGGGGCGGCTGATCACCTGAACGCTGACCACCTCGCCGATCCGGCCTGCCGCTTCGGCACCTGCGTCGGTGGCTGCTTTGACGGCGGCCACGTCCCCTTCCACAAAAGCGGTCACCAGTCCGGAGCCAACAGTCTGCCAGCCGGCGAAGGTTACATTTGCGGACTTGAGCATGGCGTCGGTTGCCTCGAACAGCGCGACCAGCCCCTTTGTCTCAATCATTCCAAGCGCTTGTTTCATCGCTTCCTCTCTTTTCAGTAGCGTTACTTCTGCAGTTGCCTTGCTTTACTTGAACAATGCTTTACTTGAACAAATCGATGTCTTTGGTCAGGTGCAGACCGCAGGCGTTGGCCTCGTCGGTGTCCATGTGGACGTTGAGGCGGGATGTGGGGTCGATGCGGACGTGGACATTATTGAAGGTGAGGCCCGCCTGGCCGCCGATGCGGAGCTTCATGCGGTCGCCCTTGGCGACGCCGAAGTAGGCCGCTTCAGTGGGGTTCATATGGACATGGATGGCGGCGCGGATCACGCCTTCTTTTAACTCAACCACGCCCTTGGGTCCGATGATGACCGCGCCGGGCGTGCCCGCTATGTCGCCGGAAAGGCGGACGGGAATATCGCTGAAGCCGAGCATGATGGCGTCGGTAAAAGCGAGTTCGACCTGCGACTGCTTACGCATGGGGCCAAGAATGCGGAGGTTGGAAATGAGACGGCTGCGCGGTCCGACGATGGTCACAGTTTCCTTGGCCGCGAAGTTGCCTTCCTGAAAAAGCGGGCGATCGAAGGTAAGCTCCGTGCCCGGACCAAACAGAATGTCCATGTCTTCGCGGCAGACGTGCATGTGGCGCGAAGAAGTTTGCACGGTAAGAGGCGGCGCAACTCCGCCCTTCTGCTTGCCAAGGTATTCGAGTGCCACCTGGCGCACGATCTGCTCGACCGTGGATCGCGAGATGGAGCCAACCGAATTCGCGAGAGCTGTGCTTGCCATAGAGAAATTCCTGAACTGCCTTACGTTGCCTGCCCTGCCATTGCGTGCGCCGCGGCGTTGGCGCGGTCGACGACAGCCACCGTTTCGCGCGCGACGACGATTTCTTCATTCGCCGGAACTACCAAAACCTTGACCGTGGAGCGATCTGTTGAGATCGGACCTTCGCCTTTGATGGAATTGTTTTTGCTTTCGTCGAGTTCGATGCCGAACCCGGAGAGATCTTTCAGAACCGCGGCGCGAATCTCCGGGCTGTTTTCTCCGATGCCGCCTGAAAAAGTGATCGCATCGACACCGCCAAGCTCGAGCAGGAACGCACCGAGATAATGGCGAATCGCGAAGACAAATACATCGAGCGCCAGTTGCGAGCGGCTGTCGCCCCTGGCGGCTGCCTCGGTCAGGTCGCGAATGTCGCCGCTTGTACCGCTGATGCCCGCCAACCCCGATTTGCTGCCCAACAGCGACGCCATCTGGTCCGGGTCGAGCTTGAGCTTCTTCATCATGTGCAGCACGGCGAAGACGTCGATGTCGCCGACGCGGTTGTTTTGCGGCAGCCCGGATTGCGGCGAGGCGCCCATGGTCATGTCAATGGCCACGCCATCGCGGAATGCCGCCATGCTGGAGCTACCACCGAGATGGCAGGAGATGTGGCGTAAATTCTTGCGTCCGAGCAGCGCCTGGGCGAGCTCGCTGGCGGAGCGATGGCTGGCGCCGTGGAATCCGTAACGGCGAATCCCGAACTCGGTGCGCCACTCGTAAGGGACAGCATAGGTGGTCGACGCCTCGTCCATGAAACGGTAGGGGAAAGGCTCCATGACGGCGACTAGCGGCACACCGGGAAGCTGCTGGCGAAAGGCCTGAATGGCGGCAATGTAGGGGGGATTGTGGGCCGGGGCGAGGAAGCAGAACTCTTGGAGAGCGGCCAGAAACTTGTCGTCTATGATCTGCGGAGCGTTCAGCGGGCCGGCATGGACTGCCTTGAAACCCACCGCGCCAATCTCAGCCAGGCTCGACAACGGCTTGCCCGGGCCGGCGATTTCGGCGATGCATTTATGGATGGCGGCATGGTAATCGGCGCATTCGCCTCCCGGTTGTCCAATGCGCTCCACGCGGCCCTGAGCCAGAATGCACTCCTCCGGCATGTCCAGAACGCGAAACTTGAACGAGGTGCTACCGATATTTGGAATTAGACATTTCATTTCTGATTGATGTTGATTGAAAATGAATGATACTATACAGTATTTAGCAGAGTCAACCGCTATTTCTGACAGATTATGAGGTAGAACCAGAAAATGAAGGCACAAGCGAGCAATTCGCAGGCCTCAACGCCCCACCGTCCAAGTCTTGATCGCGTGGAAGAGCTGGGGATCGTTGGCGCGGGGGGTGGGGGGTTTCCTACCGCCGTGAAGTTGAAGACCCAGGCCTCGCTGCTGATTGCCAACGCGGCTGAGTGCGAACCCCTGCTGCACAAGGACAAGGAACTGCTGCACCACTACGCCGAGCCCTTTCTGCGCGGGATGCGCATGGCCATGGAGATGATTGGCGCACGCGAGGGGGTGGTGGGGATCAAGGAAAAGTACCACGAAATCATTGCGGCGCTCGAGAGCAGTGCAGGGCCTGGAATCAGGGTGGCGCAGCTGCCGGACTGCTACCCGGCGGGGGATGAGTTCATCCTGGTGCATATGGTGACGGGGAGGGTGATTCCGCCAGGCGGGTTGCCGAAGGATGTCGATGCGGCGGTGGCAAACGTCGAAACGCTGATGAACATCGGCCTCGACCAGCCTGTGACTCACAAATATCTCACTGTGGCTGGAGCCGTGGCTACGCCGGTGACGCTGCGGGTTCCCGTGGGCGTCACGATTGGCGAGGTGATTGAGGCGGCCGGCGGGCCAACGGTTGCGGATTTCGGCGTGCTGCTGGGCGGGGTGATGATGGCCAAACCGGCGGCGAACCTGGACGTTCCGGTGACCAAGACTACGGGCGGGATTGTGGTGCTGCCTGCCGAGCACAGTCTGATTCGGCGGCATAACGCGCCGTGGATGCATGTAGCGAAGGTGGGCCGGTCGGCCTGCGACCAGTGTCGGTTCTGCACGGAGTTCTGTCCGCGCTTCCTGCTAGGGCATCCGATCGAACCCCATGCGGCGATGCGGTCACTGGGGTTTGCGACCGGCGCCGATGCGATGGTGGCGACGCTCTACTGCTGCGAGTGCAACCTGTGCACGATGTTTGCCTGCCCCGAGGATTTGGACCCGAAGACGGTTTGCATACAGAACAAGCCGTTGGCGCGGGAGCGCGGGCTTACGTTCAAGGGAACGCCGGAGTCGATTACGCCTCATCCCATGGCTGAGTTCCGCCGTGTGCCGATGCGCAGGCTGATTGCCAGACTGGGGCTGGGAGAGTTCAATAATGTTGGGCCGCTTACGGAGCACGCGTTTGCGCCGCGCAAGGTGAATGTTTTGCTCAAGCAACATGCGGGCGCACCGGCGGTCCCTGTGGTCAAGAGCGGCGACCGGGTGCGCGCGGGCGGTCTGCTGGCGGTGCCGGATCTGGGTAAACTTGGCGCGCGGATCCATGCGAGTATCGACGGCGTGGCGAAGGTGGAGCGTGATGCGGTTTGGATTGAGGCCTAGTCTTCCGGTCGCGTAGAAGGGGGATGGTGAATCCCACCCTAGCCACAAAAACAAAAACGTGGTGCCCAGAGGGCGCCCAGGTGGGGCACCCAGTTTCTGTTTTGCGGAAGGAGCCAAACAGGTGTCTGAAATCGATTCAATCGGATTGATCGAGCTTTCGAGCGTGGCCACGGGGTATGGGGTCGAAGATACGATGCTTAAGGCCGGTAATGTTCAGTTGCTCATGGCCCGCAGCATCTGCTCGGGCAAGTTTCTAATCGTGGTTGCGGGCGATGTGACTTCGGTGCAGGCTGCGTTGCTGGCTGGCGCGGCGGCTTGCGGTGCATCGCTCATAGAGCGGCGACAGATTTCGCGCATCCATCCCTCCGTGCTGGCGGCCATCTCGAACGCCGTGGATGTCGATCCGAAAGACCTGCGCTCCATAGGCGTGATCGAGACGTTTTCCGCGGCCAGCATCATCGAGGTGGCTGATACGGCGGTCAAATCCGCGAACGTGACGCTGCTGCGCATCCACCTGGCCATGGCGCTCGGCGGCAAGGGATTCGTAATGATGGCCGGCGATGTTTCCAGTGTCCAGGCGGCGGTTGCAGCCGGATCGAAGGTGGCCGGTGAAGATGGGATGCTGGTGGGCCGGGCAGTGATTGCCGCGCCGTCGCCGGAGTTGTTCCGGGATTATATCTAGCCCCAGGTAACGACATCGGGCAGAAACGGTTCGAGTCTCGTGCGGTCAACGCCGGGGTATTTCCTGGGGGGAGCCGGGCGGCACGGGCGAGATAGCATGTCACTTTCCTGTGTGATTTCCGCCCTTGCTTTAACTCCGTGGCAGTGGTCTACTGCACAGATTATTCCAGTCCGCCAATGAGACCAGGGGCCTGTTTAGGCCGGCGTCAGCCCGCCGCGGCGGTCGTCCGAACAGCCGGGCTCCCGCGACGCTGCCGAGAGGAGTAACATCCTTCGATGAACGAGATCGATTCGAAATCCCTTCCAGAAAACGCCTACCAGCCGCTTAAACCAGGCGAGCGATACCTGCCCATTGTGCCCGCTGAGTCAACGGAGGCGGAACTTACGCTGCGTTCGGTCTTCTGGGGCATTGTGTTTTGCATCGTCTTTTCGGTCGCGTCGGCCTACTCGGCGCTGAAGGTGGGCCAGGGGATGGAGGCTGCCATTCCCATCTCCATTCTCGCGATCGGCCTGGCGCGCGTGTACAGGCGGCGCACCAGTCTGCTTGAGAACGTGATCATCACCGGAATCGGCGCGGCCTCCGGCAGCGTGGTGGCCGGTGCAGTCTTCACAATTCCCGCGCTCTATATCCTTCATCTCGATCCGCACCCGGTGCAGACCATCTTCATCTGCCTGGCGGGCGGCTGCCTGGGTGTGCTCTTCCTGATTCCGCTGCGCCGCTACTTCGTGCGCGAGATGCATGGCCAACTGCCTTTTCCCGAGGCGACGGCAATCACCGAGGTGCTGGTGACCGGCGAACAGGGCGGCTCACAGGCCAAGCTGCTTCTGCAGGCAACCGCCATCGCCGGCATTTACGACTTTATTGTCACCACATTTCATGCCTGGAAAGAGTATCTCGACTTTCAGTTCGTGCCGGTGATACGCATGCTCGCCGACAAGGGCCGGATGGTCTTCAGCTTCGACGCCATCGGCTTTATCCTCGGCCTCGGCTACGTGATGGGGCTGCGCAGTGCGCTGGTCTTTTGCGCGGGTAGTATTCTGACCAGCTTTGTTCTGGTCCCGATGATCTGGTTCATCGGCAGCCACACAGATATTGCCTTGTATCCGGCCATGATGCCCATCTCCAAAATGACCGCTGTCGAGATCTATCGCAACTATGTGCGCTTCATCGGCGTGGGCGCCATTGCCACAGCCGGCATCATCGGCATCCTCAAATCGCTGCGCGTGGTGGCAGGGTCGTTTGGCATCGCGCTACATGCCTTTCGTCATGGCGAGGCACCCCATACGGAGCGGACCGATCGCGATATTCCGGTCGTTTCCCTGTTGCTGGGCGTCGTGATCGGCGCTATCTGCGTGGCAATCTTCTTTGGGCGTCTTCAGGTCTCATGGACGGTGCTGGCATTGGGCCTGGTGCTGACGCTGCTGTTCTCGTTCTTCTTCACCTCGGTGGCCGCCAACGCCATTGCCACCACGGCCAACAATCCGGCCTCCGGCATGACCATGCTGACCATCATTATCTCCGCGGTTGTGTTGTTGAGCTTTGGCCTATCGGGAGACACGGGGATGTTCTTCGTGATGGCCATTGCGGGCATGGTATGCACGGCCCTGTGCGTATCTGGCCAGTTCATCACCGACCTGAAGGCCGGTTATTGGCTGGGCTCGACGCCGGCGGCGCAGGAGAAGGTCAAGTTTATTGGCGTCATCGCCGCTGCCGTCACCGCCGGCTTGACGATCATCCTGCTGGCCCATGTTTATCAGTTCGGAGAAGCCGCGCCGGGAGACACGCGACAGATACTCGCCGCGCCGCAGGCCTCCATCATGAAGGCGCTAGTAGTGGGATTTATGAACAACCAGCCAGTTGCGTATATGCTGTTTGGCATTGGCGCAATGGTGACGATCGTGGTGGAGATGCTGGGCAAATCCTCCATGGTCTTTGCCCTGGGCATCTATCTGCCACTGGGGCTCACCTCGCCGGTGCTGGCCGGCGGACTGATGTCGCACCTGATTAACAAACGTTCGGATAAGACCGGCGGCGAGCAGGGCGGCAAGATTCGTGAGCGTGGAGTGATTATTGCTTCGGGACTCATGGCGGGCGGCGCGCTGGGAGGCGTCCTGGGCGCATCTCTCCGGCTCTTCCCCTGGTATCGCGAGGATCTGATTCAAACCCCGTTCTACTTGAACAATCCGGTCTCGCAATCGGTTTCCATCTTGCTGTTTGCGGGGCTTTGTTTCTACGTCTGGTTCTATGCCGTGAAGAAAGATAAGGTGTAAATCATGGATCAAGCTGGGAAATATGTTGCGGACGCGGTTTTGGGTATCGATACACTCTGGGGCGGTGACGTGCTGTGTCCTTCGGGCACCGGACGGTTTATTGCCGATTCATGGTTTTCCGATGAGCCGCTGCCCGCTGCGTACACGCATCCGTCGGCTGCCAGGGTGCGGGAATCCGGTGGCGTCGCCGGCAAGAGTATCGATCGGGATGCGGTGGAAGAGTACCTGCGTCATGTAGACCTTCCCCAAGCGATTGCCGGAGTTCGCGATGAAGCAGGAAAGCTCCGGGGGCTGCGCAAGTCCTACTTGACGGGGCTGGCGGTTTCTCTCGATACGATGTGGGACCTGGCAATGGAGGTTATTGGCAAGGGCGATCCGGTGCCGTATGCCCGCTCAGTGGAGGCGTCGACTGCGAAGCCGCCTGAACCCTCCAGGCCGGAGAAGAAGCGGGAACGCGTGGCCGAGCTGTTGGGCCGCGCCGGCTACACCGTGTCAAACGCAGGTGGGTTGCTGGAGGCAGTCGATCGATGGCGCCGGGAGCGCGTGGTCCCGATGGCATCGGTGCGCGCTCTGGGCGCGGCGGTGATCGCGCATTTTGACAATCTCAGCGCGAAGAATTTGCTGCCGTATCTTCCACAGGATCTGGCCCGCGTACCGAGGGCGAACATCGAGTTCATGCCGATCAAGGATGCCTGGTTTTCCGGTTCAATGAACTACCTGGGGCGAGCTCGCAACGCCGATGGCAGTCCGCAGTACGAAGCGACCTACGAGATCAATGCTTCGTTGCAGATGTCGTATCCGGAGTTTGAACAGCTCGTGAGCCACGAGGTTGTGCCGGGGCACGTGACGACTTTTGCCTACCTGCAGGACTTGTACGTCCGGGGAAAGGTGGACTTCGAAGCCACCGTACTTACCATGAATACGCGCGCGGCCACGCTGTTTGAAGGTATCGCCAACAATGCAATTCTGATCGCGCATGATGTCACCGAAGTGGAACAGTTGCCGGACGAAGACCTGCAGATCGGCGTATTGCTGGCGCTGCTACAGGATGACGCCAAGAACCAGTCGTCTTATCTGACGTGGGGCGAAGGCAGACCGCAGCCGGAGGTGGCGGCCACGCTGCGGCGCGATTTTCTGGTCACAGAAGAACGCGCCGATAAGCTGTCTGGCGCGTGGGGACGGCATCCGCTGCTGGGGCGAATGTATCTCCCCGCGTACCGCTCCGGCACAGAGAAGGTTGCCGAGCTCCGGCGAACTTATCCCGCGGAGCGAGTGCTCCCGGCCATCTACGGTTGCAACGGATTAGTCGACATCCAGACCGTCGACCAGATTCTAAAAGGCTAGAAACCGTCTGACCATTTCTTCAGGCCCCACTTCGCGCTGAAGAATCCTGAAAAGGCCGCGCGGTCGTCCGCAAAACTCTATCCGGGATGAACGCGAGCGCTGGCGGTGACGAATAGGTGGGCAGTCACTCGGCGAAGAAGGCTTCGACGTCGGTGATGGTCGCCGTCGTGCGGTAGGGCGGGAGGCTCTGGAGGAAAGTTTGGCCGTAGCGCTGGCGGGTGATGCGGGGGTCGAGCAGGACGAGGACGCCGCGATCTTCGAGGGAACGGATGAGACGGCCGAAGCCCTGCTTGAGGGTGAGGACGGCGGCGGGGACCTGGTAGTCGAAGAACGGCTTGCCGCCGGCTTCTTCAATGGCCTTCATGCGGGCCTGGACGACCGGGTCGCTGGGGACGGCGAAGGGGAGACGGTCGATGATGACGCAACTGAGCGCCTCGCCTTGTACGTCGACGCCTTGCCAGAAGCTGGCGGTGCCGAAGAGGACGGCATTGGGAGTTTCGCGGAACTGTTCGAGGAGGGCCTTACGCGGAGCGCTGCCGTGCAACAGGATGGGGAAGTCGAGGACTGGCAACAGGCGCTCGTAGAGAGCACGCATCTGGTTGTAGCTGGTAAAGAGGCAAAAGGCGCGGCCGCGCGAGAGATCGAGTACGCGCTGGATGCAGCGCGCGGCGGCTTCAGGAAACTCCGGGTCGCGAGGGTCGGGCATCTCCGGCGGCAGGTAGAGCAAGGCCTGCTTTCCGTATTGGAAGTGCGAAGGCACCACGAGCTCGCGCGCCCCCTGGCCCGTATCGCCGAGGCCGAGCCGCCGGCGCATGTGCTCAAAACCGCCCTGCACGGTAAGTGTGGCGGAGGTGAGCACCACGGTGGGAATTCGCTCGAAGACCAACTCGCGGAGCAACTCGGAGACGTCGATGGGCGTGGCCTGGAGGAAGGTGGTGCGCGCCTGACTTCTGAAGTTGCCCCGCACCGTCGATCTTTCGGAGGAGTTCCCCAAAACGCGCCGCTCCATCCAATAAACCATGTTGCTGGAATTGGATTCGAGCAGGAACTCGAGTTCGCCGCGCAGGCGCGCCACGCGCTTCTTGAGGCCGGGCGCTTCGTCGATGCCGGTGAGCCGCTCCATCTCCGTTTCCATCAGCTTGAGCGTGGTGCGCACGGCGATGTAGAGATCGCCGGAAGTTTCGAGGAACTCCTCGCGCGCGGAGAAGGGCTGGCGGCCGTCGCCGGCCATGGGCAGCCCGGCGAAAAACATGCGAGCCCGGTCGCGAAGCTGCTGGGTGGCAGCGGGCATGTTTCCCGCGCCCTCCTTGCCGCGCAATAGCACATCGGTGTCGCGCGCCAGTTCTTCAAAGCGAATGTTGCTGACCGAGAGGCCGAAGTAGCTGGAAGCGACGTCTTCCAGTTCATGAGCCTCGTCGAAGATCACGGCGGCGGCCTCGGGCAAGATGCCGGCGTCGGGCGCGCCGGTGGCCTGCTGCTTGACGGAGAGGTCGGCGAAGAACAGGTGGTGGTTGACGATAATAATGTCCGATTCAAGGGCTTTGCGCCGCATCTCGGTGATGAAGCAGCGGTTGTAATCCGGACAAGTTGTGCCCAGGCAGGCCTCGGAGCGAGCGTCGAGCTTTTGCCAGAGGGCGCTGGACTCCGGCATCCCTGACAATTCTGCACGGTCGCCGGTTTCGGTCGTCTTCTCCCAGTTGGCGATCTGCTGGAACTGATCAATCTCTTCAAGGCCTGACAAAATCGGCTGATTTTGCAGTGCTACCAGCTTGTGACGGCAGAGATAGTTGGCGCGGCCTTTCATATAACAGACGCGGAGGTCGCCGATCAGGGTTTCCAGGAACGGAACATCGCGGAAGTAGAGCTGGTCTTGCAGGGCCTTGGTGCCCGTGGAGACGATGACGCGCTGGCCAGTGCGCAGGGCGGGGAGCAGGTAGGCGAGGGTTTTGCCGGTGCCGGTGCCGGCTTCGACAATCAGGTGGCGGTGTTCAGTGAGCGCCCGCTCGACGGCTTTGGCCATTTCGAGCTGGCCGGGGCGGTACTCGTAGGGCAACGGCGAACGCGCCAGAATGCCGCCCGGAGAGAAGAACTCGTGAAGGGAGGGCAGAGCGCGGGTTGAAGTGTCAGAGAAGGCCATCGGGACCGGGTGCTCACTCCATCATAGTGATGAGGGCGGAGGACCGATCCCGAGGGGATTGAGTTCAAGCGGATTCGGCGGTGGTGGGATCGATGGTCCTGAGTATCTTGGCGATGTTGTTGGCAGGGAAGCCGCCCTGGCTGGCGTGTTCGCGGATCATTTCCTCGTCCGGCGCGATATAGATGCAGTAGAGCTTGTCCTGGGTGACATAGCTGTGAAGCCACTGGATCTGAGGGCCGAGGTTGCGGAGGACACAACAGGACTTTTCGGAGACGGCCTGCAACTGCTGAGCGGACATGTCGCCGAGTCCGGGAATCTCACGTTCAATGACAAATTTGGGCATGGATTGACCTCGTCGAGATGGGGATTGGGCTAGTGTATCCATATTTCGAGCGCGGTGCACAGGAGAGTTGTCTGAATGGGCAGACTGAAGCGTTTGTGTCAGCCGAAATCGGAATCTTTGCCGGATGAAGAAGCGTGGTATTCGGCGTCGCCTTCGGACTGGTTGGGGTTCGCGCCGAGCCAATGGCCGATCAGCGTTGCCGCTTCGGCGGACTCGGTGCCGTCAAGGCCGGCGGCGGATTTCAACAGGCGCTTGCGGACATCGGCGGCTCGCTGGGCAGCGGCGGCCTTTTCGCTGTTGGCGACAGAGTAAGAATTTGCCGCGTTCACGTTCATGGAGTTCCCGTGGATGTGCATGATTCGCTCCTCTCTTGGAAGGGGGCACTTGGAGTGCCGAGATTTCATGGGGAATATTGGAACGGGCTCATCTACAATCCTGTTCTCAAATTGCCCACCAACGGGTGCAACCTAGACGGCAGAGAATAGGCTTCCATTCAGGTCAGACGGTAGACTGGTAAGGAGGGACACGCGGATCAAGTGGTTCTGAGCCAAGGCGGCTGAAGAACTTATATGTCCCTGGGCATGCAGACCCGATTGGAGCCAAGTTTTGCCGACGTATCGCAGATCGGTTGTTCCCAGCAGGGCGGGTGCGGGAGCCCTGCCACTGGTGGCCATCGTAGGCCGGCCCAACGTGGGCAAATCCACGCTCTTCAACCGGCTCACGCATAGCCGCCGCTCGATTGTGGGCGACGAGCCGGGCATTACGCGCGACCGCATCTACGGGGAATACGAGTGGGCCGGGCGGCAGTTCAGGCTCGTCGACACGGGCGGGATGGTGCCCGACGATGCGGAGCTGATTCCGACGGAGATCTATAACCAGGCCAAGGTGGCGCTGAAAGAGGCAGACGCGCTGGTGCTGGTAGTCGATGCGCGGACGGAGCTGGCCAGTCCCGACTACGATCTGGTGAAGCTGCTGATCCGCGGCGGCAAGCCGGTGTTTCTGGCCGTCAACAAGGTCGAGGGCGAGGCCATGGCGATGGGGGCGGAGAACTTTCGCCAGCTTGGCCTTCGCAACGTTTATCCCATCAGTGCGGAACATGCGCTGGGCATCGGGGACTTGCTCGACGCGATTTCGGAGGCGATTCCAGAGCCGGCTGACGTTCCGCTGACGGAGAAACAGATCGCGGATGAGGCAGCTGCTACTGAGGCCGGGCCAGACGCGGAGGATGCGGAACAGTTGCATCGGACGCATGGCGAGTTTGAGCAGCACGAGACTTCGGTAGCCATCATCGGGCGGCCGAATGTGGGTAAGTCCACGCTTCTGAACGCGTTGACCGGCACCAGCCGCGCGATTGTCTCGCCCATTGCGGGAACTACGCGCGACGCGGTGGACGAGGTTGTGGAGTTCGAGGGCCAGCAACTGCGGTTTGTGGATACGGCAGGGATACGGCGCAAGGGTAAGACGCACCTGATGGCCGAAAAAATGAGCGTGGTCATGGCCCGGCGTCATCTGGAAGCGGCAGACGTGGCGCTGCTGGTGCTGGATGCAACGGATGGAGTGACGGCCGCGGACGCTACCATCGGCGGATATGCGCACGAGAGCGGGCGCAGCGTCATTATCCTGGTGAACAAGTGGGACGCCATCACGACCGGGCGCACAGACGGCAAGCCGCCGGCAGACCGGGAGATTTTCGAGAAGCAACTGCGCTCGGCGCTTAAATATCTGAACTACGCGCCGGTGATTTTTCTTTCCGCGCTGGAAGCCATGGGGCCGGAGAGAAAAGGAATGGCCCGGGTTCTGAACGAAGTCGTGGCCGTGGCTGCGGAGCGGCGCAAGCGCGTAACCACAGGGCAGATGAACCGCTTCCTCGAGAAGATCGATTTTCAGCGTGCGCCGGTGCCGATGGCCAAGCGGATACGGATTTTTTACATGACTCAGGCTGCCGTGGCGCCGCCCACGTTTGTGCTCTTCACCGACCGCGACATCAAGCTGCACTTCGCCTTCGAGCGGTTCCTCGAAAATCAGATTCGCGAGGCCTTCGGCTTCAAGGGGACACCGATCTGGTTCAAGGTGAAGGCGCGGAATGTGAAGAAGGAAGAGTGAGATCGCCCCACATCTCCCGGGAAGAAACGCCGGTGGAGGTGGGACACTCGGCAAGATTGTCACCAAGGTTCATCCCGGTGCATCTATAGAGACATGATTATTGAAAAAGCGACATTCGGCGCAGGCTGTTTCTGGGGAGTGGAGGCGGCGTTTGCGGCTATCCCCGGCGTGACGGCTACTGCGGTTGGCTATGAGGGCGGCCAACTGGAGCGGCCCAGCTACAAAGACGTGTGCACGGACCAGACTGGGCATGCCGAAGTGGTCGAGCTGGACTTCGATCCCGCACAGGTGAGTTACGAGCAGTTACTGGACTCGTTCTTTGCGCTTCACGACCCTACTACGCTCGATCGCCAGGGGCCGGACTGGGGCACGCAGTACCGCTCGGCAATCTTCTTTCACTCGCCGGAGCAGCAGGCGCTGGCGCTCGCCAAGATCGAGCAGCTTACCGCCGAAGGCCGATTCAAGCCGAAACGGATCGTGACGAAAGTTGAACCCGCGCAGACCTTCTGGCGCGCCGAGGAGTACCACCAGAAGTATCTCGAGAAGCGCGGCCAGGCGAGCTGCCACATCTAAAAGCAGGGATCAGGGATCAGGGAACAGGGATCAGGAAAAACGCGGTTCGGCGGCGAACTGTCTATCTCTCTTCGTCGGCCTGGATTTCATCCAGTTTTGGATCGGCTATTCCCGGTTCTTCTGATTTTGTCTCCACGGCAGGCTCTGTCCCCGGCTCGTTGATCCAGAGGCACACGATCCACCACACCACTACGGCCACAAACACGACGCTATTGGCGTTGTAGAGCTTTTCCTGAATACCCATAACGTGCTCGTACTCCGCCTGGGTGTGGGGCGCAGCGTGGAGCGCGATTGCCTGCCAGATGCCGCGCACGGCCATTTGCGCAATTTGAGCGGTGGAGAGGCCAATAGCGATCTGCTGGGTATGGCTGCGCCAGCCGGCCTTGAAGCTGCGCCCAAACAGGACCACAAGCAGGCCAAGCCCGACGGTCAGCACGCTGGAGAGGAGACTAGCCTTCTGCGCGACCAGTTGCATCAGGCGTAGCACCGCAAGCGCCGACTCGGCGGTGAGCGTCTGCCAGGCAGGCCAGGGACCCCATTCGGCCAGCACTGCGGCACCAACGGCCAGCAAGGCCAGTGTGCCAATGATCCAGGCACGACGACTGGCTCGCGCAAACGCGCGACGCGCAATTTCCACCACCACCAGCAGCGTAACTAATGCCTCCACAACGGCGAGCGTCAGGAAGATGGAACTCATGGTGATGGGCGCCAGGCGTCCATAGAGCATCCTGCTCGCGAGCAGGCGCAGCGCCGTCAGAACCATGCTCGCGGTGAACCAGGGAAAACGGCGCGCGCGATCCCGTCCCAGCAAAACCACGAGCAGAACCAGAAGCGCCGCGAAGGTCAGCGTCCAGAGAATCTGGACCGTATTGAATCCTGAGAAGTGCATTTGAACCTTGTCCGGCCCGCGCGTAGATTATGGCGAGGGCACTGCATTAAGTCTAACCGCCGCCGCCTGCCATAATTCCAATATGCTGGTGCTGGCTTCAGCTTCTCCCCGCCGCCGCGAATTGCTTCTGCAGGCAGGATTCTCGTTTGAGGTGCGCCCCGCGCACATTCCGGAGGAACCGCTCGAAGGCGAGGATCCGTTTACCTATGTCACCCGGCTGGCTCGCGAAAAAGCCCAGGCCGTGTACCGCGAACTTTCGGCAGAAGCCCAGGCGGCAGGAACAGAACGCCCTGACGGCTGGTATCCGCTTGCTGTGCTGGGCGCCGATACAACGGTTACGCTCGACAAAGCCATCCTGGGCAAGCCTGAAGATGCCGCCGATGCCGCGCGCATGTTGCGGCTGCTTTCAGGGCGCACGCATCGCGTAATTACCGGCGTGGCGCTGGTGACGGAGGACGGGGTCGAGGTTGCTACCGAAGCCACCGCGGTTCGCTTTCTCGCCCTGTCGGACGAGGAGATTGCCGCATACGTCGCAAGCGGCGAGCCCATGGACAAAGCCGGCTCCTACGCCATTCAGGGTCGCGCGGCGCGCTGGATTCCGCGCATCGAGGGCTGCTACTTCAACGTGGTGGGCCTGCCGCTGGCGCTGGTGTCCAGGCTGCTGGAATCGCGCAACCTGTAACCAGGAATGTTTCCGCCGTCACATATGGATGTGATAACAGGGGATTCTTCACATTCCACTCCCGATTCCGAGGTAGACTTCTCGCTACTCCGAAATAGAAGGAAGCTCATGCGGGTTCGTTTCTTTTTTTATAGCGCACTCCTGTCTCTCGTCTCGACATTCTCAATTCCAGCGATGGCGCAATTTCAGGCGCCCACCGACGAAGAACTCAAGATGACCGCCGATCCCAAGGCCCCGGGCGCGGCCGCTGTTTACCTGAATGTCGAAGAGATCGCCAACGATCCGATACACTACCAGAGCTTTTATGCGCGCATCAAGGTGCTGACGGAAAAGGGCAAGGAACTGGCCACAGTCGAGGTGCCCTACTTCAAAGGCAACAAGTAGGTCACTGACATCAAGGCCCGGACCATCCATGCGGACGGAACTGTGATTCCACTCGTCGGCAAGCCGGAAGATCTGCTGATTTCAAAGAATGGAGACAAACAGTTCGGGCGCATGGTCTTTACACTGCCGAGCGTGGAAGTCGGCTGCATTCTGGAGTATCGATACGAGCTGCATTACGACGACAAAGTTTATTCGTCGCCAATGTGGGATGTTCAGTAGCCATACTTCGTTCATAAGGCGCATTACGAATTCACGCCATTCAAGGCGTTTCTGCCAGGCTCACAAAACCAGACCTCCATGTATCTGGAGAACGAGGATGGGGAGGGCTGAATACTCTGATCTGGTGGGAAAGACTGCCCAAGGGCGCAAGCGTGCAGCAGGCGCCCTCCTCGGGGCGTTACAGCGTGGATGTAACCGATGTCTGCCCATTCCGGACGAAGAATGGATGCCGCCGATCAGCAGTCTGCTCTATAAGGTGCGGTTTTATTACAAGGCCGCAAGCTCCGCGACTGAATTCTGGGAGAAGGCGGCCAAGCGCTGGTCAAAACAAGTGGATAAATTTGCCGAGCCGAGCCCGCTCAGGCGAACGCCGTGATCGCCAACGGTGAAGCCGATCTGGTGTTCCTGGCGCGAGAGATGCTGCGCGATCCGTATTGGCCTGCCCATGCAGCGGCTGCGCTCGGCGAACCCGCCACCTGGCCGGTTCAGTATCTCCGCGCTGCGCCGCATGGCTCCACAGCACACCCCGCCGTTAGCTGCCCGGAACGAGGGTAAACGTCGGCAGGGCAAGGTTTTGGGCCGGTTTCGCGCGAATTTTGCTCACCAATATGGTGCAGGACCGAGATTTGCTCCACAAACGGTGCACAATGTGGCCTATACTTCGTGTAGAGCGAGGCCCCGACCTTGGCCGCGGCCTCCTACTCTCCCTAACTATGGCCACGCAACTATCCCGGAAGCGCGCCTTCGAATCGCCCTCGATCCCCGACCGTCTTTATTTCAAGATTGGCGATGTCGCGCGTATCTGCGAGGTTGAGACCTACGTTTTGCGATTCTGGGAGTCGCAGTTTCCGCAACTCAAGCCCAATAAGAGCGGGACGGGGCAACGGCTTTACCGCAAACGCGACGTGGAACTCGCGCTGGAGATCAAGCGGCTGGTTCATGCCGAGGGGTACACGCTCGCCGGCGCGCGCCAGACTCTTGAGCAGGCGAGCCGGCGCCGCGATCCGGAGCCCACTTCATCGGCGGCTACGGGCGACCCCGGCAAGCGACTGGATTCGGTGGCGGCGGCCATTGGGCATGCCCGAGCTGAACTGCGGGAAATTGCCGGAATGCTGACGGCCCCGACTCCGGCTGCCCCACGCCGACGCAGCAAGCTGACCACGTTCTCAATGCAAACCGGCTCGCTCTTCCCGTCGTAGGGCTGATCAAAACAAGACACAGTGGATCTTTCCGGACGAAATGTCTTCCGGGCCCTGCATCGGCATGGCGCGACGAATACGCGCGGGCAAATGGAACAAGCATGTTCCTGAGCTGAAGTAGCCCGTCACCGCCCCGACCGGCTCGGGTTCTTTATAACTGGTCTTCAAGTTGCGCGGGGGTGTGGTGAAGGATTTTGCCGGCGATCCTGGCCGCCTTTAGACGGTAGCCGACTGCCATCATTGCCGCCAGCGGGATTAGACAGGAAACGCGATTCTGATACCGGCTTTGAGGGTGACCAAGCGTGCCCATAACCAATGCGTTTGCAAGAAAACCAACAAGAAGCATAAGGATGGTCGCCGCAAACCTCTTGTCGGCTGCGTACAGGCTTTTCGCAAGGGCGCCCAGAACCACGAACGACAAAATGATGACGCAGATATCCAGCTTGGATATTTGAGCGAAGTCAAGGCTGCCGGACTGTTGCCTGGATCGCTGGAACTCGTCGAAGACGGCTGCCGGGAAGTCGCTCTTCAGCGTAGTGGAAACGTAAGCATCATCCCCATATCGGACTATGCCGTCTCCCGTAGACAAGAGGATAGACTGGCGGCCCGCGTCCAAAACGGAAGCGAGGAAAAACCGGGCAGGATAACGGAAGATGCACTGCGCAACCACAAAACCGGCGTATTTCCGAACCTCTTCCCAATCGCCGGCGGCCTGCAACGGCCCGCCCCACAGGAAGAAGTCCGAGCTATCTGGGTTTGGAAATAACTGTCGTTCCTGGTGGAGAATGGGCAGCTCAGGACAGATTGAGAACGGAATGGTCTTGCATTCTTCATCGAGATAGTCGAAGCCGATTCCATCGTCCAAAAGTTTGGCCATCATGAATACGCTGCTTCCCCTGGTTGTGGAAAACGACCGATGGTGACGGCTAACGGCATTTGGAAGAATGAGAAGACCAAAGCCGGCACAGACGGCCAGCAGGGGGCCGGCAAGCGAAGGCTTCAGACGGGATCGCACAAGAGCAAGGGTCAACAACAGGGCGCATGCAAGAAGAAAATTGGCCTGGTGGACGCAGATCGCGAGGAGCACAACGGCATAAAGAAATACTTTTCGAACATTCGTAAGCGCGGGAGAATGTAGCGCCAGCAGAACCAGGCTGCAAACCAGCAGAGGGGTAAACAGATCCGGCATGATTTCTGAAGCTAAGACTGGCAACGATGAAACTGCGGCAGAAATAGCGACGAGGGTGGCCATGTGAAGCGCGCGAAGAGGTCCAAGGGAAACATCGAAAAGGATTGCAAGAACGCCAACTGTAATCGCGGCCTGAGCAACAACGATCGGCCAGAGAGTCTGCCTCAAGTGTAAGGCGTAAAGGAATACCGAGTAATGAAATGGGCGATCTATCGGATTGAAACGATGAATTGCCGCAGCTAGATATGTCCCCGTGTCGAAATATACCAGCGGAAATCTGTTGAAAAGTGCCGGGAACATTAAAATCAGGAAGGCAGGGCTGTATGTCATGAGGAACTTGACTAGTCGTGCTCCGAACGCTCGAAATCTCAATCTCATTTGCGAACCTTCGACGCAGCGTATCCTCCATTCTCACCGCAAATGAGAAGGGGGAGACCCTGAGGACTTCACTAAGCCGTCTATTTAATCTAAATGGCCGGGGCGGAGATGTGCTCTAACATGTTAGCGATCTAACCAGTATCCTTGAACGCTTCGCGTTGCTCCTTCAGCCCGGAGATACCATAGACGCTTAACTATCGATTTGCAAATGAAAAGATATGCTATTGCCCGTATCTCCGTATCCTTCCAAAGGCGCATCAGCACTCGTTGGAAGCACGGATCTGTCGCTGCCTCGGATCATGGCGTTGACGATAATCCGCCCGGTATCCTCATTGAGTTTCCGCGGCACACTCCTTCAAATCGCGGCAGAATGTGTCGATGCGCTCGATGTCGGTATCCCAAGCGAACATGAAGCGAGCAGCGCCGCCAATGAAGGTGTAGAACTTCCATCCCCGCTCGCGAATCCTGTCAAGTACTTCTTCTGGCGCTTCAAGAAATACCGCATTGGCCTCGACAGGGCCGCCTAGACGCACGCCCGGGATTCCAGCAAGTTGCGTTGCGAAATGTCGCGCGCAACGATTGGCGTGAGTGGCGTTGCGCAGCCATGCGCCGCTCTCAAGCATTCCCACCCACGGAGCGGAAAGGAAGCGCATCTTCGAAGCCAGTTGTCCGGCCTGCTTGCACCGGTAATCGAAGTCCGTTGCCAGCTTTCGATCAAAAAACAGTACCGCTTCTCCGACCGCCATTCCGTTCTTGGTCCCGCCGAAGCACAGGACATCCACGCCGCGCTTCCATGTCATCTCGGCCGGCCGGCAGCCAAGGCTCGCACAGGCATTGGCAAAGCGAGCACCATCCATATGAAGAGAAAGTCCATGCGCCTTGCATTCGTCCGAGATGGCGCTTAGCTCTGTCAGCGAGTAGACGCGGCCTGTCTCAGTTGATTGAGTCAACGTGACGGCGCGCGGTTTGGGGTAATGAATATCCTGCCGCTTGGTGGCGAGTTCCCGAATCGATTCCGGGGTCAGTTTGCCGTCGATGCTGGGAGCTACCAGCAGTTTTGATCCGTTAGAGAAAAACTCTGGCGCGCCGCACTCGTCGGTTTCGACATGCGCCTGGTCGCAACAGATCACCCCATGGTAAGACTGGCAGAGCGAGGCCAACGCAAGCGAGTTGGCGGCCGTGCCATTGAAAACAAAGTAGACTTCGCATTCGGTCTCAAACAACTCGCGAAACGCATCAGAGGCCCTTGCCGTCCAGGGGTCATCCCCATAGGAAGTCACATGACCTCGATTCGCGTCTTCGCTGGCGTTCCATGCCTCGGGACAGATTCCCGCATAGTTGTCGCTTGCAAACTGCTGTAACAGTTCCTGCGCGTCAATACTCGTCATTGCATCTTCCTTTTTCGATGTTGGACAAAGAGATAAACGGCGATCTGAAAGCCGGAGTGGAATTTCTTATTGCGGAAATCGCTGGCGGAATTAAGCGTTAGCCGTATGGCAGGATCGAACCAGCGTTAGGAGCTCCCGGGCCCCTGCGGGAGTGATCGTGGGGTCTCTGCGCGAACGGGCAAGTGATGGGAGATATTGATGAAGAACTCCTAGTGCCAGCAGAGGCCCCGCGGCACAGCGGGCGACCGTCAGGCCGCCAACTCGGATCACAGGAGAAGCCATCATGAGTAGTGCAATTCCTGCGGTTTTCTGCCTTTCTCCGTTTTTCCATCATGCTTCTCTTTCATAATAACTTGCAGAATCGCTTGCTTTTGCGGCAACGGAGCCAGGGTTCCTCGAGGCAGCCAAAACCATGCCACGAAAGTGTCATTGACCCTACTGGTTCAATTCTCTAACTTGCATAGGTCAAGGATTTTAGGCGTTTCCATCCATTGTACGATTGCACGATCAGCAAGAACGGGCCGGGATTTCCTCGAGACACGCACCTTCCGTTCTGAGGAGGAACAATGATTTTGAATGTGCTCCAGGTTGCAGCAATTGCAGTTGCCGCAATTTGTCTTTACCGTTTCAGAGCCGGTTTGCGACGTCGGAATGCGCAGTCATGGGATTCGCTGGTGGCAAGACTGCGACTGAACGGCCCTACCCGCAGGCTCGGCGATCGATCTGTATGGAACGGCGACATGAATGTGACGCCCGAAGAGAAGTGGCAGCTCGTCCGCGGCGCTCAGGGCCTCTGGACCATGTATGAAAATGCCAGCGTCATGCTGGAGATGGCAGATTATGCGGCCCGGAACAGCGACACGGTCGATCGCGAACTGCTTGCAACCCTGCGCAGGGACGCCATGCAAATCCGAATCTGCGTCTTGTCGGCTCTTGCAAAGTATGCATTCAGCCAGGTCAATGAGAGCATCTGCGCGAACGTGTCCAACGCGGCATCGATGTACACAGAGATGGCCGCTCGGACCGCGGAACTGCTGCAGGTGAATGGCGGGAACATGGTTCCCAACCTCGTTCCCACGATGTAGTTCGATTACCTCCTCCACGAGAAAGCCCCGGCCATGGCCGGGGCTTTCTCGCGCAGGTATCACCTATGGCTTCAAACTTGCAGCAGTTCTACGCCACCACAAGCGAGGATCTCCTCGTTCACCGGCATCTTCCTCAAATGGTCGCCTTGACCACGTTTTTCATGGTTTTACTCAATCCTATTCTCTTCTTAAAGCTTACCTTCCGGTTCGGGAACCACGTAAGCTGAATGGACGTGCTTGTTACCGTGTGCTCGTCCGGCAAATAGATGAGAGCTTTATACCGTTAATACGTGAAGTCACCCTTGACTTCCAAGTCTCGACCGAAGCGGTTGACTACTTGGAAATTGATATCATTCCAGGTGGTACCGCCCGAAATGAAATCTTTAGATGCCTTCCGATTGCGCAATCCAGCCTGAATCCATTCCTTGCCGCTCAGGTGATCGGTAACCCATCCCTGTCTTCCTTGGTCCTCGCGGCCATTCCAGTCGCCGAAAAGCTGCCCTTTGTTTGTATAGCCCCGACCCTGCGCTTCTGCCCTTTGCTGTCCGGTTAGATGTCGAATAGATTCAGTTGGTTAGCGGAGGCCGGTTGCTCTGTTCTGTGGTGATACGGCTGAAGGGCGCATGAAATCTCGGTTTTCTCGAAGATCGAGACCGACAGAATCAGTAGACAAGTGTAGAGCGAGGCGTCGAGTTTCAGTTCTTTCTTGACGATAGCGATCAGCATATAGGTGGCGACGGCGCACCCATCGTGGCCGCCATGATCGCCGCGCTGCGCCGCGTTACCGACATCGACCAGATTGAGGTCGGCCGCGACGGCCTGTTGATGAAAAACGCCGATCACGAAGGCCTCCTGCTCCCACAGGTTCCGGTGGAACAGAAGTGGGACCGACAAACATTTCTGGAGCAAACCTGCATCAAGGCAGGTATAAATCCCAGTCGTCGGAAAGAAGAGTACAACGACATCTTCACGTTCACAGCCGCAGTCTTCAGCGAGCACAAGCCGTAGAGCAACTTCGATTCGAGTGTTCGCGCACCATTGCCCTAAAAATCAACGGTCGATGATGCCTTGCGCCATCACACAAACCCGCAAACTTGCTGAAGTTATCAAAAACGCTCGCCAGCTTTACGAGATAAACTTCAGATTCGCCTCACTACGGTTGCACACTGACGTATGCGGGATTAATGGCTCCATGCACCGCGCCAGTAAATCCCTCCCACGTGCAGGACTTATCCTCCCGGCTGCAACCAGGCACAAAAATCGGTGCCATTGCCGGAGGATTGGCAGGGGTAAGCGATTGCGCCTGCCGCATCTGTTCGAGGGTCTGTGCGGTGTACTCCATGCGCACAAACGGCTGGCCTCCGTCGCGCGGGCGCCAAATCTCGAAGAGAAGCGCGCCTCCGGGAGGCGTGTCGTCCACGCGGCCGTCGATGATCCAGTCGACGCCCAGAGCGCCGGCAACCGTAACGATGTTTGTGTCGTGCCCCACGATGATCAGCAGGCGGTCATCCGGCTTGCCGAGAGCGCCCGGAACCGGCTTGCCGATGATGTTCTGTTCCATGCTGCGCTCGATGCGGTCGAGCAGATTCGCCGCGTAAATGCGGGCGACTGCCGGCGTACGAAAGCCGTAGTCCCAGGCCGCGGTGTCCAGTTGCATCAATGCGCGCAGCGTCTCGCCGTCCACGCATCCCCAACCAGTATTCGCCTCGCTCATTCCGGTTGCGTATTCGAGAAGCAGGTTCTCAGCCATGGCTGAGGCCACGGTGAGCGGGCCGCTATACCCGGAGGCATAGTTTGAGCCTCCGCCAATGGCGACTGGAACATCGAAGATGGACGTACGCTTCGCGTCAGGAAGCGCCGCATGTCCGCAGCCGGCCAGCACACGGTCAAGTGCGGCCAACTGTGGCCGGAATGCCTCGGTTACCTGGCCAGGATCGCCGCCGATGCGACCGGCAATGGCTGCGGCCGCAAGTGCTGAGTCCTCTGGATGCAGCCCACCTACGACACGAAAGAGCGGATCGACCGTGCCTTCAGCCTGTGCGTGAACTTCGATAGAGCAGCCGAAAAACATTCCCTCGGCGAGCGCCTTGCCGGTCTCGCGTGTGCGCTGGTCGGAGTCGGCAAGGATGGTGACATGCGCGGCATCGTCGCAGCCAGAGGGAGCCAATAGCCCCTGGTCTGAAAACTTGACGCGATCCCACGCGCCAAACAGCTTCATCAGCTGGTAGCCGCGCGGGGTGAGATAACTCGGCTTAACATCCCACTTCGGCCACGGCGCAGCGGAGTATTTGTTCAGAAGATCGGTGTTGCCTATGGGCGAGCGGACGCCATGGCGGCTGAGAACCACAACGAACTGCAACTCCGCTTTTCCGTCTGCGGGAGCGGCGGCAGCACTTTGTGCCGCAACGGTTACACCGCAACAGAAGAGAAAAAGCAGGCTGAGAGAAAGAAGGCACAGCACGGCGCGGATTCTCATCGTGGTCCTCGAATTTGGTTGAGGAAAAGGTGAAAATTCGGAGGTGGTGCGCCCGGAGAGATTCGAACTCCCGACCTAACGCTCCGGAGGCGTTCGCTCTATCCAGCTGAGCTACGGGCGCGCTCCTTAAGCATACCGCATTTTGGATACCCAGGTACCCCTGCCTTCGATGGGTGCCCCACCCTCGCGACATCTTTGCCCTTGTCGCCAGGGTAGGTTAGCAGAAACCTCAATCCTCATACCTTTATGATCCCTGTTCCCTGCCTTTACGCAGCTCCTC
>Ga0181520_10003094_pt1 | contig 29717 bp, 25 predicted proteins | sample PEATcosm2014_Bin_29_FD_132451 | JGI IMG/M metagenome (GOLD analysis project Ga0181520, IMG submission 132451) | Peatland microbial communities from MTU Mesocosm Facility, Houghton, MI, USA - PEATcosm2014_Bin02_30_metaG | ecosystem: Environmental > Terrestrial > Soil > Wetlands > Peat | place...
AATGTATTGCCGCCATCCAGAGTGTGGAAGAGTCCGTGCGTCGTAGCGCCCTCGTGCCCGTCCACCATCCACATCTCGCCGGAGACGCCGGGAACTGTTGCCAGGGTTCCATGATGCGGATCACTGGGAGCATTGGTGGCCGTCTGCTGCGTCCACGTCTCGCCGCCGTCGGTGCTCTTCCAGAATCCGCCCGCCGTCAGGTCCATATAGAAAGTGCCGGGCATGATGGGGTCAGCCACCAACAAATGCTGCGACAAGGCAAAGATCCATGGACCCCACTGAACGTCCATGTAAGTGTAAGAAGTCGAGCCACATTCGGAGCGCTTGGTGGCTCCGGGCGCATTGTTGAAGGAGGCGGTCTGCGTCCAGGTTGCGCCGCCGTCCTTGGAATAAAAAGGCGCCGGCCCCTGGGCGAATACGGCAAAGTCGTTATCGTTGCTGGGAATCCAAACCAGATTGTCCGCGCCCGCCGCATCATTCTCATGGCCCGCCGCCCGCGCCGAGACGGCGATGCTGCCGAAGTAAAGGATGCAGGGATGGCTTCCATTGGCGATGGATGGAAAGAGCTGCCACGTGCTTCCGCCGTCGGCGCTGTAGCCGCTGAATTGCGACGAAAGCGCCGCCGGATTGCCTTCCGAGAGATTGGCTGTTACCTCCACAACATACTTGGGCTGGTTGGGAGCGTAGTTGCTATCCGTAGCGGAAGACAATCCGTCGCCGCCGCTCCACAGGTCGATGGAAAAGTGCTGGGCGGTATAACTGTCGGGATCAGTAATGGTGAACAGCGTCTCATCTTCGACGGTCAGCACCGGATTGCTGCCCGGCGGAATCACACTCGGCTCAGCGACCGCCTCTTCAATTCCCTCCGAGATGCTGGTCCATGTGCTTGATGTATCGGAGTCGTTGGGAGTGTACGTCAGAATGCCGTCATTGGCGCCCGCAGCCCACAGTTGGCCGGTCGCGTCAAAGTACAGGCCGCTGACCGAAACATAGTGCCCTTGCGGCCGAAACGATGACGGATCAAGCCACGCAATCGTCTGGTCTGCGGCAAACTGCATGGCGCCCAGGTCGGTCCAGCTTGCGCCGCTGTCCAGCGAACGCGCCAGTTGGTTACCTCCAAGAGCAAAGATCCGTTGCGGTTGATTGAGGTCCACCGCGACGCCGCTTCCTCCGCCATGCGGCGGTGTGGATACCGTCCAGGAGCTTCCGCCGCGCGCGTGCCGATACAGATTGTTATTACTATGGTCCACAATCCACAGGTTGCCGAGGCTGTCCAGGGTTGCAAAGCCAACCGTTGCAGCGCCGGATTCGAGAGCCGTGCCGGTGATGTCGGTCCAGGTGTTGCCGCCGTCGGCGCTCTTCAGCACGCCGCCGCCCAGCACGGCGTCGTTGTTGCTCTCGTCGTGGCGGATGTAGCTCACATAAACAATCTGGCTGGCCGTCTGGCCGCCCACCGATGCGCTGCCGGAGCCGCCGTCGATGCGCGGCAACTGAAACTCATAACGCACCGAAGCGGTCGATGCAGGCAGACCGCCGCCGGTAACTTGCGACCAGGTTGCGCCGCCATCCAGACTGCGCTCGAGGCCGTCCGCTTTGCCCTGGCACGGGCTGCCGGAGGTTGACCCTCCGCCGGGAGGTCCAAGGTAAGCCACATTGCCATTCTTGGAATCAATCGCCAGCCGCTCTCCGGTAGTCTCCGCAGCCAGGTTGCAACTCAGGTTGAGGTTGGCCGCCTTATAGGTCATAGCGCCGTCCGTGCTGTAGAAAACATTCAGACCCCAGGAGTTGCCAAGGTCGGCCGAGCCGTTCAGCGTAAAGACAACCAAGACATGATTGGCGTTGGAAGGATCAATGGCAATGGCTCCGCCGCCGGCATTGACCGGCGCTCCCGTATAGGCTGGGGGCAATGCACTGGAGAGCTTGGTGGGAAACCACTGCTTGGCCGCGTTCGACCAGCGATAGACCTGGTCCACGTCGCCGCGCGCGTAGGCTGCCGCGCCGGAAGAGGCCACGGCCAATCCGCGCATCCAGCCCCCCGCGCCGATCTCCACCGGCTTCCATTGGTATTGCGGCGTAAGGTCAACGTCCTGCGCTTGCATGGAAGCTGCATAAGAGACGCAAAGCACGGCGATCCATAAAGACAATAGGAATTTGGGCGGCAAGACGGGCTTCATGACAATACCCCACGCCAGTCCATCATAGTTCTTGCCGACAGCACTGTATATTATCGAGGGTTGACGCGTTACGTCAGAGGGCCTGAGCAGGCCATAGGGACTCAGCAAGAAGTGGCGCCGGTCACCTCACTGGCTATAGCGCGGACGTCTCCGCCCGCGCTTGCTTACGACTCAAGACCAACCAATCCTAGCTGCCCAACGGATGATCGGCATAGTGCAACAGCACGGCGACGGCGCAACTGGTGAGGCGGGTTTCGGCGGAATCGGCGCGGCTGGTGAGGATGGTGGGGACGCGAGCGCCGAGTACGATGCCGGCCAACTGCGCGCCGCCCAGGTACTCAAGCTGCTTGGCGAGCATATTGCCGCTCTCCAGATCAGGCACAACGAGGATGTCGGCCTGGCCGGTGACCGGCGAAACCAGTCCCTTGATCTTGGCGGCCTTCACGCTGACTGCGGTGTCAAAGGCCAGCGGGCCATCCAGGATGCCGCCGGTGATCTGTCCACGGTCGGCCATCTTGCAGAGGGCTGCTGCGTCCAGCGTGGAGGCAATCTTTGGATTGACTGTCTCAACGGCCGAGAGCAACGCCACCTTGGGTTCAGGAATCCCCAGCGCATGAGCCAGATCGATGGCGTTCTGAACAATGTGAACCTTGTCTTCAAGTTCCGGCTCAATATTGATGGCTGCGTCGGTGATCAGCACCGTGCGCGGGTAGGCCGGGGTATCCATGATGAAGACATGGCTGATGCGGCGGTTGGTGCGCAGGCCGGTGTCGCCCTTCATGGCCACTTTCATCAGCTCGTCGGTGTGCAGGCTGCCCTTCATCATCGCCTGCGACTGCCCGTTGCGGCACATGAAGACGCCGATTTCGGCGGCCTTGCGCTCGGTGTCGGCCTGGGCAATCGTGTAGGGGCTGATGTCAACGCCAATCTTCGCGGCCAGCGCCTTCATTTCGGCTTCGTCGCCGATCAGCGTGGGCAGGATCAGGCCTTCCTCAGCGGCTTCCACGGCACCCTTCAGCGCCACGCCGGAGAGCGGCCAAACCACCGCAGTGGTAATCGCCGGCAGTTCTTTGCAGCGCTCCAGAAATTGATGAAAAACGTGAAAGTCGGCGGGATGGCCAACCAACGGGTCAACGGCAACAGCTTCTGCCAGCGGTGCAAGATCACTCATGTCAATTCTCTCCAGGGGCGCAGCTATCGCTGCGGGCCTCACGTATTGATTGTCGGCCAGCAATGTGAAGAGCGGATGTGCCTAAGGTCACAAGCCGGACCGGAGTACCGCAATACGGTAGATTTCCACTGCTGGAAGTGAGGAAAAATATTGATTCGAGAATATCTTCCCTTAAAAAACTTTCTGGCGATCCTGAAAAATCAGCCGATAATCGAGATGGGCTTGCGTAGCGACTTTGAGACGGGAGCGTGCGTTGATCGGATCGGGCAGGCGAGTGGGCATCGAAGTCTTGCCACGGGCGGGAGTACGCTGGAGTCTGTCCAGAGCAGTTTTGGTTATCCCAGGCACGAAGCTGCTTCTTCTCTTTGCCATTCTGGCCTCTGCCGCCCAGCTCCGGGCGCTCGATCCGCAAACGAAGATCGACCAGTACGGACACGATAGCTGGACCTCGCAGCGCGGACTGCCCGGTGAGGCTGTCTATCAGATTCTTCAGTCCAAGGACGGTTATTTGTGGCTGCGAACAGGCTCGGGGCTGGCGCGCTTTGACGGGGTGCGCTTTGTCTCCGAAGATGCGGAGATCGGCAGCGAGAGCGTCAAAGCCATCTGCATGGGAGCGGACGGCGACCTGCTGATCCGCACCGCGACCCGAACCATCCTCTACAAGAATGGCCAATTCTCCGACTACCGCCCCCCCGCTGCGCTGCCGGGCGGGGCCATTCGCGTTCTTTTCGAGAGCCGGGAACATACCGTCTTTATTGGTTCGGACAACTACATTTACCGGATCGAGAAAGACGGTAAAATCACAACCTTGCGGAGCGATACCTCCTGGATCAGCACCTTCCTTGAGGATCATGCGGGCAGAATCTGGATTGCGGGAACCACCAGCATCTTCGTGTACAAGAACAACACTCTCTATGGTCCGTTGAACAAGCCCGGCCATAACCGCCTGTTCAATGCGCTCAGCGAGGATCGGAATCACCGCATCTGGGCAGCCACCCGCAGTGGCGTTTACCAAATTCATGCCGAGGGGCCGCTGCTGGATTCAGCGCCGCCACGTGGACCTTCATTTTTGACCCCATTGCTGGAAGACCGGCAAGGGAACCTTTGGGCTGGGACAGAGAGGGACGGGGTTGTCCGCTTGGCTCCCGAAGGAAGATCGGCTACCGGCTTTTCTTCGCTGGGACTCCGCGACGGCCTGACCGACGACAACGTTCTCTCGCTCTTCGCGGATCGTGAAGGAAGCATCTGGATCGGCACAGCCAGCGGGCTGGACCGACTGCGCGACGCCAAACTGACCACCATCACCACACGGGAAGGACTCCCCACCAACTACGCCAAGGCTGCCTTTATGGCGCGCGACGGAAGCGTAGTCGGCTTCAGCGATAACGGCGGATTGAGCTTCATCCGCAATGGGATCGTCACGCCCTTCGAGCGCAACAAACAGTTGCCCACTCCGTATGGCTCCGCCATCTTTGAAAGCAGGGATGGAACGCTGTGGGCCGGAGACTGGGGCGGCCTATGCCGGATTCAAAATGGAAAGCTGACCGTCTACGATGGCGGCGGCCATTTGTCCAAAGCATACATCTCGGCCATCTCCGAGGACGACGAGGGTCTAATCGTCAGCAACTCGGAGTCCCGTGTCTATCGCTTCAAGGACGGCAAACTGTCGCCATTCACAGTGCGCGGCAAGAGCACGCCTATCACTGATTCGGGCGTCTATACCTTCACCATCTACCGCGATCCGGCGGGAACGCTCTGGTTTGGCACCACCTCCGGAGTCTACAAACTGCCTGCGGCGGGAGGCCCCGGAGCCGGTTGGGTGCTCAAAGAGGCGATCGACATTACCAACATCATTGAGGATGGCCAAGGCCATCTCTGGCTGGGCGGGCGCACGCCGGGGATCCTCCGCATCCGCACGGCCGACGGGCTGGTCACTCGCTATGCAAGACGCCAGGGGCTCTTCGATGGTTACGCCTCCCGCATCTTCGCCGCGGAGGACGGCAATCTCTGGATCAGCGCCGAGAACGGCATTTATGCCGCGAGCCTCAAGGAACTGGATGATGTTGCCGAGGGACGAAGGCAATCCGTCACGCCAATACACTTCGGTCTGGCCGATGGCATGAGAACCACGGAAGCATCCGACGCCTCCTCGCAGCCGGGCGGCACGCGCACGCCTGATGGCAAGCTCTGGTTCACCACCAAAAAAGGAATTGTTGTGGTTGATCCATTGCACTTGATTCACAACGATATGGCGCCGCCGGTCATCGTCGAATCGGTCGCCGCCGATGGCGCCGTGCAGCCTCTCGGAAACGATCTGCAACTTGCGCCCGGAAAGAAGAACATCGAATTTCATTACACCGCGCTCAGCCTGCGCATTCCGGGCAGGGTCCGCTTCAAATACCGGCTGGAAGGGTACGATAACGAATGGATCGAAGCGGGCGCGCGTCGCGTTGCCTATTACACGAATCTTTCTCCCGGCCAATATACCTTCCGCGTTATCGCGGCCAATGACGATGGCGTGTGGAATCTTCGTGGCGCTTCCGTCAGCCTGGTCCTGTTGCCCCGTTTTTATCAGACCCAATGGTTTTTTCTCCTCTGCTTAGTCTCGGCTATTCTTGCCGCAATCGTGGGCAACAGGTTTACCACGCGCCTGATTCGGGCTCGTGCCGATCAGTTGGCCAAATTAGTGGAGGAAAAGACCGCCGAGCTGCGCGAAAGCCATCGAGAACTGGAACAGCTTGCACACTTCGATAGTCTGACTGCGCTTCCCAACCGCCGCCTCTTCTCGGAAGACTTTGACCGGATGTGCGCACGAGAAAAGGACGATGAGTTTTCTTTGCTGCTGGTTGACGTGGATGATTTCAAGGCAATCAACGACACCTACGGACACGACGCCGGAGACGCCTTTCTCATTGAAACATCCAATCGCCTCCAAGCTGCTGTCCGCTCGACGGACCGCGTGGCGCGTTTGGGCGGCGATGAATTCTCCATCCTGCTCCTCGGCGGTCATGACCAGGAATGGTTGGATAGAATCTGCGACCGGATCGTCGATAGCTTTTCTGCGCCGGTCGCCTTCAATGATTTAGCGATCCGAGCTACCGTCAGTGTAGGGGTTGCATCCTTTCCCAAGGATGGCAAGACCCAGGAGACTCTCTACAAGAGCGCCGACATTGCTTTGTATGAAGCCAAGCGCCTGGGACGGAATAACTGGCAGAGGTTCCGTCCGGAGTTGCAGCAGGACTAAACGGCAATCCGCGTCACGCGCTGCCCAATGCGCGTAAAGACCTCCCAGGGAATTGTTCCCGAGGCCTCGGCGTGGTCGAACGCGGTAATGGATTCATTGCCCTGGCTGCCCAGAATGACCACCTCATCCCCAGGCACAACGCCGGGAATATCCGTCACATCCACCACGGCCTGATCCATGCTGATGCGTCCCGTGAGCGGAGCGCGCTCGCCGCGCACCAGCAGACTGAAGCGATTGCCAAGCCGCCGGTCAAGGCCGTCGGCGTAGCCCACGGCAATCAGCGCAAGGCGCATCGGCTCGGTAGCCACAAAGGTTCCGTTGTAGCCGACCACCGCGCCGGCCGGAATCGATCGCAGGCTGGTCACGCGCGTCTTCCATTCCAGCACCGGGCGCAGGCGCGTGCGGGCTGCGGCTATCGATGCCGGCTCTTGCTGATCGAACTTTGGATCGAAGCGCGGTATCAGGCCATAGAGCGCCAGACCGGGGCGCAGCAGCGCCTTCATCCCGTGGCGCGCGGCCAAAGCAGCCATCTGCGCGGCGCGTCCGGCCAGCAAGGATGCCGAGTTGCCAATGTTGAGCCACTCCGGATAGATGCCCGCGTCTGTGACGAGGGTGAGCGCCGCGTCCATCCGCGCCAGTTGCGCCTCGGTGACCGCGCCGTCCGCTTCGTCGGCGGCAAAAAAGTGGGTCATGACGCCATCCAGGCGCAGCGGCGAGGCAGGATGAAAGCGCTTCAGCAAGCTGGCCAGCGCCTCCAGGCCAACTCCCTGGCGGCTCATGCCGGTGTCAATCTCCAGATGAACGGGAAGCGAACCGGCGGCCAGGCCGGCAGTCAGCGCAGCGCCTTCCAGTTCGTCCAACTGCCACGGCTCCCAGACAACCGTGGTCAGCCCATGATGCACAACTGCCGCGCCTTGGCCGGGGAATACGCCGCCAATCACCAGTACACGAGGCGTGGGGCAAAGTCGCCGGGCAGCCGCGCCCTCCTCGACGCTGGCCACGCCCAGCCAGCCTGCTCCAGCGCGGACCACGGCGGGCGCGCAGAGCTCAAGCGAGTGGCCGTAAGCATTGGCCTTGACGATCGCCAGCAGCTCCGCGTGGGGCGCGGCCAGTTCCGTGAGAAAGCGGCAGTTGTCTTCCAGGGATTGGGTGTCCAGTTCAACCCAGCAGGGACGCATTGGCATTGGGAGGTCCAAGAATCAGTGTAGCGCGAAGGGGGGAGCTCACCCAAGATTACGGCTCGGACGCAGGTGGAATGTGGCTTCCAGAGGCTGCGAGCTTGAGCCTTGACGCTTCATCGCAAACCAGGCAGAATTTTGCAGATAATTCTTACTGTAATTTCTTTTGGACGGAAAAGGATGAAGGTGCATCCGAGGGTGGCGCTCCGACGAACCCGCTCCCCTGTGCCTCCTGCAGCTTATAAAGCAGCGACCGGTAGCTGATGTTGAGCCACTTCGCGGTCTTGCGCCGGTTCCATCCATTCGCCTCAAGCACCTTGAGAATGATCTGGCGCTCCAAATCCTGGGTGGCGGACTTGGTGATCTCTTTGAGCGAAACAGGGCTGGTGAGATCAATCTCGGTGTTCAGCCGGTCTGGATGGGAGGAACGCGCCGGAACCAGCTCAGCCGCCAACGCCTCTTCGCTGCCGATCAGAATATAGCTGCGAATCATGTTCTCCAATTGGCGAATGTTCCCCGGCCAATCGTACCGCAGCATCAGGCGCATCGCCTCGCGGGAAAGCGGCTTGGAGGCGCGGTGAAAGAGCAGTGCGTGACGCTTGATGAAGTAGTCGATCAGCATGGGCAGATCGGCAGTCCGCTGGCGAAGCGGCGGCAATTGAATGGTAATGGCATTGATGCGGAAGAAAAAATCCAGACGAAAGCTGCCGTTCTCGGTCTGCTGCCGCAGATCCTGGCTGGCCGCGGAGACCAGGCGAAGATTGACCTTGCGAGCTTCCTGCCCGCCCACCCGCATAAAACTTCCGTCTTGAAGCATCTGCAGCAGTTTGGCTTGCACAGAGAGATCCAGGTCGCCAATCTCGTCCAGGAAAAGGGTTCCCATCTGGGCCAGTTCCACGCGGCCGCGCTTGGTGGCATAGGCCCCGGTGAAGGCGCCTTTTTCATAGCCGAAGAGCTCCGACTCAATCAGCGAATGTGGAATTGCCGGACAGGCCACCTTGACCCAGGCGCTCTTCGAGCGATTCGACCACGTATGCAGCAGCTTGGCGAAGATCTCCTTGCCGGTTCCGCTTTCACCTTGAATCAAGACGGGAACAGTGGTCTCAGCCACTCGTTCCAGCTTTTCGCGAGCCGCAGCCATCAGCGGCGACTGCCCGAAGATCACCTCAATCGGAGGCAGTTCGCTCAGTTCGTCGGACTCATTTGGCCGTGGCAGAGGCATGGCGTACCCAGGAGGGTTCAATAGGAATCGATTCATTCTTTGCTTGCAACTAAACGGCCAATCTCATTGAGGTGACTGGTAACGCACTTGCCTCTTCCGCGTAACTCCATCATATACGTAGCGGTAACGCCATATCTCTCATTTATTCATTGCGTGTGTTTTTGGTTTGTGATATATGAAAATAATTGCACATTATAGCGAAAGAATTACCACTTTCAGTGGTACTATGATGAGAAAGGTGCGTGTTCTCTCACTGTCGGCAGGGGCAAGATTCCCCCTTTTTTATACCCTGATCCCCGGGCCGGCAAAGAGGAACTCACTGCAATTCTCATGATGGACCATTTTTGTTCTCGTTCGGCATTCGGACGAGGAAGGCCGCCATTTTGTGCGGCGCAACCGTAACCGAAGGAACCGGGATTGTGAGTATGCCACCAAGAGCAGGTTTGAAGACGAGGAATAAACGCAATCCCCTCATTGCGGCGCTTGACCCGGATCCAGGGATCTTGAAATACCTGGAGCGCATTCTTTCGGACCGCTATCAGGTGAGCCTTTACACGGAAGCGGCGGAACTGCTGGAAAGTCTGAGTGAAGCGCACCCGCCCGAACTCGTTCTGATGGATTGGCACTTGGATGAAGCAAGTGATGGAGAAAACGCATTTGACCTTCTGACTAAAATTCTTGTCTCAAAGCCGGCCCTTCCGGTGATTCTGCTGGCCTGCTCGGCCGAGTTGAACGAGGTGGTGTCGGCCACGCGCATGGGCGCCGCGGATGTCATCCTGAAGCCTTTCAGAAAGACCGACATCGATCAAGCCGTGGAGCAGTGCTTTCAGAAAGCGCAACGGCAGGCGAACGATGAGGAGGATGAAAGCCAGGAGATTCCGCTGGACGAGAATGTCTCCTTTGTCCGAGCCTGCAAGAGGATGAAGGAGATTGAGTCCCAATGCCGGCTGGTGGCGCGGGCCGACATTCCGGTGCTGATCCTGGGCGAAAGCGGCACCGGCAAGGAAGTGGCCACGCTCTTCATTCACAAGATGTCGGCTCGCAATCAGCGTGCTTACATGAAGGTGAATTGCGCGGCAATGCCCGCCGACCTGCTGGAGAGCGAACTGTTTGGCTATGAACCGGGCGCCTTTACCGGGGCAATCAAAGCCAAGCCGGGAAAGTTTGAAATCTGCAACAATGGCACCATCTTCCTGGATGAGATCGGCGAAATGCCGGCGGTTTTGCAGGCCAAGCTGCTACAGGTTCTTCAGGATGGCAGCTTCTCCCGCCTGGGCAGCCGCACCACCGTCAAGGTGGATGTGCGCGTAATCGCCGCCACCAACATTGACATCAAAGCGGCGATTGCGCAAAAGACCTTCCGCGAAGATCTCTACTACCGTCTGAATGGCTTCACACTGAAGATGCCTCCGCTGCGCGAGCGCGTCGAGGAGATTCCCATCCTGGCCACCCACTTCATGCGTAAAGTGGCGGCCAAGTATGAGCGCGAGCCTTTGCCTATTTCTCCGTTGCTCTTGCAAGCGCTATGCGCCTATCCGTGGCCGGGCAACCTGCGCGAACTGGAGAACACCATCAAGCGTTACCTGATTCTGAACGACGAACAGGCGATCATCGCTGAGTTGTCTCCCCAGTTCAGCGGCGATCTTTCCGCCTCTGGCGAGGAAGAGGCAGAGGGCAACGGAAGCCTGAAGCATATGATGCGGAATTTGAAGGATGGCGCCGAATCCGCGGCCATCGCCAGAACATTGGATGGCACAGGATGGAATCGCAAAGCGGCTGCCGGCGAACTGCAGATCAGCTACAAGGCCCTGCTCTACAAAATCAAGCAATACAATCTGAGTCCACCGCAGAAGAGCGCTAATCCAATCGAGAGAAAGGGATTATGACGCAACTCATGCAAGACTTCGATTCACCCCGCTCAGAGAAGGTGGTCATCCAGTTCGGAGACCGGACACTCAAAGGCTACCTTGACTCGCCCTCCTGGAAGACCGTGGAAGAGATGCTGAGCCACGCTCCTCACGGCTCGCCGGAGAGCTTTCGCGTGCGCAGCATTGAGACGGGAATTGTCGAAGAGGTTTCAGCGGATGCGATTAAAGCCGTCTTCTACGTCAACAGCTTCGAGGGGGACTCAAAGCACGAGATTCTCAACTTTCACTCGCGCGCGCCCATCGTGCACGGCATCTGGATGCGGCTGCAATTCCGCGACGGCGAGGTGATGGAGGGGATCGTTTATAACTCGATCCGCTATCTGGTAGATCCGGGCTTCTTCCTGCTGCCCACTGATCCTGACAGCAATAACCGGCTCGTTTATGTGCGTAAAGATTGGCTCGCCGACCACCGCGTTCTCGGCCTGCGCAAACTCTAGCGCTGCACTCAGGCGCAAACTGCTTCGCGCTGAATCGAATAGTGAGTGATCTCGGCCGCAATGCCGGTCATCTGCCGCGAGGTGCTGTCGGTGCGGACAACGTGCCCCTGACATCGGATGGCGCAGCAGGTGGAGAGGGTGATCTCTGGCGGCAATTCAACCAGAAAATCAAAATCTCCGTCAAGGGACGGGACGTCGTTCATCTCCAGAAAGAAATAAACTCCCCGATTGCTCAGATCGCGCGTGAAACCTGAGATCTCCCGCGATCCATCTAAAATTGTAAGCGGCGCGTTGATTCCGAAGCGCTGCCTCTCCCGCCGGTCATTCACTGAATGCAAGTTGCTGTTCATGACTTTCCTTCTCAACGAATGGCTCTCAAGAGTAAATCAACGCGGATCAATCCGGACGACTCCATCGGATCAACAGACCCATCAGTGTCGTCTTCGCTGATTCCGCCACATTCAGTTCAGAGCTCTTGACGAGGGTGATGTGATCTTTGGAGGTAACCTCATCGCGAATTACCACAGTTCCACACATCGGGTAAACAGTTTGTTTGTAGCAATCTGAACGCCAAATTAATTCTCTGTAAATCCTTTATTTTTAGAGAAACCAAATAGGCCCATGCAAGAAAATGCATGATTCGTGGGTAGGTTTTGGTCACTTTCCCCATACTGGCAAGCACTCTTGTCAAAGCGCCGCCTCTGTTTTTTGATCCTGATGCTCTAGGATGGCTTCATGGCTTCGCTTTTGGAGATTCGCAATTTGCAGATTCATTTTGGCGCGGCCGAGGCTGTACGGCATGTGAATCTTTGCCTGGAGGAGGGCGAAGTCCTCGGGCTAGTGGGCGAATCCGGATCAGGCAAGAGCGCGACCGCGTTGGCTATTCTTGGGCTGCTGGGACCGTCCGCGCGGGTCTCCGGGCAGATACTTTGGCGCCCGGCTGGAGCGGGCGGGCCAGTCGATCTGATCCAGGAGCCGGCGAGCGCGCTGCGGCGGCTTCGGGGGCGTGAGATCGCCATGATCTTCCAGGAGCCGATGACCGCGCTGAATCCGGTGCTGAGTATTGGGCGGCAAGTGGCCGAAGCCGCCGAGGCGCATCATCCAGCATTGACTCATCGCGAGTCCAAGCGGAGGGCGATTGCCGCGCTGGAGTCAGTTTCCATTCCCGAAGCCGCGCGCCGCTTCAGCGACTACCCGCATCAATTCTCCGGCGGGCAGAGGCAGCGGATTCTGATCGCCATGGCCCTCATCAACCAGCCGCGTTTGTTGATTGCCGACGAACCGACCACGGCGCTGGACGTAACCGTTCAGGCCCAAGTGCTCGAACTGCTGCGCCAATTGCAGCAGCAGCATGGGCTGGCCATGCTTTTCATCTCACACGATTTGGCGGTAGTCGGCCAAGTGGCTGGCAGGGTTGCCGTACTGCGCCAGGGGGAAGTGGTGGAGACTGGCCCGGCGGAACGCCTGTTGACCAGGCCAGAGCACGCCTACACGCGCAGTCTGCTAGCGGCTGTGCCCACGCTCAGGACCGACCGAAGCCAACCGCTGGCGATGGTTTCCAGCTTGAGTGCTAATTGAGCTTCACGATTCCCAGGCCTCAAAGTCGAGACCTGGGGCACCCATTTTGTCGTGTGTTCTTTAAGAAATCGCGCGGAAGAACCAATAGAGCACGCCGGAAAGCAGCGCGGCGGCAGGCAGTGTGCAAACCCAGCCGGCGGCTATATTGCGCACCGTGGCAAAGCGCAGACCGCTGCCGTTGGCGGTCATGGTTCCGGCCACGCCTGAGCTGAGAATGTGCGTCGTGCTCACCGGCAAGCCCCAGGTGTTGGCGGCAAAGATGGTGCCCATGGTGACCAATCCGGCGCTGGCGCCCTGCGCATAGGTCAGTTGCTCTTTGCCGATTTTTTCGCCCACCGTGACCACCACGCGCTTCCAACCCACCATGGTTCCCAGCCCCAGAGCCAGAGCCACAGCCACCTTGACCCAGCCGGGAATGTACCGCGTGGAGTTGTCCAGGGTTTTCTTGTAGTGGACGAGAACGGCGCTCTCAGCCTGATTGAAGACCGGTTGTTTGTGTTCTTTGATCAAGCCAAGGTCGCTCTTCTGCAATAGGCGGATGGCTTCGCTGGCCACATACATATCGTTGCGGACGTTGGTCTGCTCCTGCGCCGGGACAGATTTGAAGGCCTTGTAGAAGGCGACTTCGTGGTTCAGATCCTCCACCAGTTCACGCAGCGCCAGAATCGTATCCGGCTGGAGTTGCTTGGTGCGGATGTAGTCGGTCACTTCAGAGCGGGCATCTTCGCCCAGAATCCCGCTCCGGTCCACGTGACGATCCAGAATCAGGCCCGCTTGCTCAGAAGTATGAATAAACTCCTGAACATCGCTGGCGGTTACAGTATGGTTGAGCGCGTAGGCGGTGGGGACTGTGCCGATCAGGATCAGCATGATCAGGCCCATGCCCTTTTGCCCGTCGTTCGAGCCGTGGAAGGAACTGACGCCGATGCAGGTGAGCACCAGAAGTATGCGAATGGGCCACGGTGGAGGCTGATTCTCTTTGGGCGCTTCAAAGAGCACCTCGCCGTGCTTGAGAACGAAGCCGGCCATTACTGCAAGAGATAGGTGAATCACCAGGCCAACGGAAAACAAAGTGAGCAGCAGGCCAAAGGGAGCATCCCACTTTTCAATGGCCAAAATCGGTAGCCACTTGTCAATTCCAAACGGCGAAAAGAGCCATGCGATCAAACTGAGAACGGAACTTCCGACGACTCCAGCTACCAGAATGCGCAGCAAAGCCCAGACGGGCCTTCTATAGTTGGCCTGGTAGATGAAGGCCATTCTGCGCGCCCAATCCGTATCCGTCAACCCTTTGGCCAGCAGCACCAGCAGACCGGCAAAGAGAAAGCCGACCAGCGGCGAGATCAGCAGCGCCTTCAGAACTTTGGTGGCCTGTTCCCAGTCCAGGCCGGAGGTTCCGCTGCGGGCGTGCATCAACTGATTGGCGATGCCCACGCCGATGATGGAACCGACCATGGTGTGCGAACTCGAGGCCGGCAACCCAAACCACCAGGTGCTCAAGTTCCAAACGATGGCGGCGATCAGCAGCGCAAAGACCATGGCAAAACCGGCGCCGGAGCTGACCTGAAGAATCAGTTCCACGGGCAGCAGCGTGATGACGGCAAAGGCCACCGTTCCAGAGGAGACCAGCACCCCAATCAGATTGCAAATACCGGACAAAACAACGGCAATTGTAGGCTCAAGAGAATGGGTGTAAATAACTGTAGCAACAGCATTTGCTGTATCATGGAAGCCGTTCACAAACTCGAAGCCAAGGGCAATAACCAGCGCCAAGCCCAGCAGCAGATAAGGCCAGATGCTGGTGATGATGACTGAGTCCAGATCCAGGGCCACATGAAAGCCGATGTACCAGAGTCCGCCGAACAAGGCCAGCAGAAAGAATGCGATACCCCAACGGCTGGACGAATTTGTCAGTTTGTGATCAAGCACGGAGCCGCGAGAAGGCAGCGAGTCCACAGTGGATGCCAGGTCGGCCATCAGATATCACCAATGCGGCCGGAGAAATTCCGGGCACGCTTGGGCCTCCCATGAAGAGACGGGACAACAGAATTCAATTGGAAATAGAGATCGTATCGCTTGTGGCGGAAGAGAGAAGAGCCGGATAAGTTGGCGTCCATAAAACCCCAACGACCGCATTTTCTGCGTAGTCGTTCGCATATCAGGCGGGGAAATTCACCTGACTGAAACAATAGTACACCGGCAGGGGGGGGGCTTGGGAAGGGGGAAAATGGGACGAAGATTGAAAAATGACCGAAAAACGGGGCATTCATCTATCGCTTGCGGCGGTAAAGCACGTGAAACTCGTAGCCGGGGTTGGCGGGAAAAGACTCTGCATCCGCACATTATTATATTGAGATATAATTTTCTGGAGGCTCTGCGATGCACACTACTAGCCTGCGCAAAGTTGGCGGATCCGTCATGCTGGCCGTTCCGCCCGTTTTACTCGACCAGCTTCAACTAAAGGCAGGGTCCACCGTGGCCTTGGCCGTGGACGGCGAGCGCCTGGTGGTGCAAACCCGCCCCAAGCCGCGCTATACGCTGGAAGAGCTGCTGGCGAAATGCGATCCTGCAAGCTTTGATGAGGAAATGTCAGAGGAGGACCGCATCTGGATCAATCTGCCTCCAGTGGGACGTGAACTGTGAAGCGCGGCGAAATCTATCTGGTCTCGCTCGACCCCAGCTTTGGTCACGAGCAGCAGGGTACGCGACCTGTTCTGGTAGTTTCCCCGGACGGATTCAACGCGCTCACCCGCGCTCCTATCGTGGTACCCATCACCGCAGGAGGGAATTTCGCCCGCCTCGCCGGATTCACTGTTTCGTTGTCTGGCGCGGGAACACGAATTACCGGCGTGATCCGCTGCGACCAGCCGCGCCCCGTTGATCTCGGAGCTCGCAATGCCAGAAAGCTGGAAAGCGTTCCTCCAGCGATTCTCGATGAGGTTTTGGCTCACCTCACCACACTTTTCGAATAGCCGCCAAACTACCCCATCTAGCGGGCTCTGGCATGGCAGGTAGAAAAGGCAATGCGCGACCAGAGAATCACCAAAATGGAGATGGCGCGCCGCATGGGAACCAGCCACGCGCATCTGAATCGCCTGCTCGATCCGGAGAACGACAAAGTCCAACTCGACACCGTGCAGAGAGCCGCCGCCGCCATTGGACGCAAGGTTCGGATGGAACTGGTGTAGCTACTTGCACAAGTGGTTGGCTTATGTATCGGGTATGAAAGTCCCATGGATTATCTGGCAGATCTCATTTTTCAATCGATAGGTTTTGTCAATGAATTGTCAGAAAGCGTTGCCGATCCCTCGATCTGCTGTTGATCAGATTTGTAAGTAAGCTCAAATGTTGTAGTTGAATCCGTCCATTTCACTCGATGAACATCGATTTCGCCAATTTTAACTTTTGAGTCCCTTGGTGGTTTGCCAATGAGGCGCGTGTAATCATTGATCTGCGCATCGACCATATCTATGGACATTAAGCCATAGTAAAAGTGAAACTGAGAAATCTGCCCTGTTTCAGTCTCGCTTAGAGACATACTTTCTGTCCCACCAAATGTGTTGGGCTTGAGAGTGCAGACCGCTCCGCTCCAATTACAGAAATCTGTAGTTGGAGGCATCTTACCGCCAAGCGTTAAGATCGTTCCTCTCTCAATCTTGACTTCACGCAATGTATCAAGCGATTTTGCAGTCCGTATCGATCTACATCCTGCAAAAGCTACCAATGTAAGCAAGATAAAACTGGCTGATCTTTTCATCTCTCTTCGATTCTTGCATTACGAACTAACTGCAACCGACTGTAACGCCGCAATTACCCTTTGCGCCGGTAAAGCACCTGAAACTCGTAGCCGGAATTGGCGGGGAATAGCCCAGCCACGTGGCGCAGGCGCTCGGCCAAGGCCGGAGCCGTCAGCAGCGGGTAGTCGCGCTCGCGCAGGTCGTGGTAATCAAAATCCACCGCCAGCGAGAGCATATAAATGGCCAGCGCGTCAGAGAAGGCCGACTCAAAGTAAGCGCTGCGGGCGCGTTCGTCGATGCCGCCTTGATTGGAGTGACCGATGTCTTGCGCGCGACGCCGCGTCTCCCAGGCATCCTGACTGGTTTCGCCGCGGACCTGAGCCTCGGCCTGCGTCCACACGAGGGTGGAAAAGCTCTCCGGCACGCCGACGGCCTCAACAAAGTTGTGCGCCACGTTGATGAAAAATTCGAAGGCCAGTCCGAAGCGATCCTCGACCAGCCGCGTGGAGAGAAAGACCGCCTCGGTGGCACCGAAGGTCGCGTTGCGGTGGCAGATGGCGCGGTCGCCCAAGTCAACCGAGTAGCCGGGAGCAACCATCGTTTCGTCAGTGTCGGCGATGGCCAGCGGTACAAAATAATAGGCGCGATTATCGAGCGCGCCGGAAAGCCCAGCCGGGACGGCGCTCACCAGCCGCTCCAGGTCGGCGTCCGTGATGCGCGTCTCGCCCCACATTGCGTAGTGAATACCGTTGGGCGCCTGGGAGGTTGCGGTCTGCGCAGCCACCTTCTCCGCCTGCCAAAGTTCGAACTGTGCGCTCGTTGCCATGAACTTGTATTCTAGACCACGGAGGCACAAATGAGGACGCAATCAGAAGGCGGCAAGATTTTCGGCTTCCCACTCAGGGGCTTCGGCCTCTTCTCTGGCCTGATGCTGGCCGTGTCGTCGGCCTTTTTCACCTTCTTTGCCACGACCACCCTGGCCATCTTTGCGCTGCTCGCGTGGAATCTCTTTGGCCATCACGCCGTCAGCTACGCCGACAGCTACCGCTATGTCGGTTTCCCCGCCGGCCTGCTGGTGCTGATTGTGGCGCTGCCCACCTTTGCCGTGCTTTGGGTGCGGGCCAAGCTGCGGCGCTGAACATCAATACCCACTTCAATCGTATGCGCACTGTAACAGGGCACGACTTCAGTCGTGCCAATAGAGCAACGATATCATGTTGGGCTTTAGCCCCTGCATCTCTTTATCTTTCGTCATTTGCAAATTTGCAGCGGCTAAAGCCGGAATCTGTTTGGGCCATTTTGCGGCGCGACTAAAGTCGTGCCCTGTTACAAAACCGCGAACTTGAAGCAGTTATTTATGTACACTACCTAAGTAAGTATCGTAGTTTTCAGCTTCCCGCCGGCTTGGGATTGGCCCGGTCAAACTTGGCCACCTGAATCTTGCGCGCAAGGCCCAGCCTGGCCAGCAGCAAGATGCCCCAGAAGTTCGGATCAATCTCGTACCAGGCCAGCCCATGGCGCGCCGAAACCGGGTGCGCGTGGTGATTATTGTGCCATCCTTCGCCGCCGCTCACGAGCGCCACCCACCAGTTGTTGCGCGAGTCGTCGCGCGTTTCAAAGCGCCGACTGCCCCACAGATGCGTGGCCGAGTTAACCAGCCATGTGGCGTGCAGGCCGAGCGTCACGCGCAGAAAGCCGCCCCACAGCAGCATCCCCACGGCATTCGCCCATCCGCCCCACAGCCAGCCAAGGCCGAAGAGCAGCGCGCCGCTCACAGCGAGCGGAATCCAGTGGTACTTGCTCAGCCACAGATAAAAGCGGTCGCGGCTCAGGTCGGGAACGTAGCGCGCCAACGCGCTGGTCTGCGCGTGCAATGCATTACCCCAGACTAGCCAGCCTAGATGCGCCCACCAGCCGCCTTCGCGCGGAGTGTGCGGATCGCCGTCACGGTCGCTGAGTTGGTGATGCACGCGATGCGTGGCCACCCAGAAGATCGGGCCGCCCTCTAGCGAGAGCGTGGCGCAGACGGCCATTGCGTGTTCCAGCCACTTGGGAACCTGATAGCCGCGATGGGTCAGCAGCCGGTGGTAGCACATTCCAATGCCCACATTGATGGCCAACACATAGAGAGCCAGCATCATCGTCAACCGCTGCCAAGTGAAAAAGAAGAGCGCCGTCACCGCGCCTAAATGAAAAACGATCAGGACGGTGAGCGTCAGCCAGTTGATGCCCTCACTTACCGTAGCGGCGCGGCCCATGCGCACCTCAGTCCGCGCCGGTTCGGATCGCTCAGAGCTCGTTTCAAAATCAGAATCCAATGCCGGAGAAGCGGCATTTGCGACGGTTGCCATAGGGGGAAGTCCTTGAGGGGTGGCGACGCGCCCACCCATCCAGTCCCCATTCTATGCAAAGGCCATTCGCGATACTGTCCAGAAGACCACATTACGCCAAGAATATTTTCCGCCCGCCGAGTGACTTTAGTCGCTGTCTCCGCTTTTCGTCCCGCCTACTCTCAACTTGCAGGCAAAAATTCGAGAAGGAAGGTATTTATCATGTTTTGTTATCAATGTGAGCAGACCGCGAAGGGCGAAGGCTGCCAGACACTGGGCGTTTGCGGCAAAGACGAAACCACGGCGGCGTTGCAGGACTTGCTTCTTCAGGCAGTCAAAGGCATTTCAATCTACGCGCACCGGGCACGGCTGCTGGGCGCGGCGGATGCAGAGATCGACGCCTTCACCATTCAGGCGATCTTTGCCACGCTGACCAACGTCAACTTCGATCCTGAGCGGCTGGTCGAGCTGATTCATCAGGCCATCCAAACCCGCGACAAAGCGCGCAACCTCTATGAGAGCGCGAGTGTTGCGGCGGGTGTTGTCCCGGCCGAACTGGGCGGCGTGGCGGCCTGGAAGCCGGCGGCCACTCTGGAAGGCCTGCTTGCCCAGGCGCAGCACGCGCTGCTGCCGGTTCGCTTTTTGGCTGAGAGCAAGGAGATCGCCAACTTGCAGGAGTTGGTTCTCTACGGCATCAAAGGCGTGGCCGCCTACGCCGCGCACGCGTTGGCGCTGGGCGCGGGCGATCCTGTCTCCTTCGCCAAGATTCATGAGATTCTTGACTTTCTCACGCATCCCGCGCCCACGGCCGAGGAACTTCTGGGCATGGCGCTGGCCGTCGGTGAGTTGAATTATCGCGTCATGGAAATTCTCGATCACGCGCACACCGAGACCTTCGGCGCTCCGCAGCCAGCCAAAGTCCGCCTGGGCGCGCGCAAAGGGAAGGCCATTTTGGTCTCCGGCCACGACCTGCACGACCTTTACGCGTTGCTTGAGCAGACCAAAGGCACGGGGATTCAGGTCTATACCCACGGCGAGATGCTGCCCGCGCACGGCTATCCCAAGCTCAAGGCTTTTGACAATCTGGCGGGCAACTACGGCGGCGCATGGACCGATCAGGCCGAGGAGTTCAACGAGTTTCCCGGCGCAATTCTGATGACCTCCAACTGCATTCAGGAGCCGAAGCTGGCCTACAAGCAGCGCATCTTCACCTCCGGCATGGTGGCCTGGCCGGGTGTGCTACACATTGCCGACCAGGATTACAGCCCTGTGATTGCCGCGGCGCTGGCTGCTCCTGGATTTGCCGAGGACGGCGGCGACGAAGAGATTACCGTCGGCTTCGGCCACCATGCCGTGCTCAGCGTGGCCGGCACGGTGATCGACGCGGTCAAGGCGGGAGCGATTCGCCACTTCTTCTTGATCGGCGGTTGCGACGGCGCGCGCTCAGGCCGCAGCTACTACACCGAACTGGCTGAGGCGATCCCCAACGACTGCCTTATCATGACGCTCGCCTGCGGCAAGTTCCGCTTCAACAAGCTGGACTTTGGAACCATCGGCGGCCTGCCGCGTTTGCTGGACATCGGCCAGTGCAACGACACCTACTCCGCGCTGCAAATCGCGCTCGCCCTGGCCAAGGCCTTCGAGTGCGGCGTCAACGATCTGCCGCTTTCGCTGGTTCTCTCCTGGTATGAGCAAAAGGCCGTCGCGGTTCTGCTCACGCTGCTTCACCTGGGCGTCAAGAACATCCGCATTGGGCCGACGCTGCCCGCGTTTCTGTCGCCCGGAGTGATTGCCCTGCTCCACGAGAAGTTCAACCTGATGGCGATTACGACAGCGGAGGCCGATCTGGCCGCCATGCTGGGGTGAGGTTTACAGGTTGACAGGTTCGCAGGTTCACAGGTTGACAGGTTCACAGGTTGACAGGTTTACAGGTTGGCAGATCCTCAACTTGTTAACTTGTTCACTTGTTAACTTGTCAACTTGTTCACTTGTTAACTTGTCAACTTGTTCACTTGTTAACTTGTCAACTTGTTCACTTGTTAACTTGTCAACTTGTTCACTTGTAAACCTGCGCACTTGTCAGCTGATAGAATCCACGGAATGAGCCTGCCCCGCTTTGACATCATTGCCGTTCTGGAGGGAACCGCCCTCTTCGCCAGTCTCTCGCAGGAGGAGTTGCGCACGCTGGCCGCGCGCACTGTGCGCAAGCCTTTCAAAACCGGCGAACTTCTCTTTTCCGAAGGCGAAAACTGCCACGGACTGCACATCATCGGCAGCGGCAAGGTGCGCATCTTCAAGACTTCGGTCAGTGGCCGCGAACAGGTGCTGGCTGTGAATCACCCCGGCGAATCGGTGGCCGAGCTGCCTGTCTTCGACGGCGGCGTCTATCCGGCCTCGGCTGTGGCCATCGAAGAGACGCAGATTGCCTTCATCTCGCAGCGCGATTTTCACAACTACTGCCTGGAACACCCGCAGGTTGCGCTGAAGGTTCTCTCCGTTGTCGGCGCGCGCCTTCGGCGTTTGGTAGGCATCATCGAGGAGCTCTCGTTTACAACCATTCGCCAGCGCCTGGTTGCCATGCTGGTAAAACTGGCGCAGAGCGAAGGGACGCAGACCGCCGGCGGCATCGAATTCCAACTGCCTTCGACCCATCAAGAGTTGGCGAATCATTTGGGAACTGTGCGTGAACTGATCTCGCGCAACCTGATGCGCCTGCAAGCTGAAGGGCTGCTGGAAGTGGATGCGCGCCGCATTGTGGTCAAAGACATGAAGGGCTTGAGCGCGTTGCTGGAAGCGGCCAACTGATCAAATCAAGCATGACCGTGGTGATGGTGGCCGTGTTGGCTGCCGGCCATCTCTTCCATGGGAACCACGCAGCCCTCCAGCTCCGCGCAACCGGTGTGCTCAAACTGGATGGTGGTGTGGCTGATGTGAAAGTGCTCGTGGAGCAAGTGATTGAGTCGGGCCAGGATGCAGGCGCTCTCTGACAGCGGAATGTCGGCGATGGTCACGTGGCAGGCCAGCGCGCTGGAGTTTGAGCCAAGGCTCCAGACGTGCAGATCATGTACGTTGAGCGCGCCCTCCACGGACTGCATGGCGACGCGAATTTCGCTGAGCGAGACGCCGCGCGGCGTGCCTTCGAGGAGAATATTCAGGCTCTCGCGGACGATGCCCAGGCTGGTCCAGAGGATCAGCGCGGCAATCAGCAGCGAGAGCGCGGGATCAATCCAGTTGCGCCCGGTGAGCAGAATGCCCGCGCCGCCGGCGATGACCGCGGCTGTGGAGAGCGTATCGCCGGCCATGTGCACAAAGGCGGATCGCAGGTTCACGTCGCGGGCCACACCCCACAGCAGGGCGGCAATTACGCCGTTCATCACCACGCCGGCCGCCGCCACCAGCATCATCAGGCGCGGCTGAACAACGACCGGCGCATAGAGCCGATGAACGGCCTCGATGGCGATCCAAACCGCAATCACGATCAGCGTGCCCGCGTTGATAAAGGCGGCCAGCACCCCGGCGCGCTGATAGCCGAAGGTCTTTCCATGGTTCGCCGGACGGGATTGGAAGTAGACGGCGGCGAAGCTGAGCAGCAGCGCCAGAAAGTCAGAAGCGTTGTGACCGGCCTCAGAGATCAGCGCCAGCGAATGAGCACGCAGTCCGGCCACAAAGGTGAGCGCCACGTAAGCAAGCGTGGCCACCAGCGAGAAGCGCAGCACGGATTGGGTTCGCTGTGTGCCTGAAGCATCAGGCGCGGCGTGGACGTGCATAGGCAAAGTATACCGGCAGTGGGCGATCTACCGCCCGCAGGTGCCTACTCATTGGCTTCGATGCGCCGACCGTGCGGGTCCTGCAAGCCGCGGGAGTTGACGCGGAAGAGCGAAGCAAAGACGCGCAACTGGTCGCGGCTCAGGCTCAGATCCTGCTCAAAGACAAACCAGCGCACCCCCTCGGTGCAGGGCGGCGTGCTCAGCGAACCGGTGTACGTCCAATAGCCACGGTCGGTGGGCAACAGGCCGCCAACGTTCACCATCTCGTCAGCTTTATCGGTTGCGCCGGCAGTTCGGGGCAGATGCGGCCACAACGCGGCCAGCACGGCATTCGGATTGTTCACATCTTCCACCAATCGCACGGCAAGGATCACCAGCTTGCCGTCGGCGCTGCGATGCACCAGATGCACGCTCATGTCGCTCAGCTTGCCCTTGATGGCTTCTTCGCCGGGATGGTGGAAGTCGAATTCGATCAGATCGTAGCGTATGCCGCCGACGACAATGTAGCTGCCGGGATGCACGCGCGCCAGGATGGTGTGGCCATCATTTTCCAGCGTCACTGGCCCCGCAACGTAGTGGAAGTCAATCGGCTGGAGCGCGGTGTTCAAACGCGCGCCGCGGATGTCGATCGGCGATTGCTCATGGCCCTTGGAGCAGGCCGCATAGGCCGGGTCCAGCTTGCCCCAGGCCAATTCACCGCGCGTGCCTTGATACTCCCATGGGGTGGTTTGCGCGGCAGCTTGAACAGCAGTGAAGGCGACAAGGCCGAACGCCAGAAGGGTAAGAGAAGGAAAACGCATCGATAGCTCCTCAACAGGATAGACGCACTGCACGCTAGAAAGCATTTTAAGGCATCCCATTCATTTGAATGATTCCGGGAAGATCAATCGCCTCCAATTTAAACAACCATTCGAAAGCAAAGATCTTCTTTCCCATTCAAGCAGCCACATACCGCTCAATTGAGATGAACTTGGCGTGTTCTCTGGCTTTGGACACATCCTAGGCAAGTTGCATACGCGGAAGACGGTCCATCTGGGGGCCGAATGTCTTTTGGTATGTAGACTGTGCTGGATGAGTGCAATGGGCTGTTGTTGCACACACAGAAATCCGCGGAAGCTGATTCGTGGAGCCCTGGCGACTTTTCGTTACAAATCGCTAGCGAGCGTCAGATCCTGTAGGAAGTGGTATTCGCCGTCGAGAACACCGGATGCCTCGCCTGCTTTTGCTGCCTTCGGATCACTGATAAAGTTCTGGGCTCCTTCGAGACCATCGAGTTGAAAAAGGAAGAAGACATTATTGGGGTCGGTGATGCTTGTCCACATCTTCCGCAGATGGAGACCTGCGCGTTCCTGAGCATCGCGGTGCGAGTCGAATATCACTTTCCATGCGGAAAAGTCCAGCACCCTGTTGCGGCACAACATGTACTCCATTCAACCCTCCCATTCGAAAAATACTATCACGTCAGTTGAGTGGCCCACATCTCAACCTACCACGAACGATGGGTGCCACAGCTTTTGAGGTTGGTCAGAAGTGGGCCACCCGTCAGCGGGGAAAAAGAATGGGATCCATCGCTCGATGGATCCCATTCTTTCTTGATGAGTCACTGTGAAGTTTACTCCACGATGGACTACACAGGCTGTGGAACAACTAATTAGAGCGGAATCAGAATCTCTGTGCCCTATGGGGTTCAGTAGAAGGTTGCCACTCCCTGTTGGTCGCGTCAACTTGAGTGTTCCGGCTCTAGGTACACCAATTCTGATTCCGCTATAAAGAGCCCACAAGCGTCAGGGCACGACTTTAGTCGTGCCGATAACGCCCATAGAATCAATGGGGCTTTAGCCCCTGCGGGATGATTATCTAAATTTTCACCCAAATTCAGCCCATTTTCCGCAGCCTTTACAGCCCGGCTTGCTCGGCCAGGGCGGCGGCCTTGTCGGTGGCCTCCCAGGTGAACTCCGGCTCGGTGCGGCCAAAGTGGCCGTAGGCGGCGGTCTTCTGGTAGATGGGGCGGCGCAGGTTGAGGCTTTCGATGATGCCTTTGGGCTGGAGCTTGAAGTTCTTGCGGACGAGTTCCGTCAACTTGGCTTCTCCCACCTTGCCCGTGCCAAAGGTATCAATGCGCACGCTGACCGGATCGGCAACGCCGATGGCATACGCCAACTGAACCTCGGCGCGGTCGGCCAAGCCTGCCGCCACGATGTTCTTGGCGATGTAACGAGCCATGTAGGCCGCCGAACGATCCACCTTCGTCGGGTCTTTTCCGCTGAAGGCGCCGCCGCCGTGACGGCCCGCGCCGCCGTAGGTGTCCACGATGATCTTGCGACCGGTGAGGCCGGTGTCGCCCATCGGTCCGCCGATGACAAAGCGGCCCGTCGGATTGATGTGGTACTTGGTGTTCTCGTCCAGCCACTCGGCGGGAAGCACGGCCTTGATGACGTACTTCATAATGTCAGCATGCAGTTGCTCATTGCTCACGGCATCCGAGTGCTGGCTGCTGATGACCACGGCGTCGATGCGCGCGGGCTTGCCGTTCTCGTCGTACTCGACGGTGACCTGGCTCTTGCCGTCGGGGCGCAGGTAAGGCAGCTTGCCGCTCTTGCGGACTTCGGTCAGCTTGCGGCAGAGCTTGTGGGCCAGCGAGATCGGCGCGGGCATCAGCTCCGGTGTTTCGTTCGAGGCGTAGCCGAACATCATGCCCTGGTCGCCGGCGCCGCCGGTGTCCACGCCTTGGGCGATGTCGCCGGACTGCTTGTTGATGGTCGAGATGACGGCGCAGGTGTTGGAGTCGAAGCCGTAGAGGGCGTTGTCGTATCCGATGGAGGCAACGACGCCGCGGACGAGGCTTTGGAAATCGACATAGGCCTTGGTGGTGATTTCGCCGGCGATGACAACCAAGCCGGTGGCAGTCAGTGTCTCGGCGGCTACGCGGCTGGTCGGATCTTGCTCCAGGCAGGCGTCGAGAATGGCGTCGGAGACCTGATCGGCGATCTTGTCGGGATGGCCTTCGGTCACGGATTCAGAGGTAAACAGAAAACGGTCGCTCAAGGAAAACTCTCCTCCCATTGCAGGGAATTCAATTTGGGCGGGTTGGAGCGAGGACCGATAGATGCTGGATCACCGGCGCGGAAGACTCACCGCATCGGACCCACTCTCGCGCAAACGCACGCCAGCACCGTCAGGCGTGCGCCTTGGGATGCATCCCTTCATGATACTTGCCACCAGCGGAAGCGGGCAATCGCTTGCATTGAATGGGGCGTGGAGTCTGCCGAAGCGGGATTTTCCCACTTTGAGCGGGAAAGGCGCGAATCAACAAGGACAAGCTATGAGGCAAATCAACAACCATGCTTATGAAAACTTTGAGTCTTGTCGGAATAACCAGCATATATCGTTGCGTTCAGACACAAGATGCTTATCGAATTTCATTTTGTCAGAGGTTCGTCCGGTTCTTTTACATCCAACCGCGCAGCTCATAGTAGGCAATCTTCGTCGACTCCACCACCAGGGTCTCGAAGGCGGGAAAGCGCCCCGGCCAATGTTCGGCTGCGTGAAGCAGATCAGGCACCGCCATGGGGGCGGCATCCAACTTCAATTTGCGGAAGACGGCAGAGGCGCGCAGCATATGAAAGTCGCTGGTGAGGAGGACCTTGCGACCGGGCAGGCTCTCGATGAGACGCGCTGTTTCCAGGGCGTTTTCGCGCGTGCTGGTGGAGCGCCGCTCCAGGACAAAGGCTTCGCGTGGAATGCCTTGGGCAAGCAGGTAGTCATAGATGCCCGGATCGCCGTTGCCGCAGATCACAATCTTTTTGAAGCCGCCGGTCTGCCAGGCGTAGAGCGCGTGCCTCGCACGCCAGTACGAGGAGTACGAGATGCCTCCAAATTCGTTGTCCGCGGCGGCGCTCAGCAGGATGAGAACATCGCCTTTCGGCAGTTGGATCGGTCCGGCGTAGGCCTCGGCCCACCAGGTAACGACCGGGGTAAAGGAGACGAGGACCATCAGAAAGCCGAGAGCGGCAAAAAGGCGGAAGAGGATTCGAGCGGCTTTGCGCAACGGATTCATACGCCGCCTTCTTTGCGCTTATCCGCAAGCGGGAGAAAGATTTCCAGCAACTCATCCGCCACCGTCTGCCAGCTTCGGCTGCCGTGCGCGGCAATGGATTCAGCTTGCCAGTGACGGTCCAGAACCGATGCCAGCGCCTGAGCCAGCGCACCGGCATCTCGTGGCGGCACAAGCGCTCCGCAGGCGTCGCTCAGAATCTCAGGAATTCCGCCGACATTTGTAGCTACGACCGGCCGCCCGCAGGCCAGCGCCTCCAGCACCACATTGGGGCAGCCTTCCATATAGCTGGGCAGCGTGACCAGATCGGCGGCTGTATTCCAGACGGCCACGTCGTCAAAGGCGCAGGCGGGCAACGTGTGGATGAAGCTGGCAGCGCTGCGTGCTTGAATCGCGCTCTCAAGCAGCGGCCGGTCCGGCCCATGGCCGATCAGGTAAACCTGCAAGCTGGGACGGCTTGCGTGCAAAAGCGCAGCAGCCTCAACCAGTTCCCGCAATCCCTTCTTGACATCCATGCGCCCGATATAGACCACGGTCTCCGCTTCCAGATCGAGTCCGAGCTTGCGCCGCGCCTCCTGGCGATCCATCGGATGAAAGACAGAGAGATCGCAGCCGTTAACGACAGTGCGCGTGGTCTGCCGAGGCGCGCCCATGGCAATTGCCTTGGCGCAGAGATCGCTCGATACCGTCACGATAGAATCGGCCTGGCGCAGCACCTTGCGGGTCAGCCAGTTGGAGACGGGGTCGCCAATGCGGTTGATGTCGGAGCCGATGCTTTGGACGACCACCGGAACCCGGAGCGCACGGGCAATCTTGAGCGCGGCATAGCCGTCAGGATAGACAAAGCAACTGAAGATCAGATCGGGAGCAAAGGCGCGCACGGCTGGCAGCAGTGTGCGCGCGGCCAGCCAGCCATTCAAGGGGCGGGAGAGCAGGGGCAGGGCGGGAAAGTGGTAGTAGCTGGCCTGCACATCGGGCGGGCTGAAGGATGCGTCCAGCCGGTCATAGCCTTTGGTGCGCGGCCTCAGCAGCGCGGGATACTGCGCATCTGGATAGAAGACCCGCAGATCGGCCTTGCGCGCCAGCAGGCGCAGCGTCCGATAGGCCGACCGCCCCTGCCATGGCTCCGCCGAACTGGGAAAGTAGCGCGTGACAACCGCAATCTTCATGGCGCAACCCCGGCGGCAGAATTCCGAGCAACCCGGTTGGCTTCAAGAATCTTCTCAAAGTCGCGGCTGACCGCCTCCCAGGAAAAATCCCTGCGCACCCGTTCCATTGCGTTGCGGGCAAGGGCGCGCCGCGCCGGCTCGTTGGTCAGCAGGCGGATGCAGGCGGCGGCCAGATCGGCAGGATCATCGGCCAGCAGAATGTCTCTTCCATCGGTATAACTCAGCCCCTCCGCGCCGACCGTGGTCGAGACGACAGGCAGGCCAGCCGCCATACATTCGTAGATCTTCAATCGCGTTCCGCCGCCGATGCGGATAGGCACAACCGAGAGCTTTGATCCCCACAGATAGGGACGCATATCGGCCACTTTTCCGGTCACCGTGACGCCGGCAACTCCCTCGGCAGCTTTCAGCACTCGCGCGTCAGGCGAGCGGCCAGCGATGGTGAAGCTGGCATTGGGCAGTTTTTCGCGGATCAGCGGCAACACTTCGGAGAGAAAGAACTCCACCGCATCCACATTCGGCAGCCAATCCATCGACCCGCTGAAGACCATCTCGGAGACGGCGGGAGAATCATCCGGCGGCGCATAGAACTCCACATCCACGCCAGTCGGGACGCTGGTCACCGACTCGATGCCAAAGGCGCTCCTCATTCTGGAGGCGTCGATCTCCGATACGGCAATGACGTGCTTCACCGCGCGGCAGATCTTCCGCTCGTAGACTTCCATCTTGCGGGCTTGCATTTGAAAGAACAGACGCTTCAGCATGGAATCACACTGCGCCGCGTGCCTTTGCCAGATGGTCGTCTCCACATTGTGCTGGAAGAGCACAGCCTGCGGCAGTTCGGCCAGGTTGGGCGCGGCGGCCAGAAAATCGCAAACGATGGCGTCATACTCTTCAGCGGCAATCAGTGCGCTGATCTTGCGCCGCAGATCGCGGCTGGCATAACGGGAGACGGCCATTGGAACCGGATTGAAGATGCTGCCCACCAGCTGCGGAAGAATCGCCATGGAACCGCGAGCGGGCGCGGCGTGCTCGACAAGGATAGCCCGCGACGAGTACTCCGAGCTGCGCTTTGGCCCCTCTGTATTTTGAGGATCATTCAACGCGGCAAAGTGAATTTCATGCCGCTTGTGCAGCTCCTTCAGCGTGCCCAGGGTGCGAATCTGAGCGCCGCGGTCGGTTGGATGCAGAAAAAATGGGCAAATCCAGAGTATCTTCATTGCTGCAATTTCCCTCTTCGGCTAAGGCGATGATTAAAGGACGCATCCATCTGACCAGTCTAAGGCAAAGATGCGGAGTGTGCAGCGTGGAGAGTTGGACGGTTTTTATAGTGTTGCTTGACGAAATATTCTATTTCTGGCATATTTGATAGATTGAAGGGCTTGGATGAGACAACTGATCTTCGTTGCCGATTCGCATCGTGCGCTGGAAGAATTTCCAGAACTTGTACGGCGGCTCGTTGGATTTGCTCTTTATCAAGCTCAGATCGGCGATAAACACATCGACGCCAAGCCGCTTAAGAACATTGCGGGAGGAGTGCTGGAGGTCGTCTCCAATCATGATGGCGACACCTTCCGAACCGTCTATACCGTAAGGCTGGCCAGAGCCGTTTATGTTCTGCACGCATTTCAGAAGAAGGCGAAGCATGGCATAGCCACACCGCAAAGTGAAATCGATATGGTGAAAAAGCGGCTGCTGCGGGCCATTGAAATTGATCGGGAGTTGGAG
>Ga0181520_10003095_pt1 | contig 29714 bp, 28 predicted proteins | sample PEATcosm2014_Bin_29_FD_132451 | JGI IMG/M metagenome (GOLD analysis project Ga0181520, IMG submission 132451) | Peatland microbial communities from MTU Mesocosm Facility, Houghton, MI, USA - PEATcosm2014_Bin02_30_metaG | ecosystem: Environmental > Terrestrial > Soil > Wetlands > Peat | place...
AGAAAATGAAACATGATAGTCGATGATATTTTAAAACCCCGTTTTCATACCCTTGTCATTCCCGCGTAGGCGGGAATCCATCTTTTTAAAGATGAGCTTATCAGAACCCGATTTCTGCCGAAACAACGACGAGAAAAAATGACGGGTTCCCGCCTGCGCGGGAACGACAAAATTTACGCGTTTCCTTTTTCGGTTTCCTTCGTGTTTCGCTTTGCGGCGATGTCAATCTTGCGGAAAACATAGAGGATGATCGCGAGAAGCACGGCCACGGCTGCCGCAAAACTTACAAGGCCGATGCCGGCCAGAACGCCGATGGCTGCCGTCGCCCAAACGAGCGCCGCCGTCGTCACGCCATGAGGATGATCGTCGATTTTAATGATGATGCCGGCACCGAGAAATCCGATACCGCTTGTGATGCCCGCGATCGCACCGAGAAATCCGCCGCCTGCGATGATGTTGTTCAGATTTTCGGGCGAGGTCGCCACCAAGTAGGGAAGTGAGAGCGCTGCCATGGAGAAGAGCGCCGAGCCGGCCGCGACGAGCATTTCCGTGCGGATCCCCGCGCTTTCCTTGCCGACAAGCTCGCGCTCAATGCCCAGAATCGCTCCAAGCGCCAACGCAACCACAAACCGAACCAGCATTTCCTGAAAAGTAAGCATGAGCGTATTATAGCAATAACAGCGTTTTTACGCAGCTTGACAAAGTATATAAAAATGTACTAAAACAATCCCAGCATTTTGTCATGGTTGATTTGCGCTTTTGCCATAGCAGAAAGTGAATTTTGGTTCCTTTTCTGCTGTGGCAAACTCGGATGGTCCGAGAGCCCGACAGCCGAACGCGACGATGTCCGAAAGGATAGTCGCAATCAAGGAGGATATTATGTCCGAATTTTCTATTTTGGGCTTAGCCCATAAATTTTTCCTTGCCGCAGAAAAGCAAGGATGGACGCCGGCGATGATAAATGAGCTGGCAGAAAATGAAATCAGACTGAAAGATTTTTTTAATGTTCAGTCTGGTAACTTCGAGGTCCGGCCGATAGAACGCGCTTGGACCGAACAGGACGGCCTCGTCCGTTTTTCCGTCACTTCTGACGGAACGACTGGTCCAGAATGGATCAAACGCCCGAAGAAAAACTTCCGCGTAGGTGACTACGCGAAACAGCTTCTGAAATCTTCCGACTTCAGACCCACAAATGGCGTCACGACTGAAGTCGTTGTCCTGAAAGGGCAACTTTTCAGTGATGAGGACAGGGTTGCTCTGAAGATCAGGGCTTATGCGGAAACCCTGACTTTTGAAGGCAGAAGGCTGGTAAAGCCGAATCCGGAAATTGCCTGCCTTATCAGAGAGAAATTCTCTGATAAAGATCTGGAGGTAATGGGTCTTGCATGGATAGTCGCCATGCATGAGCCCATCAAGGATTCTGATGGCGGCCCGCGCTTGCTGTATGCGGGTCGTGACGACGTTGGCGGCTGGCTGGGTGCGAGTTGGGACGGTGGTCCTGGCAGCAGGTGGCTCGGCGATGGCGGCTTCGCTTTTGCCCTCCCGCAAAGTTAGTCCTCTGGACTTCGGTTTTCTCCCGTGCTTTGGCATTCTGCTGAAGCACGGGGATTTTTTATCCCCATGTTCGGAGTTCGACTCAGAACATTGCTTCGGCCGATAAAAATGGTATTATAAGCATAAAGGCAGTGACGCCGCTAACGACGGCCGAGCCGAGGGAAGAAAGCTTATCCCGAGCTATGCGAAGGATTTCGCGACTAGACCCCTCCGGAGGAAAAGTCCGTGAAAATTCAAAATGAGATTCGGTCGATTGGTTCGGCTGGATAAAGTAAGGTGGCACCGCGAGCAGGGATTTGTTGTTCAAGAAAAAGTCCCTCACGCCCTTACCAAAGTCAGAATTCTCTTTGAATTCCGATTTTGGCAAGGGCGTTTTTGTTCCAGAATCTACTTGTTAATTTAAACGAATTAACAAGTAGTAGAAAAAATAAATTATTAAATAAAAATTAAAATCATGGAGCGAACTACTATTGCCGACATCATAAAAAACGAGGGAAAACAGGTCGAGCTTTACGGCTGGGTGCACGCACGTCGTGATCATGGGAAACTGGTATTTATCGATCTCCGCGATCGGAGCGGATTGTGCCAGGTAGTGTTCGGGCCGGAGATCGCGCATGCCGCAGATTTGCGGCTTGAATATGTCGTGCATATTACGGGCGAGGTAAAAGCACGGCCGGAAAAAATGGTGAACGATAATATGGCGACCGGTCGATATGAGGTTTCCGCAACAAAACTCGAAATCATGAGCGCCGCGGAACCGTTGCCTTTGCCGGTCGATTCCGATGGCTATGAAATAGACGAAGAAACGCGCATGAAATACCGGTATCTCGATTTGCGCCGTGAACGGATGAAGAACAATCTTGTACTACGCAACAAGGTGACGCGTTTGATCCGCGACTACTTTGCGGAAAATGACTTCGTCGAAGTGGAAACGCCGATGCTTACCAAATCCTCGCCGGAGGGCGCGCGCGACTTTTTGGTGCCGTCGCGGCTTCAGCACGGAAAATTTTATGCTCTGCCCCAGGCACCTCAGCAATATAAGCAGCTTCTTATGATCGCGGGCCTCGAACGATATTTCCAGCTTGCCAAGGCATTGCGCGACGAAGACTTGCGCGGCGACCGGCAGTTCGAGCATACGCAGATTGACCTCGAGATGTCATTTGCAACCGAGCAGGATGTCCGTGACATGGTGGAAGGGCTTATGATCCGCGTCGCGGAAGCGTGCGGGAAAAAAATATGGAGAAAACCGTTTCCCATGATCTCGCACGATGAGGCGATGGAAAAATATGGTGCGGACAAATTCGATCTTCGAAGCGAGGAAGAAAAGAAAGATCCGAACATCATGGCGTTTGCATGGGTCGTCGATTTTCCACTGTTCGAAAAAGACGAGGAAACGAGCCGTTGGACGTTTGCGCATAATCCTTTTTCCGCACCGAAAGCAGAATGCGTGGAAAAAGTGATGAAAGGGGAAGATCTCGGCGGTCTCCATGCCCAGCAATTCGATCTGGTCTGTAATGGCTATGAAATCGCGTCGGGCGGTGTTCGTATTTCAGACCCGAAGTTGCAGGAACGGATATTCGAGATCATGGGACTCACGCCCGAGCAGGCGGAAAAACGTTTCGGGCATTTGATGAAAGCCTACCACTACGGTGCGCCGCCGCATGCCGGCATGGCGCCTGGCCTCGATCGTTTGCTGATGCTTCTGGCGAACGAGCCAAACATCCGAGAAGTGATTGCGTTTCCGGTCGCGGCATCCGGCCAGACGTCCGTCATGGATGCGCCGAGTGATATAGAACAGCGTCAGCTCGATGACCTTGGTATTGAGATCAAGAAAGAGGAAAAAGAATCGAAATAAATCTTTCAGCATGACGACACTCGTAGGGATATCGGCTCATTCTACCGAATGAGCCGATATCGTGCAGTTGCTTTTTATAGCCTCGTCGGATATTCTAAATAAAAATCAAGTCGCAATTTATAATTTTTTAACAAATCAAAAATGGCACACCCAAAGGAAGAGCAGACGTTTGTTATGGTAAAACCAGATGGTGTTAGAAAGGGGTTGACGGGTGAAATCATTAAGCGGTTTGAACAGCGCGATCTGAAGATTGTAGCGCTCGAGATGTTTATGCCGAGCGAGAAGCAGATGGATGAACATTACCCGAAAGATGAAGCGTGGGTTCGCCGCTTAGGGCAGAAATCCCTGACGACCTACGAGAAATATGGCGTCGACCCGGTCAGCAAGCTGGGAACTAATGATGAATTCGAGATCGGGAAAATGGTGCGCCAGTGGTTGCTCGATTATATGGTTTCGGCCCCACTCGTGAAGATGGTGGTGCAGGGGATCCACGCGGTGGATGTGGTTCGCAAGATTGCCGGACCGACCTTGCCATACAAGGCTGAAGTCGGGACGATCCGCGGTGATTTTTCTATTGACTCTCCGCTTCTCGCTAATAGTGAGAAGCGCGCTGTCGCAAACCTGCTCCACGCATCTGAAACGCCGGAAGAGGCACAGCACGAGATCGAACATTGGTTCGGCAAGGGGTTGAAATTGCAGAACTATAAGCGCTACGGCGTTGATGAGTAACATGAATCTTGATCCGCGATTACATTTTGTTACGGCGACCGCGATCATTGAAAAGGACGGAAAGTTTCTTATTGTAAAACGCGCGGCGAATGAGAAAGCGTTCCCGAACAAGTGGACGGTGCCGGGCGGTAAATTGGTTTATAAGGAATATAAAGATATGCCGTACCCGGGCGATTTTCCGCAGTGGTACGGCATGATGGAGTGGCTCGTCCGAAAAGAGGTCCGCGAAGAAGCAGGTATCGAAATAGAAAGACCGAGCTATGTGACCGATCTTGTTTTTGTCCGTCCCGATGGCTATCCCGTCGTCGTTTTTTCGTTCTGGGCGAAATACAAAAGCGGCGAGGTGAAGCTGAACCATGAAATGACCGACTTTGCGTGGGTGACCGCCGAAGAAGCGAAGACTTACGACTTGATCAACGGCATCGACGGCGAAATCGCCGAAGTCGCCAGACTACTCAAATAAGAATTTAGGCCTATTGAAGTGCGAGTTCTTCTTCGAGTTGCTTCTTGGGTGATTCTCCTGCGCCAGGTGGCACTTCTATGGGGTGGATAAACGGCTTCTGCTATAATCAACACATGAGTTACAGAGAAAAACCGACAGGTGTCGAAAATGTGGAAACGGTGGTATCCGGCAGCTTTAGGAAGTACATGGAACAGATAGGTCAAGCCTTGGAGGCTTTCAAAAAGGCGGATGTCAAAGTTCTTGCTCCGGCTACCAAAGAAGCGGTTAATCCGGAGGAATCGTTTATTATTCTCGCCACGGATGATCCGAACAAACCGCCACACAAACTCGAAATGGATTTCATGCGGGAGATACGGAAAGCGGATTTTCTCTACGTAGCCGATGTCGAGGGATATGTCGGAGAAAGTGCCGCTACGGAAATGGCATATGCCCGGCTAAAAGGTCTACCCGTTATTATTGCAGAAGAGATCAAAACTTTTTCTCGTGAAATTTCGGAGGAGGCACAGGAACTTTTGAAAAAAGCAACTTCTGGCGTATTGCCCATAGCCGACATTTCAAAGGAAAAGATCGCCGAACTGAAGGAAGGACTGGCTGGATTGGAAACGCTGGATTTGACCAAGCAAGAAAGCAATGTTTTGCTATCTCTAATTAAAAAATTATTAAGAAATTTAGAAGCTTTGGAATAGAAGATTTATTTTATCATATAGACCATGAAGATATATGTACTGGGAAGCAACAAATTTGTAAGGCAGATGGTTGAGTGCAAGAACCAGCTTTGTGCGCTAGGATATGATGGCTGGATTCATCAGGATTACGAGGATCATGTGCACGGAAGAAAGAAGGCTTTTATTGAAGGTGCTCTTCCCGGCGAAAGCGCTGACTTTAAGCGGGAGCATGACTATATACGCCAGCACTACCATCACATTCTTGAAAGCGATGCGGTTCTCATTGTGAACCTGGAGAAAAACGGCATCAAAAACTACATTGGCGGGAACGTCCTCATGGAAATGGGGCAGGCGTACGTCAACAACAAAAAAATATTTCTATTGAACGATATTCCTTTGGAGGTGTCGTATATCGACGAGATAAAAGCCATGGATCCCGTTTGTCTAAATGGCGATCTCACGAATATCTCCATCTAAAAAAATGGCCAAGCCAAAAGAAGAAAAAACAAAAGATGGAAAACCGATGCATTTTTCCGCCGGTGCTCTCATTGAACGAAACGGCAAGTACCTTTTGATCGACCGTGCCGTGCCCCCACTCGGATTTGCCGGTGTCGGTGGACATATTGACGAGGGTGAGGATGAAGAACGGGCGGTAATACGGGAAGTCAAAGAAGAAGTAGGCCTTGAGGTAAGCAATCCGGTCCTTCTCTATCAAGAGGAGCTAGATTGGAATTGGTGTAGCAGGGGAATCACCTCGCACTATTGGTATCTCTTTCAATGTCCCATTTCCGGTGAGCTGGAACGCAGTGTCCGTGAAACAAAATCGGCGGACTGGTATTCAAGGGATGAAATCAAAACGCTCAAGCTCGAACCGGCATGGGAATACTGGTTCAAGAAATTAGGCATTATATGAAGCGGCTGTTTTTTGAAAAAATTATTTCTGGAATGCTTCTATAATCGGATCCATGTTGCCTTCCCTGACCTCATTTCAAGAGCAGACATGCGACTTTCGTGGCTATTTTTGGCTACAAACAGAGAATTCTTCCTCGGAGTAGTCTAGCTACACCTTCGTCAGAATTCTCAGTTTTCGCTCAAAAATATCACGCGATATTCGCGTGTCTGCTCTTGAAATGAGATCCGATCTTTTCAATATTGTGCAATTTCTTTCCGGTGCGATGGTCGTCTCGCCCAAGAGGTGAGCTATGAAGACTTCGTGACCGAAAAAGCGTCAACAATCGGATCGAGATTTCCTTCCAGTATCTTGTCTATGTTATGGAACTTTTTCCCTAATCTGTGATCGGTCACGCGGTCGTCGGGGAAATTGTAGGTACGGATTTTTTCTGAGCGGTCGCCGGAGCCGACCTGCTCGCGCCGCATGTCGGTGACGTTGCCGGTCGCTTTCAGTTGTTCGATCTCGTAAAGTTTTGCCCGCAGAACATCCATCGCTTTTTCACGGTTCGCGAACTGCGAGCGTTCCTCGCGCGAAGCGACAATGATGCCGGTCGGTTTATGGAGGATTCGTACGGCTGTTTCCACTTTATTCACGTTCTGTCCGCCGGGACCGCCTGCGCGCGAGAAAGTGACTTCGAGATCGCTTGGGGCGATATTGACGGCCTGAGCTTCGACGATCGGAAGCACGGCGACGGAAGCGGTCGAAGTGTGCACGCGCCCCGATTTCTCGGTGGCAGGAACGCGCTGAACACGATGGACGCCGGATTCGTTTTTCAGCGCTTCGTAGGCGCCTTCGCCTTTTATTTCCGCAACGAGCGATTTGTAGCCTTGGAGCGTCGTTTCATTTTTGTCGAGGATCGTGAAATTCCATCCACGCTTCGCGGCGTAGCGCTGGTACATGCGCGCGAGATCGCCGGCAAAGATGGCGGCTTCGTCGCCGCCCGCACCCGCCCTGATCTCTAAAATAATCTTATTAGCCATGAGATTTGATTTCACTGAAAATTTTCGTTTTTATATCTGGATGCGAGGCTCGCCGAAATATTGAATTATGAAGGCGGCCCGCTCCGCCGCGGATCTCCAAAATGATTTTATTCGCCGTTGTCATGGCTTCACCATAATAGCGCTCGGTTTTGTTTTGGGCAACTGCTTCCTGTAATTTTTACTTATGCACCGTGAACGTTGCCGTGGCATGCTATAATCGTTGTTATGAACCAGTCGACATGGTATCGAGATTTGAAAAAGCCGTCATGGGCACCTTCGGCAAAAATATTCGCGCCCGTTTGGACGGCTCTCTACGTTATTATTGCGTGGTCGTTCGGACTTACATTTTACTGCGTTGCCAAGGGGTATTTTCCCCTCGTCGTTGGGCTTCCTTTCGTATTAAATCTTATTTTTAATTTTGCATTCACGCCGATCGAATTTCGGCTCAGAAATAATATCGCGGCACTCGTCGACGTTCTCTGTACGCTCGGAACGCTCATCTGGGCAATGGTCGTGATATTTCCGCTGTGGGCGCCAGTCGTTTTCGTCAATATCCCTTACCTTTTGTGGCTGATGTTTGCGTCGGCGTTGCAGATCGCGGTCACGGCAAAAAACCGTGGGCGGTAGAGAAAAAGATTCTTGAATCTTGATTCAAGAATCAAAATTCTCTTTACAGCAAGTCCTTTTTCTTGAAGTACAAGAACAGGCCGCCGGTCAGGACGACCATGATGGCAAATACGATCCAGAAGGAATAGGGTATGCCTTCGAGCGGCACGTTTTTGAGGTTCATAGTGAAGAGCTCTTCTATTAATATGGCCGGAAAGGCAATGAATGAGATCACGGTGAGCCGCTTGATGGTCTCGTTGATCTTGAGGTTCATGAGCTGGTTGTTGGTTTCCTCAAAGTCGGTAATGGTTTCGCGATAATCCTGGATTTGGTTGATCACCTTCATCTGCTCGCCGATGAGTTCGGTCAAATAGACCTCCGCATCGCTGTCCCAAAACTTGATGCCTTTCTGGAGTAGAGATTTCAAGATCGGTTCCTGGAGCCGCACGGAAAGGCGGTATTCCGAAATATCGCGCTTCAACGACATGATCCGTTCCAGGACGCCACGCTCCTGGTTTTTGAAAACGTCGCGGCCGACCCGCTCCACTTTTTCGCGGATATGCCGAAGCTGGCGTTCTTCGAAGACGAGAAGATGCTCGATGATGCGGGACATCAGTTCCAGCGAAGTTTTGATGTCGTCCATTGCAAAGCTCCCGAACACATTTCCGAGCGGCTCGTAGTGAACGGTCGCAACCGCATTCTTGCTCACGATAATGTCGATCTCGCTTCGTATCGATGCTTCGTCTTTTGTGTCGTAGAGCGGGAAATAATAGATGAAGAAGATGTAATCTTCGGTTGCTTCGACGCGGGCTCGCGAGGACGGTTCGCGCAATTCCTCCACGATCAGCGGATGCAGGCCGAATGTTTTTTTGAGCGAAGCAAGGTCTTCCTCCGTCGGTGCGGCAACGTCGATCCACCGGACATTCTTATTCTTTTGGATTTGCATATAAAGATTATAACACAGTGCCTCGACGGCATTCGATCTCGATGCGCTTTTCAGGGAAACTTCTCCGTGAAAAGACGCAAAATTTACTTAATGCTCAGTTGAGAATATTTTTTCCTTAACACCTCCTTTTCAGCAGAGGTGAGACTGTTGAGATAAAGACTACTGCCAATGGTTTCGGGTAGAATGAGGCCTTCAGCAGAGGTGAGACTGCCGAGATTGAGATAGGTGCCAATGGTCTTGGGTAAAGTGAGACCTTCGGCCGAAGTGAGACCACGGAGATCAAGACGACCGCCAATGGTCTTGGGTAAAACGAGGCCTTCGGCAGAGGTGAGACTGTTGAGATCAAGATATCCACCGATAGTTTCGGGCAAAACGAGGCCTTCGGCAGAGGTGAGACCCTCGAGATCAAGACTACTGCCAATGGTTTCGGGTAGAATGAGGCCTTCGGCAGAGGTGAGACTGCCAAGATCAAGATATCCACCGATAGTTTCGGGCAAAACGAGGCCTTCGGCAGAGGCGAGACTACGGAGATTGAGATCGCCATAATGGTATTTGATTCCTCCTCGCAGAGCTTCATCTTTGGTGATGCTGATCTCTTCCTTGGAAAAACCGGTTGCGAGGGAGAGATCAGATTTGAGGTCTCTTTTTTCGATCATTTCTTGAATCCGCGGATCCCTTTCATAGCCGAAGCCATCAATCTTTTCGTCGATCTCATAGAGAAAACGGAGATCATCTTTATTGAGGGAGGTATTCTGCTTTGTCTTTTCCTCGATCTCCGTTAGACGCTTCATGTCGGCGACTTTTTTCTCGTACTGTTTGCCATCGGGAAAGGTGTCGAGTTTTTCTCTAGCCACATCGCTGATATAGGGATCAAGATTCTGGTCGTGGGCGATGCCGCGTACTTCGCCGATACGGTCTCCTTCCATCCTGATCGCAAGCCGCGGGATGACGGCTTCTCCCTGATCGTTCAGAGAATAATAGACATAAAAGTCTCCGCCTTGGAGCTGGGTCCGTGCCGTATCAATGTTTGCTGTACACCATTCAAGGGGATAGCCTTCCAAGGATTTTACGAGTTCATCCGGTGTCGAATCCTGTTCGTATTTGACCCATTTACCCCTGGTCTCCTTCAGACCTTCCGTGGAATATTCAGGCATCTCCATGAGGAACTGGGCGTAAATCTTGGAAAAGTTCTCGGTGGTGAGCAGGTTTTTGAATTCAAGATCGCCCAATTTCACGCTGAGATTCTTGATCGTTCCTCGTTCTTCTTTCTTCTTGGTATTTTCTTCCGCTTTTGCAACGATAGCGCTGATCGTCATGGCAAGCGCACGGGGATTCATGGGAGGGAATGACGCCACGGTATCCTTGGTTCTTTTCTTGAACTGGCCTACTTCCTTTCCGTTTTCTTCCTTCTTCTCGAACTTTCCCATGGCAAGCATGGATTTGAATGCCCAGTACTTTGCCCAGGTGGGATAGTCAGCGTCAGGAGATGACAGATAGTCCAGCCATTTGTCGAGACTCTGTTCCTGGCCAGCGATGATTTGATTTGTTTTTTCTTTCCTGAATTCATCCGTAATCTCTATCGTGCCATAACCCATCTCCCGCGCGATTCGTTGCTCCAAGAGAAACGTCGATTCAGGAACGTCTTCCGGTTTGATGACGTACTCTTTATGGTAATGCTCTTTGAGCCGTTCCATGACCTCGGGATCATTCCGATGTTCCAGATGCGTCTGTTCGATGACTTTCAGCCAGTCCGTAATCTTGTCGGCTGGTTTGGAAGAGATTTTTTCTCCCTTCTCTTCTCCTTCCTGCTTCCCTTTTCTTTCTCTTTTCAGTCGTTCCTGTTCATGCTCCACCGGACCCGAGGTGTGGAGTTTCTGGTCTTTCTGGTGGAGGAATTGTTCGCCGAAGTTTTGCATGGTCTTTATCGATATATCATCATACAAATTATGAAAAAAGTAAAGGAAAAATTCTCGGCAATAAATCAAATTTTTTTCTTTTAGAAAAGTTTACTCTCGGCAGCGAATATGAAAATGAAAATTTATTTTCATTTTCATTGAGCGAACCGAGAGTAAAAATCCTTTAAGGATTTTTTAATCTCTCTTTTGATAATGTTTCACTATGAATAATCAAAAAGAGACGGCGTACGAAAAAAAGCAGGGAATTTCAAGGAAAAAGGTCGTCATGGTGATGGCAATGTTGATGGCCGTTTTTGGCACAGGCACCTATCTTTATTTTTCAGGAAACGCTCGCGGTTTTTTAGAGCAGGGCAGTGCGATTGTTTTGAAATCATTTGAAGACATATTCGTCCCGTCCGCAACTGGCACCATCACTTCTGAAATTGATCTTGCCTCATCCAATACACTTGACGTGGCGAATAAAGAACCGAGTGGCACATCTTCACCTAAAAACGGAATTTTGGAAAAGAAACAGAACGGACATACCTCGTCGTCCCAGGATCCAAAGACAAACGTAGCAATAACCTCGAACCAAACAATAAAACATAACGACCATGACACAGGGCTTGCAATGGGTTCTGTGCCTGGCGTGGCGTTGCCCAGTTCATCATTTATTGCAGAAAATTCTTTGTCCGACACGTTGAATATCGCGACGGCAAGCAATTTGCCTGGTGCATTGAATACGATCGATGCAGCGAAGCCGTCGGATTGTTCTTTTCCTGGCTCTGTTCCGGCAGATATTTCGCATCGCGTGATTTTAAACGAGATCGCGTGGATGGGCTCGCCCAGCTCGACGGGCGAAACGGCGTCGACCGCCGCAAATCGCGAGTGGGTCGAACTGAAAAATATTTCTAACGATGCGATTTCTCTCGACGGCTGGCGGATCCTAGATTCCGGAGGGGAAATAAAAATATCGTTTGGTTCTGGTGATACGATCGCCGCAAATGGGCTCTATCTTTTATCGCGGGGCGGAAGTGCAGTGGCCGGCATTTCTACAGACAAAGCGTACACCGGCATCTTGTCGAACGTCGGCGACAAAATTGCCGTGCTCGACGCAGCGTGTACCGTTTCCGATTTTCTCGATGCGTCGGCGAAATGGCCTGGCGGTTCGAATACGACGAAACAAACGCTCGAGCGGACGGCTGGCCTTGGTTGGCAGACGAGCGCCATGGTGGGCGGGACGCCGCGCGCGGAAAATTCTCCTGGCATGCCGATCGTCAGTAGTTCAACTGAAAAATATGGAGTGAGTATTGCCGTTGCGGGTGACGGTGTCGGGAAAGTTACCGTAAAACCCGGCAACGCCATTTGCAAAACAACGTGTAGCAATGAATACACCGCCGGAACGACGATAACCCTCACGGCAACGCCGGGCAGTGGCGTCGAATTTGCCGGTTGGTCGGGTGGCTGTTCGGGAGCATCGACATGTTCCTTTGTTCTGAACGGGCCCGTTTCTGTGATCGCCGATTTTCATTCGAATTTCGAAAATATTGCGGCGATCAGCGATATGGCTGATATAGCCGGTATGATGGACACAACAGATACTGCGGATTTCACCGAGGCAACCACGGCGATAAATACGACCGATACTGCAACCATGATTAATCAAACGCCTTCGCCGCCGCCATCACCGCTTGCGTCGGTGAACCATCTTGTTTTTGCCGCGATCCAAATCGCCGGCGCGGCGGCGGGCGACGATTTCGTGAAAATCTATAATCCCACCCAGGCCGCTATCGACATCAGCAACTGGAAACTTCGCAAGAGATCAAGCACGGGAACCGATTCGTCGCTCCGCGAATTTCCCAAAGCGAGCGAGATAGCGCCAGGCGGATATTTCACGTGGGCGTCGAGTGCGAATGGTTTCGCGGCGTCCGTCGGCGCGGATGCGTCGAGTACGGAAACCTTAGCGGCGAACAATAGCGTCGCGCTTTTCGATGGGAACGGGGCGCAGGTAGATGCGGTTGCGTGGGGGACCGGAAGCAATCAATACGTCGAAGGCCTGCCGTATCCCGAAAGCCCTACAGTCAATCAGGTACTCCAACGGAAATTCGCTGACGGCGCTGTGATCGATACCGACAATAATGCAAACGATTTCACGTTATGATTATGAATAAAAAAATCACCATTTGGGCAGTGTGGGCCGCGATTGTGCTGGCGGGATGCGCCATCATATTTTTCATTGTAGGATTTTTACGAAAGGAGAATGTGAGTCTTCCCGCGCCACGATCCGATGTTATTGTGACCAGCACGGTTTCGCTGGGGAATATTCTTATCAAAAATGAGACGGCGGGCTATGCCATTCTGATCCCGCAAAATTGGTATCTCGAAAAAAGCAAGGGCAGCGGCGCAACGGTTTATCCCAATTATGGTGGAACCAGTACGGCCGCGCCACGATGCAAAATAGAAATTTCTGCGCTCAGAAATCCTGACCACAAAGATCTGGCAAGTTGGCTTACGGCTTATCTTCGGAGCGATCCGACGGCGGATGTTTCTGAAATTTCGCAAACGACCACGACCGTAGGCGGCGCTCCGGCGATCATCTGGCACGGCGCCTTGAATGAAGTTGGCACGACGCTTGCGTATATCGCGGCAGGGACGACGGTTTACGAGCTTGCGCCATCAGTCATCGCAGTAGGCGGTGGTGGTGCATCCCTCAGTGCGGATTGTGAAAACAACTTATCGATCGTTCTTAAAAATTTTGAATTCCTGAAATGAAAAAGAATATTGTCGCGGTTACCCTATTCATTATCACGGCGTTCTCGCCGAATGCGTTTGCTGCAGAGAGCGCTAAATTGCCGTACCTGGCGGGCGAACGGTTTGTCGTTTCGACTGGTTACAACACGCCGCCGACGCATATCAAAAAAGACAGCTATGCAATCGACTTCACGGAGAACGGTTGCGACGCCTACGGTAAATACGCCGTTGCCGCGATGTCGGGAACCGTAACGTTTGCGAGCGAATTTGGCTACAACGGTGGTTACGGAACGGAGGTCTTGGTGCGCGACGCGCGGAATGTGACGGAGCGCTATGCCCACATGATCCCCGGAAGCATACCGATCAGCGAGGGCGATCTCATACCGCAGGGGACGATCATCGGCGAGATAGGGAATACCGGCCTCGTCGCCGGTGCCGCTTGCGCGGCGCATCCGGGAACGCATATCCACTTCGCGATGTATACAGAAAATGCCGATGGCACGTTTGCGGCATATGATCCGGAACCAATATCGGGCTATACGAACATCAAAGCGGAGAATTGGTATGTCTCGGATAATGCGCTCGCCGCGACGGAAAATAATCTGGCCGAACTCTTGGGAATTTTGGAAAGTTTGCTCGGAAATAGCGTGACCGTCGTGAATACGTCGAGTTCTGCCGTGACCGCAGTGTCGGTTGCCTCAAGCGCGGCGCCGGTCGTTTCGGGATCGCCAAAAATGTTATCGATCATTTCCCCGCCGCCGTCCTCGGCGACTGCGCCGACCTCCGACCTTTCGGTTTCTTCATCCTCGATTTCGTCATCATCGATATCTTCTCTTCAAATTACCGTGAGTTCCAGTTCGGTTTCTACTTCTATAACCGAAACAATATCCCCGGTTCCGATCGGATCATCGTCGGGCGGTGGTGCCGGTCCTGCTCTCGGCGGTGGCGGAGTTTCCGTCTCCGTTCCGTCCGCGCCGATTACAGCGACGACAACTATTGATGATCCTTCGAATGATACCGTGGAGGCGTGCACTGATTGAGGATTGGTTTTACGATGCCGTGTTAAAATGATGGTATGGTAAAGCTGATCGGCATTCTCCACGATATTCGGAGCGTCCACAATGTAGGTTCCATTTTCCGAACCGCGGACGGCGCGGGGTTCGAGAAGCTCTATCTCTGCGGTATCACGCCAACACCCGTCGACCGGTTTAAAAAAGTCAGACCGGATTTTGCGAAGGTGGCACTCGGTGCTGAAAAAAGCGTGCCATGGGAATCCGTTCCAGATATTATCGTGCTTATCCGAAAGCTGAAAAAAGAAGGCTGGAAAATTTTAGCGCTTGAGCAATCAAAAAAATCAATTTCTCTCATGTCGCCGAAGCTCGACACCCTTCAGGACATTGAACTTCAACGCTGCGCGCTCATCGTTGGCGCTGAAGTCGATGGCATTCCATCGGATGTTTTGAAATTGGCAGATGTCATCATCGAAATCCCGATGTTTGGTAAAAAAGAATCCCTGAACGTTTCCGTCGCCTTCGGCATCGCAGCGTATAAATTGAAATTTCTTTAATATCTGTTTTTTTGATATTATCTTGATATGGAGCTTCAGGTCGGCGTAAAAATCTTGCTAAAAAATAAAGAGGGGAAATATCTTCTTCTTCGGCGATCTCTCGTAAAATATCCTGACGCAAAAGGGAGATGGGATATCGTCGGTGGAAGAATTGAGATCGGGACGCCGCTTTTTGATAATCTCAAGCGGGAGATCAAAGAAGAGACAAATATGGATTTAACCGGAGAACCGCGTCTCCGCACGGCGCAAGATATCCTCCGTATTCCTGGTCGGCATGTTGTCCGCCTAACCTATATTGGAGAGGCGAGCGGGGAGATTGTTTTGGACACGAGCGAGAACGATCTTTACCAATGGTACTCGGCAGAAGAGCTGGCGCATCTCGATGATATGGATATGTATGTAAGGGAATTGCTGGACAAAGGAATACTGGAATTATAATGTTGTACCTATGAAACCTATTCACATGACCATTCTTATTTTTCTTGCCATTATTTTGATCGTGGTCGGCGTCTTTTTGCTTTGGCATGCCGTTCTTTCGAAAACGCCGAATCCGCCGCTTCCGGCCGGAGAGATCAGTATCGGTAAAAATGTGTTTGCTGTCGAGATGGCGACAACGACTGCGGAGCAGACGCGGGGACTTTCCGGACGTGCCAATTTAAATGAAGGAACCGGCATGTTTTTTATCTTCACGCCTGGCGTTCAGCATTTTTGGATGCCGAACATGAATTTTCCGATTGATATGATCTGGATTGCAGGGGATCGCATCGCCGGTTTTGCCGAGGATGCACAACCCGAGCCAGGGGTTCCGTTATGGAAGCTTAAGATCTACACGTCGCCCGACGGTGTCGACAAAGTACTCGAGGTGAACGCCGGAACCGTGGCAAAAGACAACATCAAAGTTGGCGACCCCGTCACCTTCGGCCCGAACACTTCTTAACGAGAAATATCTTTTTGTTTTTTACCTTCGGCAACGAGCAGAAAAGTTTCTTTTAGAAAAATTTACCCTTGGTAGAGAGGAGTAAAATGAACCCGCTATGGCGGGTTCATTTTAGCCGAACGCCCCAAGGGAAAAAATCCTTTAAGGATTTTTTAATCATCGGTTTTTTAGAATAAGCCGATGAAGATAAAAATCATCATTGCGGTTCTTGCCGTTCTTGCGGCAAGCGTTTTTATGGTGCGGGCAAAGGCCGATAACGTCTTAAGCCAGCCTGATTTTTCAGGATCGGAGTCCGAGCCATGGGGTGCCTACGGCGCCGCTATCGGCATTGCGAGCGGCACGATCAGCGAGTTCGGCACGACAACGGCCGCAATCGGAGATTTTGAGTGGGCGTACCTCGGCTGGGAATGCGACGCGCATCTCGAGAATAATGCCACGCCGTATTGGTGTAATGACCATATTTTTCTGAACGTTGCGACGACGACGATGCTTGGCACAAACACGCGGGCGTATGTTTTCCAAAATCCTCATCAGGCGGTGGATGGGAATATACAGCTTTTCTATCTAGAACCGGGCGGCGGCCCTCATGATTTAGGAGCGGGAGCGGTTTCAAACACAACCCAAAATCTGTCTTGGGCATGGACCTGCGGCCCGTATTGCAGGAGCGGCGGGAGTTCCTTGGAGGGGACCTCGAATGATTTTGTGCCGTATTTTGAAATGGGGCCGCAGGCCGATCCGCCCGGCATTTCATCACTCGCCCAGTCGGCGGTTGGCGGCGCAGCGATTCCGGATGACGGAACGGTTTTTGGAAATTCCGTCTCGTTGAGCGCATCGGTCATCTCGGAGGTGAATGATCCGCTCATCTTGCAGGTCGAGGTCGAGCCGACGGGAAAATCGTTCACCGGCATTCCGACCGCATCAAGTACGGCAGTTGTTTCTTCAACAATGATCTCGTTGGTTATTTCGAATCTTGCGGATGGCGGTTATCATTGGGCGGCCCGAGCGGTCGATGCGGACACGTCGGAATCGTCGCCGTGGAATTATTTTTCCTCCGGCGGCCCGATCGCCGACTTCACGGTCCAGGCACCGAAGGAACCAGTCATTCTCATCCCGGGCATTATCGGTTCCCGTCTCACGCGCGTTTCGGATGGAAAAGAGATTTGGCCGGACGTTGACGACATGTTGCTCTCGCCAAGTGACGATTATCTGGACGATCTTGCGCTCGCGCCGGACGGGTCGCAAATTCCCGGGAAAATGATGGCGGCCAGTTCAATCATCGATCAAGAATCGGTACTTGGCATTTCAGCATCGTTTTATGGCAAACTTCTGCAGGATTTAGAAAATGATGGTTATCATTCCGGCACGACGCTCTTTGTATTTCCTTATGATTGGCGGCTCGGGGTGCGGAACGCCGCCGCGGCGCTCGCGAACACGGTTGCTGCCGCGCGCGCGGCATCGCCCGACGGGAAAATATCGATCGTCGCGCACAGCATGGGCGGCCTCATCGTGAAGGATTATCTTGCGGGAATTTCAGATACGTCATTCGTCGACAAACTGGTGCTCCTCGGTGCGCCCCAGCTTGGATCGCCCGAGGCGTTCAAATATTTAAACTACGGCGACAATCTCGGTTTTCAAATTCCGGTCGTGAATTTGGATATTTTGAATCATAACGAGGTGAAAAAGATCGTGCAGAATATGCCATCGATTTACGATCTCCTGCCGTCGCGCGCCTATATGGCGGACGGCGGCGGTTATGTGCAGGATTTTAGAAATGGAGAAAGTACGTTCCTTGATTTTGATGCGACGAACCGGCTAATGCTCGCGGACCCGTCGGATAGCCGGAACGCCAGCCTGCTCTCCGCATCCGACGTGCTGCACGGAGGCCTCGATAACGCGCCGACCAATGCGTCTAATGTCTATAATATTATGGGATGCGCGGAGCCGACGGTTACCGGATATCGCCTCTATGACAGTGGCGTGGTGGACCTCGTGCGCAGCGACGGGGACGGTGTGGTTCCGCTCGCGAGCGCGATGGATCGCGCGAACGGTTCTCGTAATTACTTTATTTCCGGCGCCGCGACTGGCATTTCGCATGTTAGCTTAGTAACCGATGGGCGGGCCATCTCACTTATCACGGCGATCCTCGATGGCACGATAAATTCACTGACATTGCCAGGCGGCTTTTCAACATCACTCGATTCCTGTTTTCCGAACACCGGGAGCGGCGGTTCCGCGCAGGATGAGACGACAGTTGAATTCAGTGCCCACGACGTGAATGGATTTACCGTTCAGAATAGCGAAGGTTTATCTACGGGGCCCGATGCTTCTGGTGCGATAAATCTCGGCATTCCGGACAGCACCTACGAAGCAATCGGCGATAATTATTTTATCACGGTGCCAGCGGGCGGGGATTATCATCTGATTGCGGAGAGTTCGTCGTCGGATAATCTTGTGGTGCAAGCACAGGGATATGATGGCGGTTCGGCAACACAGTCGGCGACGTATGTGGTTTCATCAACTGCGGCTACGGCGTCAGGAACGAATGTTGGCACGACAACAGCGCAGCTTGATTTTTCCGGCTTCGATTCGGCGGGAAATTTAACGGTGACGGAAAGCGGGAACGCAAGTTCGTCTGATGGCGGTCAAAACGCGACCACGACGCTTTCTGTCGCACCGATCATTGAGGCGTCATCAAGCGACGTAACGCCGCCTGAAATGACGGTTTCCGGAATTCCCGCATCTGTCGCGCAGGGGAGCACGAGCACCGTTTTCTTTTCCGCGACGGACACCGATTCTGGCGTCGCATCACTTCGTGCGACGCTCGATGGCGTGCCGATTGCGAACGGCGATACCGTGACTTTTGCGCAGGCGGGGGAAAATATTTTCCGTGTTGAAGCGATGGATAATGCCGGAAACCCTGCCGTGAAAGAGATTGATTTTACCGTATCCGTGCGGTCGCCGCGTGAAATATCTTTCTCGCCGATCGCGGATACGTACATAGACGCCAGTGTTCCTGACGCAAATCACGGCAGTGGCCAAATTCTCCGTCTTCGGGCGCGCGGAAAAAATCGCACCCTCGTGAAATTCGATCAGTCGGCAATTTCGAGTGCGGTCGGTTCGGGCACGATTATTTCCGCACAGCTTACGTTCACCGTCGCAAAGAATTGGGAAAACTGGGCAACATCGGAACTGCTCGCGCTCCATCGAATGACGGCGCCATGGATCGAAAATGGCGCCACATGGAATACGGAAAACTCAACGAGCGGTCCGCCATGGAGCGCTGAGCCGAGTGCGACGATAGTCATTTCAAATGACACGACGAGTACTGTATCGTTTGACGTAACAAGCGATATTGAAAATTTTCTGGCCGACGGTGAAAATGACGGTTGGATTTTGCAAAAGGCCGACGAGTGTGCTTCGGGCGTCATTGATTTTGGTTCACGAGAATCGAATGTGCCGCCAGCGTTGACAGTCGTGATACAATAAAATGGTCATTTCGCCTGCCTGCCGCAGCCTTAGCAAAGGCGGGAGCTGCGTGAGGAATCTCATGGAGAAGATTCAGGAACCATGATTTAGGATTCGGAAATCATCCTTTCTTGATTCTTAGATTCTAAATCTTGAATCAATTTCCATAGATTTTTCGCATAACATATAAGCTATCCATGAGACATCACTTTTTTTCACTTCTCTTGGGCCTTGTGCTCGGTGCGGCAATTTCCTGGTTGCCGACCGTAGTTATGGGTGGAAGTGGATTTGTCTTACCATTGATCCTTTGGGGACCCTGGTATCTCCTTGCTATTCCCTACGCGGTGATTTTTGTGTTGGTTTTCGGAATCCTTATGGGAATTTATCGCCTGTTCAAAAAATCTTTTCCGATTTCACTTGTTGACGGAGCATGGGTCCTACTCGGGCTTTATCTCTCGCTTACGTTTTTCTTTCATCTGGTCGGTATCGCGGCGACGGGGGGAAACCTTACGTTATGAAAGATATTCAAATTATTTACGAAAATGGGGACATCATCGTGGCTAACAAACCAGCGGGGATGATGGTGCATGGCGTGCATGGCGTGCATGGCAAATGGCAAATGGCAAATGGCAAAAAGCTCAATCCACGTTTAACTGAACCGACGCTCGTGGATATTTTGCTCAAAAAATATCCCGAGATAAAAACGGTTGGCGATGAGCCGAATATACGCCCTGGCATTGTCCATCGGCTCGATAAAGATACGTCAGGTGTAATGGTCGTCGCGCGGAATCAAAAATCATTCGACTATCTGAAATCGCTTTTTCAGGGACGCGATATCAAAAAAACTTACATTGCGGTCGTTTCCGGCGTGCCAAAAAAGAAACAGGGTATTATCGATAAGCCCATCGGCATTCGGACCGGTACGACGAAGCGTAGTGTTGAATCCAAGAAAATGGCAAAATCGGCAGTGACGGAATATAAGATTTTAGCGATTAGCGATTTGCGATTAGGGATTAGCGAAAAATCGCCATCTTATTCATTGCTTGAAGTTCATCCTTTGACTGGCCGCACGCACCAGATCCGCGTGCATCTCACGAGCATCGGCCATCCGATCGTGGGCGATCCGCTCTACGGCCCGAAAAAGCAACCACCATGGGCGGATCGCCTCATGCTCCATGCCGCATCCATCGAATTTTCCGACAGCTCCGGCCGCCGCTTGCGATTTGAAGCCGAAATTCCGGAAGAACTAGAAAGAATATTTAGGAAATAATTTCAATGTTGATAATGCAGGAATACTTTTTCTTTGTGATTTTTTCTGTTAGTATGAAGACGCAATGTTGCAATCTAAACTTTTTACAAAGATAGAACGGAACGCGCCAAAGGATGAGGCGACGGTGAATGCCCAGCTTCTCACGCGGGCCGGTTTTGTTTCGAAATTGATGGCAGGTGCTTATAGTTACCTGCCGCTCGGTTTGCGAGTTCTCAGAAAGATCGAAAACATCGTTCGCGAGGAAATGGATGCGATCGGCGGCGAAGAGGTCTCGATGGCGATGCTCCATCCGAAGAGCATCTGGAAGACGACCGGTGGCTGGGATAGCATTGATGTGCTCTTCAAACTAAAAAGCCGTACCGAGAAAGAATATGCGATGGGCCAAAGCGAGGAGGAAGTAGTAACGCCTTTGGTCATGAAATACGTGACGACTTACCGTGATCTGCCGAAGGCGGTTTATCAGATCAATTGGAAATTTCGCGACGAGCTGCGTTCAAAATCAGGCTTGCTCCGCGGCGTGGAATTTTTGATGAAGGATATGTACAGCTTTCACGAAACACAGGAAGATTTTGATCGTTTCTATGCCGTGGCAAAAAAGGCATATTTCAAAGTGTATGAACGACTGGGACTCACGGCAAAAGCAACCGAAGCGTCCGGCGGCGCTTTTACGGAAAAGATCTCGTATGAGTTCATGGTGCTCACCGATGCGGGCGAGGACGATATTTTATACTGCGACGCGTGCGATTTTTGCGTGAATGTGGAGATCGCAAAACAGAACGAAGGCGATCCGTGCCCGCATTGCGGAAAAGCGAAACTTGCGAAAGCGCGCGCGTCGGAAGTGGGCAATGTTTTTGATCTCGGCCAGAAGTATGGAAAGAATTTCGATATGGGCTTCACAGATCGCGACGGCAAAAAACAGTATCCCATCATGGGTTGTTACGGTATCGGCATTTCGCGTTTGATGGGCGTGATCGTTGAAAAGTATAACGATGAAAAGGGAATTGTGTGGCCGGAAAGTGCGGCACCATTCCATGCACATCTTTTGTCGCTCGGCGGTGCCGACGCCCTGCCGATCTACGAAAAGTTACAGAAAGCTGGCATCGAGGTTCTCTACGATGACCGCGATATGAGCGCGGGAGAAAAATTTGCGGAAGCCGATCTTATCGGTATCCCGTGGCGCTTCGTCGTGAGTCCTAAGGTTGGCGAAGGGAAAGTTGAACTCAAGCGCCGGAACGAAGAAAAAGCGGAAGTGGTAGATATTCAAGAAGCGATTTCTCGCTTAATGTCTCCGACAGCATAAATCTTATCAATAAGAAAATATGCAGTTAAAACTTCTCTCATGGAACATATGGGGCGGTCGGCATATTGACGATGTAATTGATTTTTTGAAGTCTGCCGATGCGGATATCATCGCTTTACAGGAAGTTATACGAGAGGGGAACGGCAACACGGCTTTAACGATCGCGCAACGACTAGGATATGAAATTTCTTCTATTTCCCCCGCAGTTGCACTTACGATGCCGATATCTTCAAAGTGGACTGGGCCAGTAAAAGAAAAGGAAGAAACTTATATGTTTGGTAATGCGATTCTCACTAAACATAAAATCGTTTCAAGTCAGGCACATGAGCTTTCCTCGGGTGAAAGCCGCGTGGCGATATCAGCCGATGTGCTGGTGGACGATTTTCTGCTTCATGTTTTCAGCATTCACCTCAAACATCTCCATGTCAGCGACGATAACGAACCAGAAGTTGTTGCCATGCACCAAGGGCAAGCTGATAAACTTATGACATTGTTACCGAAAGAGAAGACTATCGTAGCGGGCGATTTTAATACTGTACCCAATGGTTATGCCGTGCAAAAAGCAAATGAGTTTTTACGGGACAGTGAACAAGGTTCTGCTACACCGACATGGAGTGTCTATCCTGAGGGCTGCGGGGTCTGTCCTTTCATAGGTGTTGCCTATAAGTTCGATTATATTTTTGCCAGTGAAGATTTAGGGATAAATGGATTCCAAGTTGGCGATTCAAAAGGTTCAGACCATCTGCCAGTTTTGGTTACGATTGAAATATAAAGAAACGATTGTTCTCGATTCCCGCTTGCGCGAGAACGACAAATTGACGTATTATGTGAGCATAAAAATCATGGCGCTTTTTGATTCTCTTTTTAAGGATATCGGCATCGACTTGGGAACGGCGAATTCCCTCATTTATATCAAAGGGCAGGGGATTGTCGTGAATGAGCCATCGGTCGCCGCAATGAACACGAAAACGAACCGGATTCTCGCCGTCGGCGACGAAGCGAAGAAAATGCTCGGGAGGACTCCCGCGCACATTAACGTCGTCCGGCCGCTCGTAAACGGTGTGATCTCCGATTTTGAAATGACCGAAGAAATGCTGCGTCATCTTTTGAATCGCGGAAAGACGGGTTCTTTCACCTCGTACCGACGGGCAATTCTCGCCATCCCCGATAATCTGACCGAAGTGGAGCGGAAATCTGTTGAGGATGCCGCACTTGGCGCGGGATGTTCAAAGGTGTATCTCGTGGAATCGCCGGTGGCGGCCGCACTTGGCGCGGGACTTCCCATAACGGTTCCTGAGGCAAATTTGATCGTGGACATCGGTGGCGGCACGACGGATATCGCCGTGATCTCGATGGGGGGTACGGTTGTTTCACGGACTTTGAAGATCGCCGGCGACCGTTTTAACGACGACATCATGCGATTCATCCGCGACGAATTCCAGCTTTCGATCGGTGAGTCAACGGCGGAATTTACGAAAATTGCGGTCGGTTCTGCCATACCGCTTGATGAACGCCTCGAGGTTCCTGTCCGCGGCCGCGATATGGCGACCGGTCTGCCGCGCGAGATTTCAGTCAAGAATACGCATGCACGCGCGGCGTTATCAAAATCGTTGCGGTCTATCACGGACACCATTCACGAAACGATCGAGGCGACGCCGCCGGAGCTCGCCGGTGATATTCTTCGGCACGGCATTGTGCTCTGCGGCGGTGGAGCATTACTTCGGGGTTTTGGCGACCTCATTGAACGGGAAACGGGCGTCGAAGTCACGATCGCAAACGATCCCTTGGCCTGCGTTATCCGCGGCCTCGGGCAAATGATCGATGACTTCGAGTCGCACCGCGAATTTTTGGATAATCCCCTGAAGCCGCTCTCGATAACATTATAATCGCCAGAGAGATTCGAGATTCAAGAATCAGGATTCAAGAAGAAATTATTTTTAAATCTTGAATCATGATTCATTAATCAGGTGCTTTTTAAATCATGAAACATAACCAATCTTGGTTTCTCGCTATCGTTATCGTCCTTCTCTTGTTCTTTATTTTTTTCATGCCGTCCGTTGGCATTCACATGCGTGAACTTTTGGGGCCCCAGACGACGGTTCCCAGTGACGCCGAACAGCTCGCGACGGAAAATGGGTTGCTCGCGGCCCAGCTTGCAAAACTGACAGTGGTTGCGAACGAACTGCCGAGTTCGACGCCGGATACGGTGCGAGCGATGGTCTATTCCGAATACCCCTTCAATTTTAAAGGCGAGATGACGATAAATGCGGGAGTCGACGAGGGGATCGCTGGCAATGACGCCGTTCTATTCGAAGGGAATCTTTTGGGCGTTGTGGCAGAATCCTCGGCGCACAGCTCGGTCGTGCAGACCATTTTCGACCCGAATTTCAGGCTGCCGGTCCGAATCGGACAGGCAGGATATGATGCCTTGCTTGCGGGTGGATCGTATCCTATGCTTCAGTCCATCGCAAAAACGGCAAGCGTCTCGGCGAATGATATTGTTTATAGTGCGGGTTCTCCGGCGCCCTACGCGACGCCCATCGGAAAAATTGCGAGTGTCGCACTGGCGCCGAATAATCTTTTCAAAACAGCATCGCTCTTGCTGCCGTACGACGTAGGAACGGTTCAGGCCGTGGAGATCATAAGGCAATGATTCAAGAATCAGGATTCAAGAAGAAATTATTCTTAAATCTTGAATCATGATTCGCGAATCCTTTTTACTTTTCATGAAATATCTTTCCGCTATCCTCGTTTTTATTCTCGCCGTTATGCTGCAGCTCTGGCTCGCGCCAGGCGGCATCCACGGTGATTTTGTGCTTACCGCGCTTATCGTTTTCGCCTTCCTTTTTGAATTTTGGGAACTCGCCGCGTTCATCATCTTCGGCATCTTCTTGCTGAATTTATGGCCCTCGTTTAATCTTGCGATGCTGATGTTTGTTCTCGTGCCGCTCGTTGTCTACGTGCTGTGCCGGCGCTTTTCGCTTGATCTATGGCTTGGCGTTGCCGCCAGCATTGCGGGCGGTATCATCGTTTTTTATGCCGTGACCGCACCTCTCGCCGCGTTCTCTGCGGCTGGCCCGCTCATACTCGACCTCATTGCCTGCATCATTTTCGGAGAACTTGTTCTGTGCGGAATGGAAGGATAATCGGAGTCGAACGTCGAACAAGAATATCTGTTCGGATTTCGACTCCGAACGTGGAAATGTGACGTCCCGCGGACGGGGCGTTATAATGCCCTTATGACGGATTTCAAAGCGGCATATGCACGGCTGAATGATGCGCAACGGCGGGCGGTTGATACGATTGAGGGGCCGGTCATGGTCGTCGCGGGTCCCGGCACGGGCAAGACCGAGGTGCTCACGTTGCGCATCGCGAACATTTTGAAAAAAACGAAGACACCGCCGGAGAGGATCTTGGCGCTTACGTTTACGGAATCCGGTGCGGCCACGATGCGGCGGCGGCTTGCGGAACTTGTCGGCCGCGATGCCTATCGCGTCCAGATTTCCACATTTCATGGTTTTGCCAATGGCATCATCAGCGATTACCCTGATTATTTTCCGGAGATCGCGTATGGCACGCCGGTTGCAGAGATCGATCAGGTGCGGGTTATGGAGAAAGTGATCGACGGGTTGCCGTCGGACATCCTGCGTCCCTTCGGGGACCGTTATCATTATTTGAAATCGATCCTGCGCGCCTTGGGTGAGATCAAGAAGCAAGGCGTGTCGCCGGAAAAATTCACGGCGCTTGCGGAGGATGAACGGCGACGTTTTCTCGCGATCCCGGATCTTACGAATGCTTCAGGGAAGTACGAAGGAAAGATGAAAACGAAATATCTGCCGATGGAACGCCGCATCGCGCGGAACGGAGAGCTCGCGATCGCGTACGACGCATACGAAAAGAAGATGCGTGAGAAACATCAGTACGATTACGACGACATGATCATGGCGGTTCAGGTCGCGCTCAATACCCATGAAGACATGTGCCGTGTTTTGCAGGATACCTACGATTATTTTCTGGTCGACGAGCATCAGGATACGAACAGCGCGCAGAACGCGATCATTCTGAAGATCGCGGGCGCGCGGGAAAATCCCAACCTCTTCGCGGTCGGCGACGAGAAACAGGCGATCTACCGCTTTCAGGGCGCCTCGCTCGAGAATTTCCGCTATTTTGAAAAAAAATATCCGCAGGGAGTGGTCATCCCGCTCACGGGAAATTATCGATCAACGCAGGCGATCCTCGATGCCGCGCATGAGGTTTCGCCGCGCGCGGAGCGTCTTACCGCGAATGCCGGCCATGAAGAAAAGTTCGCACAATTTGTAGAGTTGTCTTCGTCTGACGCCGAATATTTTTTCGTCGCTTCAAAGGTAAAGGAATTCATCGAAAAAAAGAAGACGAAGCCGGAGGATATCGCCGTGCTGTATCGCGATAATCGCGACGCAGAGCCTTTTGCGCGCGCGCTTGAGTACGGGCACGTTCCATTCGTGATCGAGTCGGACCGCGATGCGCTGGGCGACGAGGATATCCGCAAGCTGATCATTCTATTGCACGCCGTCGAACACTTCGGGCGCGAGCCGGAGCTCGCCGCCGCGCTTCACGTTGATTTTCTCGGCATTCCGCCGATCGACGCTTATAAACTATTCGCATTCGCGCGCCGCGAACGGAAAAATCTTTATGATATTTTACGTTCACGCACGCTTATTGAAAAATCCGGCGTGGAAAATGTTGATGCCGGCGCGATGCTCTTTGACCATCTTTCGAAATGGAAGCGCGACGCCGAAAATCGCGGTGCCGCGGCGGCCTTCGAAAATATGGTGCGTGAATCGGGATTTCTCGCAGCCATCCTCCGCGGATCGGACGCCATGGAAAAACTCGCAAAACTCCACGCGATATTCGATATTCTCAAATCCTTCATTGAACGTCAAAAGAATTATACGCTCGGGGAATTTTTCGATTATCTCGATCTCATGGAACGGCACGGTGTTGCGGTAAAGAGTCCTGCCGTGGCGGGACGGGGACGGGTGCGGCTCATGACCGCGCATCGCGCGAAGGGCCAGGAGTTCGACGTAGTGTTCGTCGTGAATGCCGTGGCAAAAAAATGGGGTGATCGTTTCCATCGCGACGAGATCAGGCTCCCGATGTCCGTGTATCAAGACGGGAATGTTGAAAATGACGGTGGCGAGGAAACAGAAGATGATGCCGACGAACGGAATGTTTTCTACGTTGCGCTCACGCGCGCGAAGCGGGAATTATGGATAACGGCGTCCCGCACCGGCCGCGACGGCCGTGAACAGCTGCCGACGAAATTCGTAAGCGATCTTGGCGTTGAGGCCCTCGCGCGTCCGGCAACGGAAGCTTTTGAAGAATTTTTTGCGGCCCACCGCGATCTCGAATTCGCTCCGCCGCCGGAAAAAAAGCCGGAGCTCCATGACAAGGAATTTCTGAACGCGCTTTTTGAAGAGCAGGGCTTGTCGCCGACCGCACTCAACAATTACCTGGCGTGTCCGTGGCAGTATTTCTATCGCAATCTGATCCGCATCCCCGAAGCGCCGAACAAGAATTTGGCGTTCGGCACGGCGGTGCACGCTGCCTTACGCGCTTATTTCGATGCGTGGGATGAAGGAGAGGATAAGGGAAAAGAATATTTCATTCGGCGCTTTGAAGATGCATTGTTCCGCTCGCCGATAACGGAAGATGAATACGAAGAAGCGCTCACGAAGGGAAGGAAAGCGCTTGCGGCATATTACGATCAGTATCGTGAAACGTGGGGTACGGAGAAAGGAAAGAACGAGGTCAGAATCGATGGCGTAGAAACGGACGGTGTAAAAATAAACGGCATGCTTGATCGCATCATGTTCGAACTAGAATCGGATCGGGTCACGGTGCTCGATTATAAGACTGGGCATCCAAAAACGCGCAACGAGCTGGAGGGCGGCACCAAAAATGCCGACGGGAATTATAAACGTCAGATCACTTTCTATAAACTTTTGCTTGCGAAGCAGGGGATACACGAAATGAAGAAGGGAATCATCGATTTTATCGAGCCGGATGCGCGCGGAACATTCCATCGCGAAGCATTCGATATTTCATCCGGCGAAACAAAAATGCTCGAGGTGCAGATCGGCCAGGTTGCAAAAGAAATAAAAGATCTTGCGTTCTGGAATAACATCCCCCATGCCAAAGATTGTGCTTATTGCGATCTACGCAGGTTGATGTTGTAAGCATCAGGACAACGATTTGTATTTGCCCAAGATGAAATAAAAACACCTACTCCGTCGGGCGACAGAATAGGTGGGGGGTAAGTAAGCGTACTGTGGGAACCCACGTAGGAGTCTGGAGGAAGGAAAAATTATTTTACGAGAATCATTTTTAAAGTTCTCGTAAAACTTCCGGCTTGCAGTCGGTAAAAATAAATACCGCTCGCAAGTCTGGAACCATCGAAAACTGCGGTGTGGTTTCCTGCGACTTCTTGTTCATTAATGAGTGCCGCCATTTTCTGACCGAGGATATCGTAGACATCCAAGGTGACTTTCGAGGCAGTCGAAATTGAGTAGGTGATGATGGTACTCGGATTGAACGGATTCGGATAATTCTGCTTGAGCTCAAAACTGATCGGAATTTTCCGGTTATCCTCGACACCGGTGATCATTTCCGATAGAGGCCGCTTCCAAAGGGCGTCGCTATCGTAGGTTCCGGCAAAGATATTATCACCGTCAACGCAGAGTGCGTCGAGATAATAATCTGTCAGCCCCCTATTAACCGGCGCCCAGCTTGTTCCATCGTTGGTAGATAGGAACACGCCGCTACCGTTCGTTCCGGCAAAGATATTGTTCCCGGTGATGGCGATAGACCAGACCTCGTTATTGGTCAGTCCATTGTTGATGGTTGTCCAGTATCCGCCGCTATTCGTGGAAAGAAAAACCCCAGCACCGTTGGTACCGGCAAAGATATTCCCACCGCTTACGGCAAGAGCCATGATTGGCGCTGAACAAGTCAGATTCGTTTGAGTCCAGCTTGCGCCGCTATTCGTGGAAAGAAAAACCCCAGCACCGTTGGTACCGGCGAATAGATTTCCATTGCTGGTGACCAGCGACAGGACCGACGTTCTCGTCAATCCCGTATTAACTTGGTTCCAGCTTGCGCCGCTGTTGGAAGAAATAAATATGCCATCATTGTAAGTCCCGGCAAAGATACTTCCGCCATTCACTACGAGGAGCGTCATAACAGGGGAAGGGGACGCCAGGCTGGTTAGCGACCAGTTAGTCCCTCCATTAGCAGAAACAAACACCTCACCGCTCCATGTTCCGGCGAAGATTTTCCCGCTGTCGTCGACGGCGAGGGTCATTATTGGAGACCCTTGATTCAAGCTGGTTCGAGTCCAGCTTGTGCCGTTGTCAGTAGAAAAGAACAAGCCGCCGTTCCAAGTACCGGCAAATATGTTCCCACCGGTTGCGACGATAGATTCTACGTAGCCGTACTTCGGCCCCGTAGTTTGTATCCATTGCGCATTAATTTCATTTAAATTTAATGCCAACGTACAAAATGCAAGAAAAAATAGATATTTTTTCATTACTACTCCATATTAAGTTGTTAAATAAATAAGCTACACAAAACCTTCTAAGGAGAGATTAGCACATTTTCATACCTTTTGTCAAAGTTTTGTACTGGAAGGGTACATCGGTGACACTTTCTGGTTCTTGTAATGGTACTCGACGGGTACCTGATAGCCAAGAGCTTGATGGGGTCTTTTGAAGTTGTATTCGATGAGCCACTCGGTTAGCC
>Ga0181520_10003096_pt1 | contig 29713 bp, 24 predicted proteins | sample PEATcosm2014_Bin_29_FD_132451 | JGI IMG/M metagenome (GOLD analysis project Ga0181520, IMG submission 132451) | Peatland microbial communities from MTU Mesocosm Facility, Houghton, MI, USA - PEATcosm2014_Bin02_30_metaG | ecosystem: Environmental > Terrestrial > Soil > Wetlands > Peat | place...
CTCGGCCTGAGCGATGAACGCATCGCGATGGAGTGGAAGCTAGAGGGTCACGCCGGGACGAAGCAGGTGAGGGAACTGCGCGAGAGTAAGGGCATCAGGCCAGTCTTCAAACTCGTTGATACCTGCGCCGCAGAGTTTGAGTCGATGACTCCCTACCTATATTCGACTTATGACGAGGAGGACGAGGCGCCACCGACGAAGATGCGCAAGGTCATCATCCTTGGGTCTGGACCGAATCGCATAGGGCAGGGAATCGAGTTCGATTACTGCTGCTGCCATGCTGCCTTTGCGCTCAAGGAAGACGGCTACGAGACGATCATGGTCAACTGCAACCCTGAGACTGTCTCCACCGATTACGACACCAGCGACCGGCTCTACTTCGAACCGCTGGTGCTCGAAGACGTGCTGGCGATCTACAACCATGAATCGCAATCGGGCGCTGAGATTGGTATGATCGTGCAGTTTGGCGGGCAAACGCCGCTCAACCTTGCTCAGCGTTTGCGTGCGGCCGGCGTGCCAATCATTGGCACCTCGCCTGAGTCGATCGATCTGGCCGAAGACCGCAAGCGCTTTGGCAAACTGCTCGACGAACTAAGGATTCCACAGCCTGCGGGCGGTACGGCAACAAGTATCGAGGAAGCGCTGGCCGTCGGCGAGCGTATCGGCTATCCGGTTCTTGTCAGGCCTAGTTATGTGCTTGGCGGTCGCGCCATGGTCATTTGTTATGACGCGGAGGCAGTCGAGCAATACATGGAGCAAGCGGTCGAATATTCCCAGGAGCGTCCTGTGCTCGTCGATCACTTTCTCGAGAACGCCATCGAGGTGGACGTCGATGCGCTGTGCGATTCAAAGGACGTGATTATCGCCGGCATCATGCAGCACATTGAAGAAGCCGGCATCCACTCCGGCGACTCCTCCTGCGTGCTGCCCGCCGTGAACATCCGCCAGGAAACGCTGGAGGTGCTTCGGAGCTATACGCGCAAGCTCGCCCTCGCGCTCAACGTGATCGGCCTTGTTAATTTGCAATTCGCCATCCAGTGCGACGCCGAGGGCCAGGATCACGTCTACGTCATTGAAGTAAACCCGCGTGCCTCGCGTACTGTGCCATATGTTTCCAAGGCAACGGGAATTCCGCTGGCCAAAGTTGCCGCGCGTCTGATGACTGGACGCAAGCTACGCGAGCTGTTGCCCGAGCAACTTGCCGGTGGCAAGGATCTCGAAACCGGGACGCACTATTATGTGAAGTCGCCGGTCTTTCCATGGAACAAATTTGCCGGTGTCGATACGGTTCTTGGTCCAGAGATGCGCTCTACAGGCGAAGTGATGGGTGTGGCCGCGACCTTTGGCGAGGCCTTTGCCAAGGCGCAGCTCTCGGCCGGCCAGATTCTGCCTACCAGCGGCACGGTCTTCATCAGCGTGAACGACCCGGACAAGACAGCAGCCGTCGATCTGGTGCGCCGCTACGTCGAACTGGGCTTCAAGATTATTGCTACTGAGGGAACGGCCAATGTGCTGGAGAAATCTGGCCTGGTCGTGGAGCGGGTCTTCAAGGTCAAGGAGGGGCGGCCAAACGTTGTCGATCTGATCAAGGGCGACCGCATTCAACTCATCATCAACACGCCGCGCGGCCAGGATACATTCTTCGACGAGAAGGCCATCCGCCGTGCTGCCGTCCTCGCGCGCATTCCAACCATCACCACCATAGCCGCAGCACAGGCTGCGGTCGAGGGGATCTCCGCCATGCAGCGCCGCCAGATCACGGTTTACGACTTGCAACAACTGCACGCCGTGACATGCGCCTGAAATAGTATTTTGAAGACCAATGACTGAACGCGAAGAGCAAGAGATCGTCGACTTGTTGCAGCAGGAGCCAGTTGCTTCGGATGACGCATTGAACGGCGTGCCTGCCGAAGTAGCGCCGTGCTCTCCTGTTCCCGCCGAGCGCTACCAAGGCGAGGGTGACGAAGAGTTGGCTCATGAAACCGATGGTCCACGACAAGCTGATCTAAAGGACGTATCGATGGATATTCATGCTCCAGCGGAACTCAATCGACGGGTTGCAGAACTCAGGCCCGGCTTCTTTAACTTCACTACAACTGCCTGGGATTCGGCGCTTTCAAGCAATACGCTGAATTTTATGGAGCGAAAAGAGCGTGATCGCTGGGTAAGCGCGTATGGTGGCATTGAAATGTACCAAAAGATTTCAATGACCGGCGCGTTGCCGAGTTTCAATGATGTTATAACTTATTTTCCGAGCCATCGCTCCTATGCCAGTGATGCGGTAGAGGCCGAGGCGGAGCGAAAACTGCGCGCACTAAGAAATGAATTCGCAATATTGGATGTTGGGCTAGGTAAGCAGATCAGCCTGGATATTAAGAAGGCATTGGATTCCAAGTAGCTTTCGCGCGCTTTCCGAGCAGCAGAGTTCTACAATATAGTCATGCTCTTTGAAGGCATCTTCGCTCCCGTAACAACGCCCTTTTATCCTGACGAACGCGTCCACTTCCGCAAACTCGAAGCCAATATGGCCCACTACTCCCGCAGCCTACTCTCTGGGATGGCGGTCCTGGGCTCGACCGGTGAGGCAGTCATGCTGGACGATGCCGAGAGCCGCGATGTGCTGCGGGTGGCCGCCGAGGCCACGGCGCCAGAAAAGGTGCTCATCGCCGGAGTTGCGCGCGAGAGCGTCAAGGCTACGCTTGCGCTGATCGAGGCGGCGGCCGAGTACCACTACGACGCAGTTCTACTCCGCACGCCTACCTACTTTGCAAATCAAATGTCCGAAGCTGCCGTGCTTCACTACTTCCGCAGTGTGGCTGACCGCTCTCCGCTGCCGGTGATTCTCTACAACATCCCACAGTTTGCGCCCTATGACATTCCCGTCGTAGTGGTAGCCGAACTGGCACTGCATTCCAACATCATCGCCATCAAAGACTCCAGCGGAAGCGTCGAGCGTATTTGCGCCATCGCAATGGCAACCAGCGCCGCTCCTCGCCGGACTGTAACCGTGACGCCCATCTTCGAGGCGGTCACCGGCCGCATGTTGGCGGACAAGTCCCAGGTTCCCGGCTCATTTGTCTCCGCTGGCGATCTTGTTGGAGTCGTAGCGTTAGCGGCAGCTCCACCAATAACTCCTATCAAAACTCGAACCAAGGAAGTCGGCTTCCAGGTGCTCGTGGGCGCGTCAGGTACGCTGCTTGAGTCTCTTGAAGCTGGTGCTTCGGGCGGCATCCTGGCTCTTGCCGACTTCGCTCCGCAGGCCTGCCAGGAGGTTTATCTCGCCTGGAAGGATCACGACCTCAAGCTTGCCAAAGAGAAGCAGCAACGACTTGCCGCTCCCAGCCAGCGCATCGTCGGCCAGTTGGGCATTGCAGGCATTAAGTACGCTTGCGACTTCAACGGCTACTACGGAGGCCGCGGCCGGTCGCCTTTGCTGCCTGTCACCGCGGCAGAAAAAGCGGAGATTGAAATGCTGCTGGCAGGAACTCGCAACTAGGAAAAGGTCCAAGCAGTATTGTTGGGCAATTGGTCATGAAGACGATTTATCAAGAGCGTTTTTGCTTTTACTGTAGACCCCCGTGCTCCATCCATTCCGCGTTTTTCTGCGGAATGGGTTGGATACCAACAAAAGTCCGGTCTTCACTATTTGCAAAAATGCCTTAGCCGTGCCCAATTGTCCTTGGGACGATCGCAGCGAAGGGTGCGCAATAAGAGCAGACTGTTTTGTCATATGGCCTGCTACTGGCAGCGTTACGCTAGGCCAAGCACGTCCATGCCTCGGTCGTAGCAGGGTAGGACGAACTTTCCGTCACTTAGTTTTCCTACATTGAATGGTCAGATGTGCACCCACCCCTAGAACCGAACTGCAGCAGAACTGCAGTTGATTTGCCGGCGATCAGAAGAGTTCGATCGCGGGCCGGCTGTGATCCTGAGTGTCCTTTCCGCCGGCCGCATTTAGATGGGTTACGGTCTGGCTGGCCATTCTGTATTTGCTTTTGTGGGTCTCCAGCATCTCAGTGAATCTGTGATCGAATTTTCCTTGCCAGCTAAAGTCGGCCAGCTTTCCTGATAAATTTTGCAGATGGTCGCGCATCTCAACCAGCGCTCCCTGTACATGCTCCATTCTCTGCCGCATCACGTCCTGAAACTGAATATGTCCTAGTGCCTGGGAGAGCCGACTGACGCTCTCCTCGTAGTTTGCGTCCACCTCGGCGATGACATCCAGCAGCAACCGGCTGTTGGAGGCAAACTCTGCCTGCATCTCGCCCAGGTCGGCAACAAGTTGGCTCATCGCATTGCTTGCCTCGTGCTGTTCGAGCGATTCCCTGGCTCCGATCATCTCAGCGTCCACTTTTCTGCAAGTGGCAAGGATCTTTGCCGAGATGTCGGAGGCGGCCCGGGTGGAGAGCACAGCCAGCTTCCTCACTTCAAACGCGACCACGGCAAACCCTCGGCCAGCACTGCCTGCCCGCGCTGCCTCGATCTCAGCATTTAAGGCCAGAAGGTTGGTCTGCTGGGCGATGGATGTGATGACCTTGATGAGCGGCGTCAGAGCGCAGACTTCGCGGGAGAGCCCTTGAATGCGCTCGAAGTTATTTCGGAACTCCTCGGTTTGCGCCTCCAACTGCATGTCGATGGCGGCGATGATCTGCTTGTTGTTCTCTACACGTAGTTGCGTGCTTTCCGTCAAATCCCTGCCGCTTTTGATGGATTGAGCTATGTGCTCCCTCTGTTGATTCGCCTTTGCATTAAGAATGCCGATCTGCTCGATCACTTCGAGAACTTCGCGCTCGGACTCGGTCAGTGAATCGCGGATTTGATCGTGCATTACGTTAATATACGGCCGTGAATCCATAAGTTCGTCTCTCATGGCTGAGCTTCGCACCGCGACATTCGCCAGTTCGGTCTTGCTCAGCGTTCCCACGAGCCCCAACTCGGCGATGCCGGTGCGAGCACTGAGCCAGTTCACCCGTACGTCGATGAGGAGCGGAGTTACGATCAAAAGCAATATCAATCCGGCGACTCGGCTGCGATAGGGAATCAAAACCGGCCCTAGTAAATACATGAGAGAGATATAGAGCACGAGCGTGCAACTGAGAGCCAGCGCCATCTGGAGAAGCAGCCGCTTGCGGGCCTTGCAAAGGCGCGACTCACGTCCTGGCGCAGCCTCGACATGCACGGCCCCCTGGTAGGCGGCCTGCCCCTGAGAGATCTCTTCCGTTCCTCGATAGGCTGCAGTCGCCATGCCTTTACGCTCCAGGCAAAACCTTCTTGATCACTCTGATAAGGTCGTCGCCAGACACTGGCTTGACGATCCAGCCAGTGGCGCCGGCTCGTTTCCCTTCGTCGCGCTTGGCAGTATCGCTTTCCGTTGTCAGGGTCAGGATAGGAATGAACTTCAACTCCGGTATTGCGCGCACCTTGCCGATCAGTTCAAGCCCGCCCATCACAGGCATATTGATGTCGGTGATGACGAGATTCGGCTTGCATCCGGCACTCAACTTGTCAAGCGCCGCCTGGCCGTTGCTGGCGGTCTCGACCTCAAAGCCATTCATGGACAGAGTGGTCTTCAGGCTCATCAACATAGTGATTGAATCATCTACGACGAGGACTTTCATGGCCATAATGACCTCCTCACAATGCGGCGCGCAGCACACCCCCGGCATTGGGCATCCACGCTTCGAACTCCGTTATCGGGCACCGTGCTCGCTCAGCCATTGGGCATATTGCTGATCTTCATTTTGCAGGTGTTTGCTTTCGTAGTTCCGCACGAAATACAACAACTGGAGGAAAACGGCAGAGTCGCCCTTTTTGTAGCTAGAAACCATTTCCGCAATCTTTCCGGCCATTTCGCTATGTTTGGCTCGATGCTCGGCCAGTCCTGGAAAGTTGATAGACTCCATCAGGCGCATTTCGGCCGCGAAATGCTCGTCCGCGAGCGGTGCCAGCTTGCACAGGAGCCGGCCGCCAACCTCTGCCGCCTTGCCTCTTATTGAGGCCGCATGAAGCTCGTTCAGAATGTTCACCAGGGCTTCGTGCTGATCGTCCAAGGCTTTCACGCCAACTGAGTATTTCTTGCTCCAAGTCACTAAAGCCATCATGCATCTCCCTTTGGACGTTGTCCGGCAATGGACATATCGGTCAGATGGAAAAAAACTAGAGTGGATGGCTGAGAGTGCGCAGACGCATGGAAGGCATGGGCCGCTTCCCGGAATGGAGGGTGATGTTCATTCCGGGAAACGAGGGAGAGACAAGCCACTCCGTGCTTCATTTCACTCAGTGAATCAATCACTCCGCCGATACAGTATTCAAGGGCTTCTCCCAAAGATTTGGGTGCGCCGGATATTGGAAAGAGCTAATGAACATCTGTAACGAATGTGCCTCAACGATTGCTCTAGGCAGCCGATGAGGGCGGTGTTACGCAGCAGGACGTGTTGTAGTCCTGGGGCCGAAACCTTCCCCATCTCTTGATGACCTCGTAGGAGTGGAAGGGCGTGGCGCGCAATATGTATCGCGTCGAAAGGGCAGGGTATGGGAGTCACGCTGGATCAAAGTGAGACGCAGAATCTGCTTCGGTTGGAGGGGGCAGTGGGGATAGGGTGCGCGGCGGAGTTCAAGGGTCTTCTGGGGCAGGCGCTCGGTTCCGGTCGAGAGGTGCTGATTTCTCTTGAAGGCGCGGCAGATCTGGATGTGACGGCGGTGCAGTTGCTCTGGGCCGCCGGACGCAAGGCGCAAAGTGTTGGCGTGGGATATTCGATCGTCGACGCACCGCCGGAGCTGGTTCTAGCCGCGTTGAGTGAGACAGGGCTTCAACAGTTCATCCTTCCAGTCAACGTCCTATAAGTGAGCGTAGCGGGTGGTTGTCGATGGAAAGTAAGGCCGACCAGTTCAAGCAAGCTTTCCGGGAAGAAGGTCGCGAGATTCTCATCGATCTCGAGTCTGCTCTTCTGGAGTTAAATGACAACCGCGCCGATCAGGATCTGGTGGGGCGGGTCTTCCGCGCGCTGCACACGCTGAAGGGCTCCGGAGCCATGTTCGGCTTCGAGAAGCTGGCCACCTTCACGCATAACCTGGAGACAGCCTTCGACGAGGTGCGCAACGGGCGGTTGCAGATCGGCTCGCAGTTGATCGATCTGACGCTTTCGGCGCTCGATCAGATCCGGGCGATGCTGGAAGTGGGCGGTGATGGTGTTCCGCTGGCGGATCCCGAGACCTGTGCGAAGATCCTGGCCCAGGTGCGGCATCTGACAAGTAAGCCTGAGGGCGAGCCTGCTAAAGGGAAGACTTCACCATCCAATAGTGGTTTGGGAGCAGGTCTGCGGGCCAATGTTGAAGCAACTGCGGGGGCAATGCGGGAGTGGACGATCCACTTTGCTCCCGGAGCGGATTTCATGTCAAATGGCGCCAATCCTCTGTTGCTCATTCAGGAGTTGCGGCAACTTGGAGGCCTGTCGGTCCGGGCCAGCATGGCATCAGTTCCACCCTTGGGCGAACTGGACCCGGAGCGCTGTTACGTGACTTGGGAGATGGTGCTGGCAACAGCGGCTGGGCGCGATGCAATTCGAGATGTCTTCATCTTCGTCGAGGACTGTTGCGAACTGAGGATTGAGCCTGCCCCGCAATGTGATTCGGTGGCAGATCCGATTTCTGCTTCGACGGTCGCCAGCGCAGCCGAACGGACGGCCCGCGCACTCGAGGATAAACGAACTCCGTCCGGCGGGCGGCGGATATACGATTCGCCGGACAACGCATCCAGCCTGCGCGTCCCAGCCGCCAAACTCGACCAGTTTGTCGATCTGGTGGGCGAGTTGGTGACGGTCCAGGCCCGGCTGAGTGAGATCGCCGCGCAGCGTGGCGATCCTGAGGTTGCGGCGGTCTCTGAAGAGATCGAGCGGTTGACCTCGTCGTTGCGCGAGAACTCGATGAAGATCCGCATGATGCCGATCCGTGCAACCTTTGAAAAATTCCGCCGTCTGGTGCACGACCTGGCACGCGATCTGGGCAAGAACGTGGAACTGACCATCGAGGGCGCGGATACCGAACTGGACAAGACGGTCATCGATCAGTTGAGCGATCCGCTGATGCATCTGATCCGCAACAGCATGGACCATGGCATCGAGCCGCCAGATTTGCGCGCGTCCCGCGGCAAGCGCCTTACGGCGACGATTCATCTATCGGCGCGGCATTCGGGGGCAAGCGTGCTGATTGGAGTCTCCGACGACGGCGGGGGTATCAATGCCGAAGCGGTGCGCAATAGGGCCATTGAGCGGGGTCTGGCGGCGGCCGGTGCGCAGCTCACAGAGAGCGAGATATTCGCCCTGATCTTCCAGCCGGGTTTTTCGACGGCCAGAGAAGTTACCGATGTTTCTGGCCGTGGCGTAGGCATGGATGTGGTCAGGCAGCGGATCGACTGCCTCAGGGGATCGATCGACGTAGCCAGCAAGCCTGGCCAGGGAACCAGCGTGACGTTGCGCCTGCCGCTGACCCTGGCCATCATCGATGGGCTCCTGGTGAGCATTGGCGACGCCCATTTTGTGCTGCCGCTCGGAAGCACTCAGGAGTGCATCGAACTGACGCGAAGAGACGTTGCAGCAGCCAATGGCAAGCATCTGGTCAATGTGCGCGGGGAGCTGATCCCATACATTCGCCTGCGCGAGCACTTCAATATTGCGGCTGAACGCCCTGAGATCGAGCAGATTATGGTGGTCGAGACCGAGCAGGGGCGCTACGGATTTGTGGTCGACAGGGTGCTGGGCGACTGTCAGACGGTGATTAAAAACCTGGGCCGATTCTACAGGCATGTGCAGGTAGTCTCCGGCGCAACGATTCTGGGCAACGGTACAGTGGCGCTGATTCTCGATCCAGAGAGGTTGGCACAGGATGCCGTGCGCGCCATTGAGCATAGCGCGCGCGGGCGCCCGGTAGCGGCGGCGGTCAAGGCGGAGAGCCGCGAAGCGCAGCGAGCATCACAAAGAGCAACCTAAGCATCGTCGGTGCTGGCCAGAGCGCCAGCGCCCATTCATCAACGATTCAACCAGCTGAGTTTCGCTCTCTCTCCCGTTTCCGATCACACGGCGAACGACGAGAAGGAAAGAGATTCCAGCGAAAGGAAGAGGCGAATTTCATGCCGACTGCATTGATAAGTGAAGGCCGTAAACTGCATGGCGCGGGCTCGGGAAACGGGAGCAACGGCCACGACGGAAATGGACATGGAGTCCGTGAGCGCGTGAGCGATAAGGCGCATCGGGTCGAGGAAGGCGAGTCGATGCTTGTGTTGCAGGAGATCATGCGTCTGGTGGACGCCTCCAAGGATGGGCGGCTCCACGAGCGCGGCAAGGCAACGCTATTCAACGGGACAGATCGCGAGATCATTCAGGGCGTCAACGAGATGCTGGACGCAATTCTACTTCCCATCGGAGAGGGGAACCGTGTACTGGCGCAGATTTCCTCGGGCAAGATCGACGAGCTGATCACAGCGACTTATAAGGGCGATCACGAGAAGATGAAGCTGGCCGTGAACAATGTGGCCCAGGTGGTTCAAGGGCTGCAAAGGGAACTGGCGCGGCTGGTCGAAGCGTCCAAGGAAGGGCAGCTCTCCGAACGCGGCAAGCCGGAGCAGTTTCAGGGTGCATACGCGGAGATCGTACGCGGGGTCAACACGATGCTGGACGCGATTCTGCTGCCAATTGGCGAGGGAAACCGGATACTGGCGCAGATTTCAGCCGGCAAGATCGATGAACTGATTGCCGCGACCTACAAGGGCGACCACGAGAAGATGAAACAGGCCGTCAACAATGTGGCTATCGTGACGCAAGGACTTCAGAAGGAACTGGGACGGCTGATCGAGGCCTCGAAGGAGGGGCAGCTCAGCGATCGCGGCAAGCCGGAGAACTTCCAGGGCGCGTTTGCCGAGATCGTGCGCGGCGTAAACACGATGCTGGATGCGATCCTGCTGCCCATCGGCGAGGGAAATCGCATTCTGGCTCAGGTCGCCAACGGCAAGATCGACGAACTGATTGCGCAAACCTACAAAGGTGATCACGAAAAGATGAAGCAGGCGATCAACAATGTCGCTCGTGTTTTGCAGGGTTTGCAAAAGGAACTTGCTCGTCTGATCGAGGCATCCAAGGAGGGACAACTCTCCGACCGCGGCAAGCCGGAGCAATTCCAGGGCGCGTATGCCGAGATAGTAGGCGGCGTCAACACCATGCTGGACGCGATTCTGCTGCCGATTGGCGAGGGCAACCGCATTCTGGCTCAGGTCTCCAACGGCAAGATCGACGAGCTGATCGCGCAAACCTATAAGGGCGATCACGAAAAGATGAAGCAGGCGATCAACAATGTGGCCCAGGTCTTGCAGGGGCTGCATAAGGAACTGGCGCGGTTGACCGAGGCCTCCAACGCCGGCAAGTTGAGCGAGCGCGGACGTCAAGAGCAGTTCAGTGGGGCATATGCGGAGATCATTCGCGGCGTGAATGCAATTCTGGACGCAGTCATCGTACCGTTGAATGTTTCCGCAAAATATGTGGATCAGATCAGCAAGGGTGACAATCCGCCGCTGATTACCGACACCTATAACGGCGACTTCAATCTGATCAAGAACAACCTGAACGCGCTGGTCACAGCCATGAACGAGATCACCTCGGCTGCCGAGGAGATCTCGAACGGCAACTTGACAGTCGACATCCGCGAGCGCTCGCCGCAGGACAAACTGATGCACGCTCTACAAGTGATGGTTAGCGGATTGACGCGGACGGTCTCCGATATTCGCGGTATCGCAGGCGAGGTGGCGGCTGCAAGCCAATCCATTTCGACAGCGTCGATACAAGTCTCCAAGGGCGCCAGCGCGCAGGCGGCGGCAGCCGAAGAGGCTTCATCCTCAATGGAAGAGATGGTCTCGAATATCAAGCAGAACGCCGACAACGCGCAACAGACCGACAAGATCGCCAACAAGAGCGCAAAGGACGCGCAGGAGAGCGGCAAGTCGGTGCTGGAGGCGGTATCCGCGATGAAGGAGATCGCCAACAAGATCTCGATCATTGAGGAGATTGCACGCCAAACCAATCTGCTGGCACTAAACGCCGCGATTGAGGCGGCGCGCGCCGGCGAACATGGCAAGGGTTTTGCGGTGGTTGCAGCCGAGGTGCGCAAGCTGGCCGAGCGCAGCCAGAAGGCGGCAGCGGAGATCAACCAGCTCTCCTCGACGACATTGAGAGTTTCGGAGAAGTCCGGAGAGATGCTGGACAAGCTGGTGCCCGATATTCAGCGCACGGCTGAACTGGTGCAGGAGATCTCGGCAGCCAGCAAGGAACAGGATACTGGCGCCGAGCAGATCAACAAGGCTCTGCAGCAACTAGAGAAGGTGATTCAGCAAAATGCTTCCGCGAGCGAGGAGATGGCTTCGACGACTGAAGAGTTGACCGGGCAATCCGATCAACTGGTCAGCGCGCTGGGCTTCTTCCACACCGGAGACGAGGGCGGCGGGCGCAAAGGCGGGGGTGGAAAGATCGCGAGGCCTGCGCAGGCTTCGTCTCATGTTGCGAAGCCGACGGCTCATGTCTCATCTGGAGCAAAGGCTGGAGGCGGAGTCAGTCTCCGGCTCAAAGACAAACACGACGAACTCGATGGAGAGTTCGAGCGTTACTAGGTGCTGGCCTGTGCCTGCCGCTCAGACAACGTGTCCGTTCGGCAGGACTGAAGTCTTCAGGAGTGAGAGAGGAGTTCGAGTATGAGCGTTAGCGAAATCACGGAGACCAGGCAGTACCTCACCTTCAAGCTCGGCAATGAAATCTTCGCCACAGACGTAGCGAAGGTAAGAGAGGTGCTCGACCTGACCACCATCACACAGATTCCCCGGACGCCGGATTTCATGGCCGGGGTGATCAACCTGCGGGGCAGCGTGGTTCCAGTGGTCGATCTCCGGTTGTGCTTTGAGATGTCGAAGACCGAGAGCACGCGCAACACCTGCATCGTTGTGGTCGAGGTGCTGCTGGACAATGAACCCACTGTAATCGGCGCGCTGACCGATTCGGTTGAAGAGGTCATCGACCTCGAGCCGGAACAGATTCAGCCTGCGCCGCGGATTGGAACCCAGATACGGACAGACTTTATCAAGGGAATGGGAAAGCGAGACACGCAGTTCATTATGATTCTGGACATTGATCGCGTCTTTTCGGCCGAGGAGCTTGCCCTGGTCCGCGGACAGGAGGCGGCAAAGCAAGTTTCTGATAAGCTGTCCGCCGACAAACAGGTTGCTGAAAGGCAGCTAGTGGGAGCAGCCGCATAAAAAGGAGGGAATGGGGCGGCGCAAATCCGCCCCGTTCACACGATGAGCGCACACGACGAATCAATCTCCGCAAGGGACTATGAGCGGCTCTGCAAGCTGATCTATGCGGAGGCTGGCATCGCCCTGGGCCCGGAACGGAAAACCATGCTTGAGGGCCGGATCAAGCGGCGTCTCAAGGCCCTCAACCTTCACTCCTACAGCGAGTATTGCGACCGGCTCTTTGAGCAGGCCGGGTTCCGCGATGGAATGATGGACGAGGTCGTTCACCTGATCGATGTGGTGACGACCAACAAGACAGACTTTTTTCGTGAGTCGGGACACTTTGATTTTCTCGCTGAGAAGGCACTGCCTGAGTTCGCCGAGCGCATTGCCGGCAAGCAATTCACGATCTGGAGCGCTGGATGCTCTTCGGGTGAAGAACCGTACACGATGGCCATCGTGCTCAGCGAGTACGGGCAGAGTCATCCCGGCTTTCGCTTCCGAATTTTGGCGACAGACATTTCCAACATTGTCTTGGCCAAAGCCGAGCTGGGCGTTTATGCGAACGAGGTCGTTGCTCCGGTGGCGCCTATGCTGCGGCGCAAGTACTTCATGCGCAGCCGAACGCCGGGCTCCGAGCAGGTGCGCGTGGTCCCTGAGCTGCGGCGGCTGATCGAGTTTCGCCGCCTGAACTTCATGGATGCCGATTACGGTATTACTGAGAAGGCCGACGCGATCTTCTGCCGCAACGTGATCATCTACTTCGACCGGCCAACGCAAGAGTGCATTCTCTATAAGCTCTCCAACTGCTTGACGCCGGGCGGGTACCTGTTTGTCGGTCACGCCGAAACTCTGCACGATATGGATCTGCCGCTCGTGCCAGTGGCTCCGGCTCTCTACAGGAGGATCGATGGCCGCCGCTAGCGCAGAGTCAAATGTTGATCTGCCCGAGGTCTACGTGCAGCCGGGAGAATCGCACCTGGTCAGAAAGCCTGTAATTTTGCGGACTTTGCTCGGTTCTTGTGTAGGCATTGCCTTTCGAGCGCCACGCCTCGGCTTGGCCGCGCTCTGTCATCCGATGCTCCCGCGTTGCCCAGCAAAACAGGGTGCGACACTAAACCGTTCTGCTGGACGCCGTTACGTGGACTTTGCGATTCGGGATATGGCCCGTCAACTCGACGCGCTGGGCGCAAGGCGGGAAGAGGTCGAGGTGAAGATCTTTGGCGGCGGCGATGTGTTGTTGATGGCGAGCGATTCGGTGCGGCCCACGGTAGGCAGATTGAACATTGAGATGGCAGTAAAGGCTCTTGCGGAGGAAGGCTTTGCCGTTATGGCTTCCTCATTGGGAGGCAGACGCGGCATCAACATTCACTTCAATACGAAGACCGGTGAAGTGCTGCTGCAGCGCCACAGTTGAATAACGCTACGGCGCGTTTGCCGTAACTGGTCGGCGCGGGTTTTGCGACCAAAGAATGCATCGAGGTCCAGCTTATGAGCACACAGAAGACTCGCGTTTTGATTGTGGACGACTCCGCCGTGGTTCGCCAGACGCTGCGCGATGTGCTTGAGTCGGACCCGGAGATCGAGGTGATTGCAACCGCTGGCGATCCTTTCGTTGCAGCCGACCGCATCAGCGAACAGGTTCCCGACGTGATCACCCTGGATATAGAGATGCCACGCATGGATGGGCTGACCTTCCTTAAGAAGCTGATGAGCCAGCATCCGATTCCGGTAGTTATCTGTTCGAGTCTTGCGGATGAGAACGCTGAGAGCACGCTTCGAGCATTGGAATATGGCGCGGTAGAGATCATTACCAAGCCGAAGATGGGAACCAAGCAATTCCTTGAAGATTCGCAAATCGAAATCTGCAACGCGGTGAAGGCGGCGGCGGCGTCGAGGCCTCGCACTCTGAGGCCCAGCCAGACGGTCGAGCCCAAGCACAACGCCGACTGCATACTCTCGCCAGCCACCCATGCCATGGCCGAGACGACAGAGAAGGTGGTGGCCATCGGTGCGTCAACTGGTGGAACTGAGGCTTTGAAGACTGTGCTCGAAGCGCTTCCCGCCGACACGCCCGGCATTGTCATCGTGCAGCACATGCCGGAGCTGTTTACGCGCGCTTTTGCGCAACGGCTTGACGGCCTGTGCGCTATCACGGTGAAAGAGGCGGAGGCGAACGACACGGTGATTCGGGGGCGAGCACTGATCGCGCCGGGAAATCATCACATGCTGCTCAAGCGCAGCGGGGCGCGCTATTACGTTGAGATCAAAGATGGGCCTCTGGTCTGCCGCCACCGCCCCTCGGTCGATGTGCTGTTCCGCTCCGCCGCCCGCTATGCCGGACGAAACGCCATGGGTGTAATTCTGACCGGAATGGGCGACGACGGCGCTCGCGGGATGCTGGAAATGAAGCAGGCCGGAGCCGTGACCATCGCGCAGGACGAGGCCACCTGCGTCGTCTTTGGAATGCCTAAGGAGGCTATAAAGCTGGGAGGCGCAGATAAAGTGCTGCCATTGCAAGCGGTGGCAAGTGCGATTCTCTGACTTACTGGGGCGTTGAGAAGAGGGTTGTCGGTTTTGCTGCTGCGCTGTATCCTCGACAACACGGATTGGTCAACCGGGGTTGCTAAAATATGGTTATAACGCCCGATAAGAGTGTGTGTGCCCAGAGACAGAAGGGAAACGGAGTTTATGCGATTTGAGAATGTTGGACGGCGGTCGTTTTTGAAGACGATAGGAGCCGCAGGGATGTTATCGGCACTGCCGGAGGCTGCCTTCGGTCTACATGCGAACGGCGGTCAGATAGCAAGCGAGGTAGCTCTGCCAGGAGCCGATGTGGATGCAAAGCCTAAGTACTCCATCAAGTTTGGCGTGATCGGACTTGACCATGCTCACATCATGGGCATCACAGCGGCTGTGATTCGTGGCGGAGGAGAGTTGAAGGCATTTTATTCGACGCTTCCCCAAGCGATTGCCAACTATCAGAAGATATATCCCAATGCGCGGCTGGCAAAGAGCGAGGATGAGATTCTGGATGATCCATCGATCCAACTGGTTGCGAGCGCGTCGATTCCTAACCTGCGCGCGCCGCTCGGCATTCGCGTGATGAAGCACGGCAAGGACTTTCTAAGCGACAAACCCGCTGTGACCACATTGGAGCAACTGGCTGAGGTGCGCAAAGTCTCCGCGGAAACCGGGAAGATGTTTGCAATTATGTATTCCGAACGGCTGGAGGTACCCGCAGCGGTGCAGGCTGGCTATCTGGTCAAGAGCGGCGCGATCGGCAAGGTTGTGCAAACAATCAATATCGCGCCCCATCAGATCAACGCGCCTAGCCGGCCCGATTGGTTCTGGGATCAATCGCAATTCGGTGGCATTCTTTGCGATATAGGATCGCATCAGGCCGACCAGTTCGTTTACTTTACCGGCTCGACGGTCGCTGAGGTTACCGCGTCGCAGATTGCAAATGTTAACCATCCCGCTCATCCCGACTTTCAAGACTTCGGCGATATGATGCTGCACGGCAATGGGGGCGCGGGTTATGTCAGGGTGGATTGGTTTACGCCCAATGCACTGGGCGTCTGGGGCGACGGGCGCCTCTTTATTCTTGGCACAGAGGGATACATCGAGCTTCGCAAGTATATCGACATTGCGGGCCGTTCAGGCAGCGATCACTTGTTTGTCGTGGACCAGAAGCAGACCCGCTACATCGATTGCAGCAAAGTGGTGCTGCCCTTCGGACCGCAGTTTGTAGCCGACATTGTGAACCGCACACGCATCGCGCAAAACCAGGAACAAGCGCTCCTGGCTGCAGAGCTAGTAATAAAGGCGCAAAAGAATGCCAAGGTTTTAACCTTCACCGCGTAGGCAGGGGTTCTCAGCGCATGGACCGCCTGATGAATTAGAGTGCCCGATTGCGAAAGAAAGTGTCCGATTTCGGACAGTGGAGAATTTTAAGTAGGCCTCTACCGGAATCGTTTCGGAGCTTGAACGGGGAGCGCTGGCCCGGGAATGCGACTCGTTGGAGCTTCATTCTCCGAATGACGTTCCACTCGTCAGATCACGGGCGGCTTCGACGATACTTACTGGCCTGCCGAGATCACGCCAGTAAAATTCATCTGCGCGAAAGGCGGCGACCTTTTCGCCCAGCGCCGCAAGGCGCAGATACGCATCAATGATCGAGAATGCGCCCTCCTCTTTCATCTTTGCGAATATCTCGGGCGAGATAACGTGGATGCCTGAAAATGCGAGCGGCGCCAGTTGTTCAGCAGGACGAACCACTTGGTCTTGCCCGTCGCGGCCAGCCCGACGACCGCAGAGTTCCCCTTGCTCGTCGAAGAGCAGATATCGCGAGGTCTCCCGGTCTTGAACTGCTAGAGTAGCGAGGGCGGCCTTCTCAATATGAAAGCTCGTCATGCGCCCAAGATCGATAGTGCTGATGACATCGACGTTGTGCAGGATGAAAGGCTCTTGCGAGCTTCCGTTCGAATCGATAAAGAAAGACGCAGCCTTCTTCAAACCGCCGCCAGTGTCGAGCAACTCCTCCTCGCGAGAGACTACGATCCTCATGCCGAAGTTGTCGTGGGCCTTCAGAAAGTCGACAATCATCCCGGCGTGGTGATGCGCATTGACAACCACCTCGCGCACGCCAAAGACACGCACACGAGAGATGGCGATCTCCAGCAGCGTCCGGCCGGCGACTTCGACCAATGCCTTGGGGCGATCGTTGGTGAGCGGCCGCAGACGAGTGCCCAGCCCAGCAGCCAAAATCATCGCTTTCATCTTGCCGGGCTCTCCAGTTCTCTTTTTTCTTGCGCGATATGCCGGACGACGACTTCCACTCCGCTGCTTGACCTCAAATGCTTCGCCAATTGCTCAGCGAGATAAACGGAGCGATGTTGGCCACCGGTGCAACCGAATGAGACCATGAGGTTCTTGAATCCGCGGAGCTGATAGGCATTCACGCTAGCATCCACCAGCGACACGACACCGGCAAGATATTGATGCACGCTAGCCTGATGATCCAAATAATCGATCACCGCCGGGTCTTTACCAGTCAACTGGCGAAAGCGATCTTCGCGGCCGGGGTTTGGCAGACTGCGGGCATCGAATACAAATCCGCCGCCGTTTCCGGTCTCATCTTTCGGCATCTTGCGGTGGAAGCTGAAGCTGAAAATTCGCACCGTCAGAGATTCGGCTGGATTGGCGATCCCTTGCAGCTTCTCCGATGCCGAAATTCCATCAAGCGCCTCCATCAGTGTCGGCAGCGCTATTGGCAACTTGATATTCGCGGCCAGCCAGCGAAGGTTTTTCAACGCAAACGGGACGCTCTGCAAGAAGTGGGCTTTGCGCTCATAGAAGCCTCTGAAGCCATACGCGCCCAAAGCTTGAAGTATGCGGACATAAACGAACGCGTAGTAGTGCTCCATGAAGACTTCACGGTCAATGGCAATGAAGTCGCTCAGGCATTTTAGATAGTGGTCGAGCAGTTCCTGGCGCAACTCCGGCGGTAGATCGGCTTTGCCGTCGTAGAGCAGGGAAGCGATGTCGTATTGCAGCGCACCCTTGCGGCCTCCCTGGTAATCAAGAAAATAAGGCTGCCCGTCGCGCAGCATCACATTGCGGCTCTGAAAATCCCGATAAAGAAAATAGTCGTGGCTCGCGCCCAGCAGAAACTTCGTTAGCCGGGCAAAATCATTTTCCAGCGCCTGCTCGTTGAAGGGAATCGCGGCGAGGCGCAGAAAATAATACTTGAAATAATTCAAATCCCAGGCGATCGATTGCCGGTCAAAGCTGGCTCGGGGATAGCAGACCTTGTAATTCAGATCGCGCCCCGCCTCAATCTGAAAACGCGGCAGCATCGCTACCACTTTGCGATAGGCTTCCTTTGCCTCGGGAGAGATTGTGTCACCTGTGCGATTTCTTCCAAGAAAATCAAAGAGAGTCGTGTCGCCTAGGTCCTCCTCAAGATAGGCGCCCTGGCTCAGATCTTCCGCGTGGATCTCGGGTACCGGCAATCCGTAGCGGCGAAAATGCTTGGAAAACTCAATGAAAGCGGCGTTTTCTTCTCGAACCGGATACTGCACTCCGATGGCGCTGAACCCGCCACCGGTCAGCCGAACGATTGCCCGTCCCGAGCCTCCGAGCTGGCCCTGAAGCGGTCGCGCATCCTCGGCTGGTACGCGAAAATGCTGCTCGAAAAGCCGTTTCAAATCGTCCATGAATCTCTTTTCTGGAGTTAGTCAAGCCGCGTCTTAAAGATACTGAGTGAGGGGAAGCGCGTGCAAGGCGCAAACACGCGCTCCTCCAAGTGAGTTGCGTCACAGTATACTGTTTATCTGCAACAGTTGGGTGAGGAACAAAATGTACCTGCTTTGGCTCCGAGTTGCGGCGATCCTCTATGCGGCGGCCTCTCTTGCTGTCTTTCCGGCTGTACTTTACGGACTGACCAACTGGCGCAAGAGCTGCATCCACCTGGGCGGACTGGCCTTCTTCTTCCACTTCGTCTCGTGCGTCGAAATGCTTGTCCAGGCCCATCGCATTATGCCAATCGGAGCTCGCGAGTTCGAGTCACTGCTTGGCTTTGCCATCGCCGGACTGTTTTTTCTTGTCTGGTGGTTCTACGACGCGATCTCGCTTGGGATCCTTGCATTGCCTGTCACGTTTCTCGCCGTCCTTGTCCCCGCTCTGGGCCCTGAGCGCTACATCTTTCCTTCGAGTGGCGTACGCATCAGTTGGCTTATTGCTCACATCGCCGCTCTGTTGGCTGCTTATGTTGCGCTCGGCTTCAGCCTTCTGGCCTCGGTGCTTTACCTTCTCCAGGAGCGTCGCCTCAAGAGCAAGCACAAGCCCGGTGAAGACTCCTGGTGGGTGCCACTCGACTGGCTGCCGCCCCTGGATACGCTGGAGCGCATCGCCCACGGCACTCTCGAATTCGGCTTTCCATGCATGACGGTCGGACTGGTGATTGGCTCTGTCCTGGCCCAGGAGACGCCTCTGGGCGCCGCCTATTTTCTCGATCCCAAGGTCATCGCGTCGTTCATTTTGTGGGTGGTTTACGTTACGCTGCTTCTGGTGCGCCGCTCGGCGGGACTGCGCGGACGCCGCGCGGCTTATCTCTCCGGGGCCGTCTTCCTTGTGATGCTCGCCGTCTTTGCCGTCAATGTCATCAGCCGCGTTCATAGGTACGGTCCGTAATGACTCTGACCATCATCGGCGTCAATCACAAGACCGCGCCCATCGAGGTTCGCGAGCGCATCGCGATCTCGCGTGAGGATTTGCCGGAGACCACCCGCGCTTTGGCAGCGCTTCCAGGGGTCGCAGAGTGCATGATTGTTTCCACGTGCAATCGAGTGGAGATTTTGGCCTCCATCGAGTCGTCGTCGACCGAACTGACCGGATTTCTGCAACGTCATTTCGGCTTGGACGAGGCGTTGCTCGCTCCACACCTCTACGAACACCGCGACCAGGATGCCGTGCGGCATCTCTTTCGCGTGGCTGCCAGCCTTGACTCGATGGTAGTAGGCGAGCCGCAGATTCTCGGCCAGGTGAAAGAGGCCTTCGCGGTGGCCCGCGCGTCGGGAACCGTAGGCGGCCAACTCGATCATCTGCTTCAATGTACCTTTGCGGCAGCCAAGAAGGTTCGTACCGAAACTGAGATCGGCTCGAACTCGGTTTCCATCGCCTCAGTTGCGGTAGAACTGGCCCAGAAGATCTTCGGGTCGCTGCAAGGGCGCACGGTTTTCCTGGTTGGCGCAGGCAAGATGAGCGAGTTGGCAGCGCGACACCTGGTGCAGCAAGGCGCGGGAGCGATTCTGGTCACAAATCGGACGCAGGAGCGTGCACGGCGCATGGCCGAGACGTTTCAAGGCCGTGTGATTCCCTTTGACCAATTGCACGAGACGGCGAGCCAGGCGGACATCGTAATCAGCTCGACCGGGGCGCCGCATCCCATCTTCCGCCGCGAGCACGGGCGGGCATTTCTTCAGCAGCGGCGCAACAGGCCGATGTTTTTCATCGACATCGCCGTGCCGCGCGATGTCGATCCAGCGATGGGCAAGCTGGAGGGAATCTTTGTCTACGACATCGACGACCTGCAGCAGGTGGCCGCGTCGCATATGGCCGAGCGTAGCCGTGAGGCAATGGACGCCGAGGCGTTGATCGAGAGCGAGGTCGAACGGTTCCGTCAGCGGCAGCGCACTATCAATGTGGCTCCGGCGATTGTGGCCCTGCAACAGCAAGCCGAGGAGATGCGCCAAGTGGAACTGAAGCGCGCGCAGGCACGGCTCGGTTCACTGACCGCGGAGCAACTCGCAGCCGTCGAGGCGCTGACTCGTGGACTGGTCAACAAGCTTCTCCATCCACCGATGCAGGCGCTCAAGCAGGCCGCCCGTGAGAACGATGCTGTGCGGCTGGATGCGCTTTGCGAGACGTGGTCGCTAACTACAGGAAGCAGGGAACTGAATACCGACGATTCACAGAGTCGTGCTGACGAAGAGGCTGAAGAATCAAATATGAGTGAGACCAGCAAGTTGGAGCGCCAATGAAATTGCGCATCGGAAGCCGGGGATCGCAGTTGGCCTTGTGGCAGGCAAATCACATCGCCGGCCTGCTTCGCGGCCAAGGAAAAACGGTCGAGATCGAGATCATCAAGACGACCGGCGACCGGCTGCAAGAGGTGACCTTCGCTCAGGTCGGCTCCAAGGGGATGTTCACCAAGGAGATCGAGGAGGCGCTGGCGGACGGGCGAATCGACCTTGCCGTGCATTCGCTCAAAGACCTGCCTACGGAGTTGCCCGAACTTTTCACATTAGCCGCGACGCCACCGCGCGTTGATCCGAGAGACGCGTTTGTGTCGGTGAAATTCGCCAGCCTCGTTGCTCTGCCGCAAGGCGCGCGCGTCGGCACCAGCAGCCAGCGGCGGCGGGCGCAGTTGAAGGCGATGCGGCCCGACATCCAGGCGGTTGAGTTTCGTGGAAACGTGGACACGAGGCTGCGCAAGCTCAATGAGGGCCAGGTGGATGCGATTTTGCTTGCAGCGGCGGGCCTTGAGCGGCTGGAGAAGATCGAGTGGGTGCGGGAACGAATGGAGCCTCAGGAGTTTTGTCCGGCGGCGGGTCAGGGAGCGCTGGGCATCGAGACGCGCAAGGACGACGTGGCGACGATTGCGGCGGTTGCGTTCTTGAATGATGCCGCGACTCACTTTGCCGTAACCGTTGAGCGGGCGGCGTTGGCCGCACTCGGAGGAGGCTGCCAAGTGCCGATCGGTATCCATTGCCGTCCGTGGACAAATGAAGGCGAGCAGCTTTGGGATGAGGTTTTTGGCGTTGTCGCCGATCCGGAAAGTGGAACGGCGGTGCGCGTTTATCATCGAGCGCTACATAACGGCACGGACGCCGTGGAACTTGGACGCTTGGTAGCAGAGAAGCTATTTGAAGCCGGAGCTGGCCCACTGCTTGCGGCTAGCTCTGGCGGAGGTTTGCGGTGAGTGTGTTGCCGCTTGCTGGGCGGCGAGTGCTCGTTACTCGCGCGTTGCAGCAGGCAGGCAAGTTCAGCGATGGGCTGCGTGCTCTGGGAGCCGAGCCGGTCGAGGTCCCGGTGCTTGAGATTGTTGCGCCAGAGTCTTATGCGCCTCTCGATGACGCCATACAACACCTGGATCGATACGACTGGCTCATTCTTACGAGTTCCAATACGCTTCAGGCGGTAAGCGCTCGCGGGGTGCGCTTTGGCGTAAATCCTGCCAATGCCGAGGGCTTGAAGGTCGCCGCTGTCGGCAGTGCAACGGCTGAAGCGGCACGGCACTATGGCTTTCACGTCGCGGTTGTGCCGGAGGCTTATGTCGCTGAGAGCCTAGTCTCGGCGGTTGGCGATTTGGCTCATGGCAAGCGTGTTCTCTTGCCCCGTGCTGCCGTTGCGCGGGATGTGATTCCCGATGCGCTGCGGGTGGCTGGGGCTTTGGTTGATGTTGTTGAGGCCTATCGGAACGTGATGCCGAATGCTGCGCCTGAGCAGTTGCGTCAGGCCGTAGCTGATGGGCTGGATGCTGCGACTTTCACCAGCAGTTCCAGCGTGACGCATCTGGCGAAGGCGGCGCGTGCGGCTGGGATCGCATGGCCATTGGCGGGCGTTCCAGCGGTTTCGATTGGGCCAATCACCAGCCAGACTCTGCGCGAATTGGGTTGGCTGCCCGCGGCTGAGGCTGATCCTTCCGACATCTCGGGGCTGATTGCTGCTGTGGTGAGTGTCTTGCAAAGCTGAAGCGTCTTTGCGGTCGTTCCTCCGTCACAGTTTCACCGTCTCACAGCAAATATAGGGGTGGGGTGGGGGTAGGTCTCTGGACAATCCTTGTCTAGCGGGCAGTAGAATCGTGAGCGTTTTTGATCGGAATATTCATAGTCCCATTGTGCGTCACCAGTGGCCAACTATCTGCAAAACAGCCTCAAATTTTTGAGCTATCTTTTGTGCAGCAGAGGTCCGAGCCTGTGAATCACTTGCAATATCGATGCCTGATAAGAAATTACTCTTCACATAGGCTGCAAATGGTTGATTTAATGTGAACTAGAGTTTTGGGCGGATTTCGCACCGTCCCTCTGGGACGGGGGCTTTTATTGGACTCTTACCCAGGACTGCGCTGCGCTTGTCCTCCACCCCGCGAGCAAAGACCTGCTCGCGGGGACCCCGACCTGGGCTATTATCGATTCTCCCTCCGGGAGATGAACGTGATCGGTTTCATCTTTCCGTGGGTCGGCGAAGCCGGCGGACGACTAAACAGGCTGCGGAAAAAGGCCTGTTCCCGAGGAAACTCGACGAAAGACCTACCGCAGGGGCTAAATCCCATGATGAATTTAGTGCATTACGGCACGACTGAAGTCGTGCCCTGACACTTGTGAGCGTTCCCAATGAGTTTTTCCGCAGCCAGTGAAGTTGTACCCTTTCAAATAGTCAGATCAGAGTTCCCATAAGTTCACTGATGTCTAGCTCTGCCAGGTTTTGTCTTTCGACATGCAAAGCTGTTCGAGGTTGCAGTGGTCGCATTTGGGTTTGCGGGCGAGGCAAACATGACGGCCATGGTGGATGATCTGGTGGGAGAAGTCGATCCAGCGGCTCTGCGGGAGGATTCGCATCAGATCCTGCTCGACCTTTTGGGGCGTCTCGCTGTTGGTTAATCCGAGGCGGCGGGCGATGCGGAGGACGTGCGTATCGACGACCACTCCTTCGGCTTTATCGAAGCAGACGCCGAGGACGACGTTGGCTGTCTTGCGGGCTGCGCCGGGGATAGTAATCAATTCGGCGAGAGTCTGCGGGACTTGGCCGTTGAAATCCGACACAATCTTGCGGGCTGCGCCTTGAATGGATTTTGCCTTGTTGCGAAAAAATCCAGTGGTCCGGATGAGGGCTTCGAGTTGGGGCAGAGTTGCCTTGGCCATCTTCTGCGGGGTAGGAAAGCGTCGGAAGAGCTCAGGCGTGACTAAGTTGACGCGAACGTCGGTGCATTGTGCGGAGAGGATCGTAGCTACCAGCAGTTCCCAGGGCGAGCGGTGAGTCAGGGCGCATTCGGCTTTGGGATAGGCTTCGTCGAGAGCTTTGAGAATGGCGGCTATGCGATCGGGGGCGAGAGAGCCTCGGAGCGAGCGGCTGGGGAGCTTCAGCTTCTTTGCGACTGGCTTGCGGGTTATTTTGGTCTCAGACATAATGCTCCACTTTAACTTTTACGAGGAATTTTATGAGTATAAGCATCTAGCATGTGCTGGCTGAGTGAGGTCTGTAAAGCTAATGTTCCATATATCAGCCCTCGAGTTTGTACCGGGTTTCGGCGAGGCGGTAGAGACGGCGCCAGACCAGGCGGTTCATGGTGACGACGATGGTGGCCATCAGGATGGTGGCTAGCAAAAGGGTAGAGAAGCCTCCAGATTCGGAGGCCGCGCTGATTTGCGCGCCGAGGCCGAGGGTTTGCAGGGTCTTGTCGCCGATGTGGAAGTACTCGGCGATGATGGAGGCGTTCCAAGCTCCGCCCGAGGCCGTGATCATGCCGGTGACCAGGTAGGGAAAAATGCCGGGGAGGATAAGACGGGTCCATCGCTGCCAGAGTGAGAAGCGGTAGACGGTGGCGGCCTCTTTGAGATCCGAGGGGATTGCCATGGCTCCGGCGATGACGTTGAAGAGAATGTACCACTGGGTTCCCAGCATCATCAGGACGATTGATCCGATGCCCAGTCCTCCGCCCAGGCGGATGAGCCCGAGCATCAGGACGGGAAAGAGCGCCGTGGCCGGGATCGAGGCCAGAACCTGAGTGATGGGTTGAAGAATCCTGGCCAGCCTGGGATTGAGGCCGATGGCCACTCCGACGGGGATGGTCCAAAGCGCGCCGAGGAGCAGAGTGGCGGCAACGCGGAGATAGGTGGCTCCGGCACCCAGAAGGAGAAGCTGAATCTCTGGCCAGGTGACCCCTTGGAGCATGCGATAGGCGTGTGTAGCGCCCCAGAGAGCGACCAGGCCGGCAAAGAAGGCCAGCAGGTAAGGGACGAGCCGGCTGCGGTTGGGAGTGTCATCGTCGATGGGCTGGACGACTCGACAGTCGCGGGTTGCGGAGAGGCTGTGGTAGATATGCTCGTCGAGGGCGGCAAAGGCGCGGGCGGGGAGACTGGTGAGCGCGGTGGAGCGCTGGAGGAGGGTGAGAATAGGCGAGGTGACGCGAGAGGCGGACTCGGTCTGCTCGAATTTGAATTTGTCGCTCCAGACGATGAGCGGACGCCAGAGCAACTGGTCGGTAGCTACGATGATGAAAACCAGAACGGCCAGTCCCCAGAGAAGGGCGTGAGTATCGACGGGATCTGCGGAGGCTGCAGTCTGCAGATAGCTGCCCAGACCAGGGAGGCGGAAGTGGCGGGCGCCAAGAGGAAACATTTCGCAGGTGATCAGGAAGAACCAGCCCACGGCTACCGAGACGATGGAGTTCCAGACGAGTCCGATAGCGGCAAAGGGCATTTCGAGTTGCCAGAAGCGCTGCCAGGCTGAATACCGGTAGATGCGCGAGGCCTCGATCATCTCACGGGGGATACTCTTGAGCGAGGAGTAGAAGCTGAAGGCAAGATTCCAGACCTGGCCGGTGAAGATGAGCAGGATGGAGCCCATCTCTATACCCAACTGATGGCCGGGAACGAGAGCCATCATGGCCAGCATGACGGGGGGCAAAAAGCTGAGCACGGGGATGGATTGCAGGATGTCGAGGACCGCGATCATCCAGGCCTCGACCCTCGGGTTGTAAGCGGCCGTATAGCCGTAGCTGACAGCGAAGAGCAGACTGAGCACGTAGGCGATGGCCATGCGTTCGAGAGAGTAGCAGGCATAGAGCGGCAGCGAGCGGACGGAGTGGGAGATGGCGGCCTCGGGCATGGGCCGGGCCATCCAGTAGGTACCCAACTGGATCATGCCAAAGAAGAGGGCTAATCCGCAGAGGATTACGACCAGATCGATGAGGAAGGACTGGCTGCGAGCGGTGACCAGAGAACGGGCGAGGGGGTGCTGAGGCTTCACTCGGCCTCCTCGTTGGCGGCAGTTTCTTCTTCGGGGGCGTCGGGCAGGATGAAGCGGCGGTGTCCGGCGTCGTAATCAAAGAGCTCGGCGTAACGGCCCCAGGTGACGGCGGTTTCGATCTGGCGCTGGCACTCCTCTTCGCTGAATTGCTCGTCAAGCATGTCGAGGAAGAAGTCTTCGGGGACGGTGTGGTCGCGCTTGGATTCGAGGGCGCGGCGAATCTGGCGCAGCAGCAGGACGTTAGACACTGCGGCGTCGCGGAAGAGCTCTTTTTGGCGGAGCATATCGGAGTTCGCGAACTCGGTGCCGCCGGGAATGATGACGGCGTCGCCTTCTTCAATCTGTAGAAAACCGAGCAACTGGGCGGCGTCGACGATGGGCAGCAGGTCGTCGATCTCGAAAGCGAGGTCGTCAGCCAAACGATACATGTCGTCGCGGCCGCCTTTGTCCAACAGGAGTTCCAACAATCCGGCGATGCCGCCTGGACGGGCGTGGGGCAGCATCTGATATTTCATCTGGCGCTGGTCGCGGACCGGGGCTTTCTGATCGGGCGCTTGGGCGGGGGCGACGTCGGGCTGGGTGAGGACTTTATAGATGTAGTCGACCAACTGCGTGAAGGGCTCGGATTTGCGGTCGCGGGGCTGGGCCAGTTCGACGCGGAAATCCGTGCGGATGTGGCCGGGATTGCGGCCGAGAACGATGATGCGGTCGGCGAGGAGGACGGCCTCTTCAATATTGTGGGTGACAAGGAAGACAGCCTTGGTGGGCATGGTTTTGTTGGCCCACAGCTCGAGAAGTTCGCTACGGAGGTTTTCTGCGGTGAGCACATCGAGGGCGCTGAAAGGCTCGTCCATGAAGAGAACTTCGGGTTCGACGACGAGGGCGCGGGCAAAGCCGACACGCTGCTTCATGCCGCCGGAGAGTTCTTTAGGGTAGGCTGCTTCGAAGCCGTCAAGGCCTACCGTGTCGAGCATTTTCATGCTGCGGTCGTGGCGTTCGTCGGGGGAGACACCGCGCGCTTGTAGAGGAGCTTCGACATTCTCAAGGACAGTGAGCCAAGGGAAGAGGGCGAAGCTCTGGAAGACGATCGAAACATTGATCTCGGCGTCGGCGATGGGCCGTTCGTGCCAGAAGACCTGGCCGGCGGTGGGCTTGGAGAGGCCGCTCAACATGCGCAACATGGTCGATTTGCCGGAGCCGGATGGGCCGAGCAGGGCGACGATTTCACCGGGGACGATAGCCAGGTCGGTGGCGGAGATGACCTGAATGCGGTTCTGGCTGGGCTGGGAGTAGTATTTCTCGACCTTCTCGGCGCGGATGATGGCGTCAGAGCTTGGTGTGGGGATTGGAGCCGGGGTTGGGCTCTGGCCTGCGGTGCCGGTTTCCTGCATAGTGGATTCTCCGGTTAGGGTCCGCAGGATGAGAGCCGCGGCCGGTGGATACTTAAAGTGTATGACAATCCGGTTTCAGTGGGATGAATCGGCGCACTCACATTGGAAGCTAGAGTTCGCGGCGGCCTTCGAGTGCGCGGGTCATGGTTACTTCGTCGGCGTACTCAATGTCGCTGCCGGCGGGGACGCCGGTGGCAATGCGCGTGATGCGGACCGGGAGGCCGCGCAGCGCGGAGGCTAGCCAGTGAGCGGTGGCTTCGCCCTCAAGGGTGGGGCTGGTGGCAAGGATGACTTCGTCGACTTCACCGCGCTCGACGCGCGCAACTAGAGTGCTGGTTCGGAGCTGGTCGGGGCCGACACCGTGCAGGGGCGAGAGGGTTCCGTGGAGTACGTGGTAGATGCCTGGATAACTTTGAGTACGTTCGACGGTGTCGATGTTGGTGGGCTCCTCGACGACGCAGACGAGGCGGTGGTTGCGGGTAGGGCTGGAGCAGTAGACGCAGGGATCGACATCGGTGACGCTGTTGCAGATGGAGCAGAGACGCAGGCTGGCCTTGAGGCCGCGTACAGCCTCGGCCAGAGCGGAGGCGTCGTCGTCGCTTGAACGCAGAATATGGAATGCGAAGCGCTGGGCACTTTTGGTGCCGACGCCGGGGAGCTTCTTCAACTCTTCAATGAGCCGGGCCATCGGCTCAGCGTAACGTGACACGGTCTTTGACTCCTGAAATCAGTGGACAGGGAACAGTGGGCAGTGGTCAGCCGAGGCCCGGCAGATTAAGGCCGCCGAGCAGGCCTTTGACGCTGGATTGGATGGCTTCGTCGGCTTTGTTTCCGGCGTCGTTGACGGCGGAGACAACTAGGTTCTCGAGCATTTCCACGTCGGGTTTGTCGCCGCCCAAGCCTATGACTGCCGCAGGATCGATGTGGAGGCTTAGGAGTTGCTTTTTGCCGTTCATTGTAGCGGTGACCGCACCGCCGCCGCTTGAACCTTCGACGACGGTTTGGGCGAGCTTGCGCTGGACTTCCTCTTGCATCTGGTTGGCTTGCGAAAGCATCTCGCCGATTTTGAGCGGGTTGATCATGGTTCGTTCTCCTACATACCCTAATTCATGCCGCAGGGGCTAAAGCCCGGATTTATTGGCCAGCTTTGCGGCACGACTGAAATCGTGTCCTGACACTTTCCACCGCTGCGAACGAGTCTCTCGCAGCAATGAGAGGCCTCGGTTATTTCTGCCGCAGATCGACGACGCTGCGCACCTCGGCTTTGAAGATCTCGCGGGCTCGCTGGACTAAGGGATTGGCCAACGCTGCCTCTTGGATGCTGCCGGCGATGGGAGCAGCTATCGGTGCGGGCCCGGTTTGCTGGCTGGCGGTTTCGCTGGGAACGATCAGAAAGCGGGCGGGAGCGCCCAGGCGCTGCAGCTCCTGGCGAATGATCTTTTCTGCCGCGGCGTTGACGGTGAGTGCCAGCATCTTTTTGTCCATGGGGGCGGTCTCGATGCGCAGGTTTGCGCCGTCGATGGCCCACTGGCCCGCGCCGAGCAACTGCGCCGCGGATTCGTGTCCAGCCTCGACGAGCGCGGAACCGACGGTGTGGCGGATAGCCTCAATGCTGGGCAAGTTGGATGGCGCGGCGGGAGTTTCTGAGGTCGTAATGGGGGCGGGTGCGGCTACTGCTACGGGCGCGGGGGCGGGCGATGGGCGCTCCAGCGTTGCGACGGGAGAGGAAGAGGCGGCCGGCTGTGAGCTTGGTTCTGCTTTGTTGGCCTTAGGTGTTACACCCCAAGTGCTGCCGGTGGAACCAAAGGGCGAAAGTGGTGCGGCGGCTGGAGCTGGCACTGGCGATAGGGGGGCCGGGCGCGGCGCGATTGCTTGCGGCTTTGCTGTCGAGGCTGGGGTGGAGGCAGGTCCAGACGGGCGCGGGCTTGCGCCGCTGGCCACACCGCTCAAAAGCTCTTCGAGGGGCAGCAGGCGCTGAGCATGGATCAGCTTAAGCAGGCCGAGCTCCAAATGGAAGCGCTGCTCCTGGCGGTAGTTCAAATCGTCAAAGGTGCGGAGGACTATCTGGAGGTTGCGGGTGATTTCCTCTTCAGTAAAGAGCAGCGCGGTGCGGGCAGCACGGGCGCGTTCGTCGCCGGAGATCTGCAGCAGTTCGGTCTCTGCGCCGCCCAGCTTGGCCATTAGTGTGTTGCGCAGGTAGCGGACCATTTGGCGGGCCAGCGACGAGGGGCTGTGGCCAGCATTGACGAGGAGATTCAACTGCTCCATCAGCTCGGCGCTCTGGCCGGCGGCGACGGCTTCAAGCAGCCGTTCAAAGACGGCGTTGGGCACTGAGCCCATCAGTTCGCGAATCTGCGCAGCGGAGAGGACCGCGCGGCCGTCTTCAACCGGCGCTGAGGCGATGGCCTGGTCCATGATCGACAGGGCGTCGCGCATGGAGCCGTCGCCGGCCTCGGCCAGTAGAGCCAGAGCCGCGTCCTCGGCGGTCACCTCTTCATTGCCTGCGATCATCTTCAACTGA
>Ga0181520_10003097_pt1 | contig 29710 bp, 20 predicted proteins | sample PEATcosm2014_Bin_29_FD_132451 | JGI IMG/M metagenome (GOLD analysis project Ga0181520, IMG submission 132451) | Peatland microbial communities from MTU Mesocosm Facility, Houghton, MI, USA - PEATcosm2014_Bin02_30_metaG | ecosystem: Environmental > Terrestrial > Soil > Wetlands > Peat | place...
CGGGGCCGTTGACCACGCAGCCCATGACGGCGAGTTTGAGTTCCTCGACACCGGGATACTTTTTGCGCCACTCCGGCATCGAACTGCGCAGATGATCCTGAATCTGCTCGGCCAGCTCCTGAAAATAGGTACTCGTCGTTCGCCCGCAGCCGGGGCAACTGGTCACTTGCGGCATGAAGCTGCGAATTCCCAGCGATTGCAAAATCTGTTGCGCGGCTTGCACTTCCTCCGTCCGGTCGCCGCCCGGCTTGGGCGTAAGGCTCACGCGAATGGTGTCGCCGATGCCTGCCAGCAGCAGCGGCGCCAGGCCTGCTGTCGAGGCAACCAGCCCCTTGGCGCCCATGCCCGCCTCGGTCAGTCCCAGGTGCAGCGGATAGGCGCAGCGCGCGGCCAAATTGGTATACACATCGATCAGATCGCGCACCCCGCTCACCTTGGCGGAGAGAATGATCTGATCGGGGCGCAGGCCGTAATGTTCGGCGGCTTTGGCGGAGTCCAGCGCGCTCACCACCATGGCCTCCAGCATCACCTCGCGCGCGGGCAGCGGCTGCGACAGTTGGCTGTTCTTGTCCATCATGCGGGTCAGCAGAGATTGATCCAGCGAGCCCCAGTTCACGCCAATGCGCACGGGCTTCTGGTTTTCGACAGCGCACTCGATCATAACTTGAAAATTGTCGTTGTCCTTCTTGCCAATCGAAGCGTTGCCGGGGTTGATGCGGTACTTGGCCAGCGCCCGCGCGGTCTCGGGAAATTTTTTGAGCAATAGGTGGCCGTTGTAGTGGAAGTCGCCGACGATGGGCACGCGCAGGCCGCGCTTGTCGAGACCTTCGACGATGCGCGGAACGGCCGCGGCGGCTTCTTCGTTGTTCACCGTGACGCGCACGATCTCCGAGCCCGCCAGCGCCAGGGCCGCAACTTGTTCGATGGTTCCTGCTACGTCCGCCGTGTCGGTGTTGGTCATCGATTGCACGACGACCGGAACCTCCCAGCCCACGCGAACCTGCCCGATTTTGACCGTGCCTGTTTTTCTGCGATGAATCTCAGCCATGCTTATAGTTTACCTGCAACGGCATCGCCAGAAAAACACCAAAACAGAGTGCGGGAATAACAAGCTGCGGAGATTCCCTGGACGAATTACTCCCGTAGACCACCGAATCTGGAGCTTAGTCCTGAATGTGCCCCATCTTTTCCTGTTTGGTGCGCACGTATCCCGCAAAGCTCTCTTGCAGCTCGACCTCGGCGGAGACGCGTTCAACTACCGTGATGCCGGCGTTCTCCAGCGCCGCGACTTTAGCCGGGTTGTTGGTCATTAACCGGACCGATGTCACGCCCATCAGCTTGAGCACCTCGGCTGGCAGCTCATACTCGCGACAATCCGCGGCAAAGCCCAGCTCAACATTGGCCTCCACCGTGTCCAAGCCCTGATCCTGCAACTCGTAGGCTTTGAGTTTGGCCATCAAGCCGATGCCGCGGCCTTCCTTCTCCTCGTAGAGCAGAATTCCCGCGCCTTCCTGAGCGATGCGGCGCATGGCCATCTCCAGTTGCAGCCGGCAATCGCAGCGCAGCGAGCCAAATACATCTCCTGTAAGGCATTGCGAGTGGATGCGGACCACCGGGGACGCAGAGTGGATGTCGCCCATCACCAGTGCTACCAGGCCTTCTACCTCGCCTTTGCCCGTGCCGTCAGCCGGGGATTGCTCGGTGGGGCGGACTTCTTTCAGCGCGCCCTCGAATCCCAGAATGCGGAAGGCTCCCCAGCGAGTGGGGAAATCCGCCTCGGCGATCTTTTTCACGCTTTCAAATCCCATGATTCCATTTTACTTTGCGAGGAGAAGGGGGCAGAATCGTTCCCTGCGGTTCCAGATCCCCAGTTTAACGATGGGATCAATTTTTACATGCGGCGTGGCGTAATCTGTCGCAGCGGATAGCTATATGGCTTACCATGTACATAACTTGCCGAGACCTTCATGCGCGACCATCTGGCTACACTGCTCGACGACTATCGCCGCTTCGACCGCCAGATCGCGGTGGTTCGCCATCAGGGCAATAGGCGGCGAGCGACTACCTATGGCGAAATCGCGAGGCTGGCGGGGCGCTTTGCCGCCTTGCTGGTTAGACGGAGCATCAGGCCCGGCGACCGGGTTCTCCTTTGGGGAGAAAACAGCGCGGATTGGATTGCGTCCCTATATGGCTGCATGCTGCGCGGAGTTTTGGCGGTGCCGCTGGATGCTTACGGAAGCGCAGAGTTTGCCGCACGTGTAGCCGTCGATGTGAAGCCCAAACTGGCGGTGGGTGATGCGCTGCTACTGCATCAATTGCCCAGTGAATGGCCCCGCCTCACCTTTGAGGATTGGCACGGCGAGCTGCCCGATGAAGAGTCTGGGCCTTTGGAAAGTCTCTCGCGCCAAACACCGCTCGAAATTCTGTTTACCTCCGGCACCACCGGGGAGCCCAAAGGCGTGGTGCTGACCCATGGCAATGTGCTAGCCAGCGTGGAGCCCATCGAACAGGGAGCACAGCCCTATATGCGCTGGGAGCGGCTGTTGGTGCATCCGCTGCGCATCTTCGATACGCTGCCCCTAAGCCACATCTTCGGGCAAACGATGGGTCTATGGGTTCCGCCCATCTTCACCGCCGAGGTGCACTTCGAGAACCGTCTGGTGGCCTCGCGACTGATCGAGACCATTAAGCGCGAGCGCATCTCTGTGCTGGCAGCGGTGCCGCGCGTCATGGCTCTGCTCAAAACGCATTTGGAAGCCACGCATCCCAGCCTTGCAGCGCGGGAGGCGCAGTCGGCGGAAAAACGGATTGGACCATGGATGCGCTGGTGGCGCTTCCGCGACGTTCACCGCGAATTCGGCCTGAAGTTTTGGGCGTTGATCTCCGGAGGTGGCGCGTTGCCAGGTGTGCTGGAGAAGTTCTGGAATGCACTGGGCTTTGTGCTGGTGCAGGGCTACGGTATGACGGAGACCTCGGCGCTGATCACACTCAACCACCCCTTTCATGTAGCTCGGGGGACGATCGGCAAGCCGCTGCCTGGGCGGGATGTCAAGCTGGGCCTAGACGGAGAGGTTTTGGTGCGTGGCGCGATGGTTTCCGGCGGAAGCTGGTCAGGCGGAGCCTTCGAGCCGCGCCGCGACGAGTGGCTGGCCACCGGCGATCTGGCCGAAAAACAGCCCAGCGGGGAACTGCGCTTTGTGGGTCGCAAAAGCGAGGTGATCGTGACCGCGGCTGGGGTGAATATTCACCCCGAGGACCTGGAGGCGGCCGTTGAGCAGGAGCCGGAGGTAGCGGCATGCGCTGTGGTGGCGATGGAGACCCCAAACGGGACGGAGCCCTGCGCGGTGCTGGCCATGCGCGGCAGCGGCGACAAAGCGTCGGGGGCCATCGAACACGCCAACCACAGGCTGGCGGAGTTTCAGCGTCTCAGCCGCTGGGTGCTGTGGCCGGAGCCAGACCTGCCGCGCACTACGACAGGCAAGGTGAAGCGCAAGGCGGTGGCTGAGTGGCTGGCAGAGATTCAGGCTGCGGCAGCGGCGCCAAAGGAGACTGGGGCAAGAGCATTTGGAGCCTCGTCGGAATGGTTGCTGGCACTCATCGCGCAGATTACCGGAGAGGCACCGGCAAGCGTCGGAGATGAGCTGCGCCTTACTGAGGATCTACACCTGGACAGCCTGGGCCGGGTGCAACTGGCGGCGGCTCTGGAAGAGCGGCTGGGAATCGTGCCCCAAGGCGGGCTGCTGGAACGGGCGGAAACGCTTGGAGAGTTGCGCGGGCTGATTGCCGGTGAGGCAGAAGGGGCAAAGATTGCGCTCTCTCCCGCTTCAGGTACGAACATCCTTGCGAATCGGGCTGTTCGTGAAGGCGGGCCGGAGGCTGAGGCTACTGCTGAAGCAGGCAAATACATCTACCCGCACTGGCCGTGGTTGCGGCCATTCCGCTGGCTTCGGGTGGCCTTTGTCGAGGCGGTTGAGCGGCCGCTGGTGTGGTTGCTGGCGCATCCTTTGGTGATTGCGCCGGAGGTGCCTCCCATGGATCAGCCGATGCTCATCATCGTCAATCATGTCACGGCCTACGACGGGCCTCTGGTGCAGTATGCCCTGCCGGGAGCGATGCGGCGGCGGATTGCGGTGGCTATGTCCGGCGAGATGCTGGAGGATTACCGGCACTTCCGCAATCCCGATCGCGCGCCGGGAGCACGAGGCTTCTATCCGCTGGGACCGCTGATTTACCTCTTGTTGACGGAGCTATTTAACGTCTTCCCTTTGCCACGGCGGCGGAACTTTCAGCATAGTTTTGCCCACGCCGGCGCGGCCATGGACCGCGGATACAACGTGATGGTCTTCCCCGAAGGCACGCGCTCGGCCGAGGGGACACTGACGCGCTTCCGGGGAGGAATCGGGTTGCTGGTAAAGCAGTCGGGAGCCATGGTGCTGCCCGTGGGCCTTCGCGGGCTGGGCGAGTTGAAGGTCGCTCAGCGGGGCTGGTTCCGCTCCGGAAAAATCGAAGTGCATGTGGGCCAGCCGCTGCGCTTTGCTCCGGAAGAGACGGAGACCGAGATTACAGCGCGACTGCATGCCGAGGTGGAAAGGCTGTTGAAAACAGTGGACAGTGAACAGTGAACAGATAGCAAAGATCGGGCACAAAAATACGCAACAACAGCCTTTACTTTTAAGTAGAGGTTTTTCGCGTGAAATGGGGTTATTTGGGAAGCGGGGAACAGTTGTCAGGGATCAAGGGGCAGGTTCTAAGTACTACTATTTCAGCTGGTGTTGAGTCAGGGCATGATTTTCATCATGCCCTGACGTTATCTCGACTCGTTCTGAGGTTCCCTGGTGGAGATTTATTCCAGTGGAACACTTGCGGCTTCAGAAGGTCAGCTTGAGCGCCAATTGGATGAGGCGAGGATTGTTGACGGTGGAGTTTAGGGCGCCGAATCCTGGAGCGTTGTAATCCTGGACCGGCATGCCGTACTGAGTGTGATTGAAGAGGTTGAAGAACTCCGCGCGGAAGTTCAGCCCCATATCCTTTCGAGGCAGGGCGAACTTCTTGATGAGGGAGAGGTCGGAGTTGACGAAATCCGGTCCGTTGACCGGGACGCGCGCGGCGTTGCCGAGCTTGCCTTCGTCAGGCGCGGAGAAGGCAAGCGGGTTGAGCCACTGGTGCTGGCTGTTTTTTGGGGCGTATGGGTTCTTGGTCAGATCCTGATTTGGCCGGTTGAAGTTGTAGGAGTCGCCGCCGGAGTTGAATGTAGTGCCCGACGCGTTATTGCTGTCGATCAGCGGAACTGGGAAACCGGAGGAGATTCTTTCGATTAGCGTGAGTTGGAAACCGCCGAGAATGGCGTTGGTGGCGTCATTCCAACTGCTACCGAACTGCTTCCCGCGGCCGAAGGGCAAATCGTAAATGACACTGCCGGTGAAGCTTTGATTGAGATTGATCTGCGAGAGGGACCAGTCGAGATTTTCCCAGTTGGGAAGCGGGAAATAGGGGGCGCTCAACTCTGAACCCAGGCCGTCCGACAGACCGTTGTCGTAAGTGCGGGAGTAGGTGTAAGCGACCAGTGCGTACAGGCCGTACTTTGGCGTCTTGGTCTCTGCTTTGAGCTGCATTGAGTTGTAGTGAGTCTTGCCCACATCGCCGTAGAGCAAGACTGAGTTGAAGTTCTGGTCGTCATTGTAAAAGGCAAAGGTGCTGGTATACGCGTAGGGAGCGCCGCCGGGCAGGCAACCGATGGTGTAGGAACCCGTGCCGCATGCGGTAGGGCTGCTGACGTTCATGGCGTTGCCGATTGTCAGCAGATGGCCGCCGATCGATCCGGCGTAGCCGGCGGTGAGCAGAACATTTCCCGGCAACTGACGTTCGACGTTGGCGTTATATTGGTGAACCCTGCCGGGCTGGAAGTTGGTCGGCTGGTAGGCGTACGTGCCCTGGAAGCTGGTTATGTCTTGCGGCGTGGGAAGGAGGGGAAAGCCTCCGGTGGTGGTAGCGACACCATAAGCCCCTCCCCCAAGCGTGGAGTTACAGTATGAAGCCGCGGAGATGCAGCTAAAGTTGCCGATGAATTGATCGGACTCGCCGAGGTTGGGGGGATTTTGCCAGAGTCCCTGCGCGCCCTGGTTCCAGGAGGAATCGTGATACATGCCAAAGCCGAGGCGCAGAACGGTCTTGTCGCTGCCGCGAACCTTCCAAGTGAGTCCAAGACGGGGTTCGTATGCTTCCTTGAACATGTTGATGCCGGCCGATCTGCTTACACCGTTCTTGCCGGCAATCAGCAACGTTCCTCCCGTCAATGAGGGGATATAGTCCGCCATGCGGTCATGGACCTCGGAGATGGGAGTGGTCAAGTCCCAGGCCAGGCCGAGATTGAGGGTGAGCGATGGGGTAATGCGCCAATCATCCTCGACGAAGGGCCGGTAGATGTTCCAGCGGCGTCCGGTGACAGCGCCGTTGTATGTCTGGTCGTGGATGGCCCCTCCGACAAGCCCCATCAGCAAGTCCGCCTCGGGATCGCCGGGGGCGGAACCTTGTGCGGTGAAGTTTCCTAGTGTACCGGTGAGCCAGAAGCCAGATCCAAAGGCTGCCGTGCCGACGTTCATTTGATTGGCGCGGAGATCGATGCCGGTGTGAATTTCATGCTTGCCGCGAATCAGGTCCAGATCGTCTTTGAAGGAGTAGATGTTGGTTCCACCCTGGAAGGGCGAGTAGCCGCGGTCTCCGAGTGCCCAATAGCCGCTAGTCACTTGAACGGAAACCAAGCCTTCACTGAATGGAGCACTGGAGTTGGGGGTACCGCTGGGAGAGCATCCCAGATCGGCGCCCGGAATTCCCAGGATGGCCGATTCGCAGGTGAAGTTATCCGTCGAAGCAATGTAGTTGAAGATGCGGTCATAGCCGAGGGTGGCCTGATTGAGGGCGCGGGGTGAGAAGACGTGGTTCCATCCAAGGCCGATGTTGCGACCGTGGTTGATGAGGTTCTCATTGCTGCCGAAGGCGTTTGCTTCAGCAAGTCCGGGTGCGCCGCCGGGAACAAACGAGGATGCCTGGTCGTAGCTGAAGCGGCCGAAGAGATTGTCCTTGGCGGAGAGCGTGTGGTCCAGGCGTATATCGAACTTGGTTTCGTTGAGAGTGCGCACAGGCTCGTTGACGTAGTTGTAACCGGAGGCGGAGTTGCCAGAGTTGACAAGATTCGTAGGATAAATGTTCAACATCTTCTTGCCGATGGTATCGATCAAGCTGGTCGGAATTTTGTTGCAGTTGGCTCCCCGGGACTGGAGTCCTGTGCCAGGATCGGCAGTTAGAGGATTCCCCGAGCCATCGCACTGGAAGTAGACATCGGGATTCAGAGTGGTGTTAACATTGGGATCCGTGGACGCGCCCTGCATGTACGGATTGGCTATTACTGGAGTGAAAGTGGGGCCGATTCCGGAAAGAGTATCGCCGAAGGGATCGGCGGAAAAGTCGCCTGAGCGCATGGCCAGCGAAGGCACCAGGCCGGTAAAGGGAATGCCGTGGCGCTGATATTTTTGTTCGGCGTCGGCGAAGAAGAAGGTCTTGTTCTTGATAATGGGGCCGCCGACGGAGCCGCCAAACTGGTTCAGGTTGAATTTTTCCACGTTGGTGGCAAAGTAGCTCTTAGCATCGAGATCTGTATTACGCACAAACTCAAAGAGAGAGCCGTGAATGTCGTTGGTTCCGGATTTTGTGCTGACCAGGACGGTGGGGCCGGCGCGGGAACCGTATTCCGCGGAGTATGTATAGGTTAAGACCTTGAATTCCTGAATATCATCGATGGAAGTTAAGATGCCGATGCCACCGGCAGTCAGTTCGTTATTGTCGACTCCATCGAGCAGCCAATCGGTGCTGTTGGGACGAGAGCCGCCGACTGACAGAGAGAAGGAACCGCGCGCGGCCACCTCGCTATCGGCGCCTTGGGTGAAAAAGCTGTGGGGATTGGTCTCTGCCGTAGCGCCTGCGGTAAGAGTGGCGAGTTGCACGAAATCGCGGCCATTCAAGGGAAGCTGAGCGACCTCTTGCGATGTGATGACCTGTCCGAGAGATGGACTGGCTGTTTCGACAGCAACGGCGTAACCGGTGACCGCGACTGTAGTGACGACAGTGGCGGGAACAAGCGAGAAGTTGAGTTCGCGGGCTTCGTCGACCTGGAGGTATAGACCTTTGGATTCGGCGCTTTGAAAGCTCGCAGCGTCGACGCGCACAGTGTAGGTTCCGACAGGAAGCAGTGGGATCAGATAGTGTCCCACATCGTCCGTTTTGCCTACACGCGCCAGGCCTGTTCCCTGAGAGGTAGCTGTGATGGTAGCTCCAGGGATCGCCAACCCGGATTTATCGAGGACATTGCCGGAGAAACTTCCGGTAGCCTGGCCATAAATGGCCGGAGAGATCATCAGCGCGAGAACGCAGACAATCAAGAGGAGAAATAATTTGTGGAAATAAGTATCGGACGAGTTTTCCACCGATGTCTGGCGCTCCGTGCAAAACATGGAACAATTCATATTGAAATCCTTTCTGCAAATCGTTAGAGGTAGTTCTCGTATTGGCAAGACAACGCTTGATTAAAAAATTTGATTAACCAGCATAAGAAACGACCCATAAAAAAGTCAACACAAGCAGATCCTTCGACCTCACTCAGTATGACAAACAGTTTTTGTGATGCGCGTAACTGGCTCAGGACACAAGCGGTGACTGCGCCACTGGCCTGATTCCTATTCGATTTTTTTTAGCTTGGTTGCTGAGGGCGGAAGTGGCATGTGCCGCCGGCCAGGACCGGGGTCCAGATGGAGGGATCGGCGGGCTGTTCGCTGGAGCCGAGGAAGAGCATGCCGTCGGGGGCCAGCAGCTTGTGGATGCCGGCCAGAAGGGACCTGCGCGTCTCCTGAGAGAAGTAGAGCATGACGTTGCGCAGCATGATGACGTCGAAGCGATCATCGCCGCGGTTGAAAGGCAGCGGCGACGAACACAGGTTGGCAATGCGGAAGTTGCACATGGCGCGAATCTCGGGCTTGATCGTCCAGTTCTCGCCGACATGGTCAAAGTATTTGACTACGAAACGGGCTGGCAGCCCGCGGTTCATCTCAATGCGGTGATAACAGCCGGACTGCGCCTTCTCCACCACCTCGGCGCAAAAGTCTGTGCCTTCAATACGGATATTCCAACCGGCCAGCAATGGAAAGTGTTCGAGGATGAGCATAGCCAGGCTGTAGGCCTCCTGACCGGTAGAGCAAGCGGCGCTCCAGAAACGAAGGGTGCGCAAATGGCGGCGGTTTTCGATGAGCTTGGGCAGCAACTCGGTGCGCAACAACTCGAAGGGACGGCCATCGCGAAAGAAGCTGGTTTCGTTGATGGTCATGGCATCGGCGATGGAGCGTTCGAGGATTGGATTCTTACGGTTTTTGAGATGCAGGACAAGCTCCTCGAGGTGGGTCATGCCCTGATTGCGGAGCAGCTTGGTAAGGCGTGTCTCGAAGAGGTAATCGCGCGAGGGGTCGAGCACGTTTTGCGAGAAGCCGTAGACCAACTGGCGAAGGTAGCCGTAGTCGACAGTGAGGGCGGTTTGCATGATTACACCACCGCTTCCCGGAGCTGATGCGGCTCCATGCGCGTACGGCCGGCAAGCCGCAGGATTTCGCCGGCGATGGCGTTCAGGGGCAGAACCTTATGCGCCAATCCGGCATTGGAGACGGCGCCAGGCATACCCCACACGGTGCTGCTGGCCTCGTCCTGGGCCAGGACGAGGCCGCCTTGTTCGCGGATGAGGCGAGCGCCTAACATTCCGTCCGAGCCCATGCCTGTCAGCACCACGGCCAGCACGCCCGCGCCGTAGACCGCCGCGGCTGAGCGGAAGAGCACATCGACGGCGGGGCGGCAGTGGTTTTCAAGGGCGCCCTGGCTCAGATGCAAGGCGACTGGCGGGTAGTTGCGGAGTCCGGCCTGCACCTCCATGTGCCAGTTTCCCTTGGCAATGTAGATAGAGCCGGCGCACACAGGTTCGCCCTCGACGGCCTCGCGCACGTGCAACGGGCAGCGGCAGTTCAATCGCTCGGCAAGCAGCTTGGTGAACAACTCGGGCATATGCTGCACGATCAGAACGGGGAGAGAAAAGCTTGCGGGCAGATCCGGCAGCAGAATATCCAGAGCCGCCGGACCACCGGTGGAAACGCCGATAAGCAGCGCTGTTGGAGTGGACGAAATCGGGGTGGAATTGAACGGCGCCAAGGGCGCCAACAGCGGCGCGCGCGTTGAGCCCTGCAAGGCCTCCTGCTTGCGGCTGGTGAGGGCATGAATCTTGGGAATCAAATCCTGGCGAAGCACATTCATGGCCGCCTCGCGGTTGGCCTGACCGGAGGGCTTGGCAATATAGTCGGAAGCGCCGCAAGCCAGGGCCTCAATGGTCACCTTTGCACCGTGCTGGGTCAACGAACTGCACATGATGACCGGTATTGAGTGTCCCTGAGCGCGCAGCTTTCTGAGCATGGCCAGCCCATCCATGACCGGCATCTCGACATCGAGGAGAACCAGTTCGGGACGAAGGGAATCAATGGCGAACAGAGCCGATTCGCCATCTGCGGCGGTTCCGGCTACTTCGAGGCCGGCATCGGCGCAGACCACGGCGCGCAACAGGCTCCTCATGACAGCCGAGTCGTCCACGATCAAAATCCGGGTTCGCGCACCGGAGGTCATGCTTTACGCCTCCACCAGGCCGAGCATGGCCAGCTTTTCAGTCAGGGCCTCATCGTCGAAAGGCTTCATGAGGTACTCGTCGGCGCCGGCATCGAGGGCGCGGAGGATATAGTCGTTTTCCGCTTCGGTGGTAACCATCATGACCTTGAGGCTGGCAAATCCCCCGGCGCGCAAGTTCTTTAGCATCTCCAGCCCATCCATCACCGGCATATTCCAGTCAATCAGGGCGAGGTCATAGGGAGGGCGTGAATGCAACTGATCCATGCCCGCCTGCCCGTCAGCGGCATCCTCGCACACGAAGCCTTTTTCTTCCAGCAGACCGCGCAGATAACCCCTGACGAAGCGGGAATCATCGACAATTAAAGCACGCATGGTCATCTCCTAAACAAAGTTCACTGACGTTAAGCGGCGCGAGTAGAGTTCAGTCTCATGGGGTCCATTTGCTCGGGGTCCAGCATGACGAGCAGGCTGTCTTTGAGCTTGTAAGCGCCGGCAAACAAGGCACACCGCCGCTCATCCAGAATTGAAGGGTTGGGTTCATGGTCTGCTGAAGAGACGGTGAGCACCTCGCGGACCGAGTCCACCAGCAAACCGAAAATACCGCCGACGCCCTCTAACACCAGAAGGTCCTGCTTGCCCTCTTTGGGCGGTAAGTCGAGCAACTGGCGCAGGCTCACGGTGGTCAGCACATCGCCGCGATAATGCACCAGTCCACCGACAAAGATAGGCGCCAGCGGCACCGGTTGCGGCTTGGCCGAGCCAACAATCTCGAGAATGTGGGTGATGGGCAAGCCAAAAATCTTTGTACCCATGAGCAAGGTGCACACCTCGACATGCGTCACCGCCGCTTTTTTCTTGCGATGCAATAGAGCGGTTGCCGTGCTCATGCCACCACCTCCGCACTCTGGTCACACTCTCCGGCAATCGGCATTTGGGCGATGGGCAACGAGGCAGTGGCGCCCAGGTCAACCACGCCAGTAACCCGGCTCTTGAGCAGCGTTACACCGCCGGTGCGCAGAGCAGAGCCAGCTTCGTACAGGTCGCCTCCGGCGGCTACATCCAGCACATGAGAAACGACAATGCCCACCTGCCGGTTGCCTTCGCGACAGACCACCACGATAAGTTTTTGATCGGAAGCATCCTGCTCCTGAGGATTGCCGAGTGCGGCATCCAGCACTCCGCCCGCGTCTTCAACGGGCAGCAGTTGGCCCTCGAAGTTGAGCACCGGCCTGCTGCCTACATATTCGATGCGCTTAAGCGGCAACTGCTCGATGCGTATTACGTCAGACAACGGCACCGCAGCCTGCCTCCCGGCTACTTCCACCAGCAGATAATCAAGGCTATTGGTTGCATCGCCTTCGCTTTCGTCCGCATGGGCGGCCTCTTCTTCTATGAGCGTAACCCCAGCCTTGAGGGCGATAGACCCAGGATCGAGAATCAGCGCGAGGTCGGCGTTGCCCAACACGGTAGCTCCGGAAAACAGGCCGATTTCTTTCAGAACCCCGGAGAGCGGCTTGACGACTATCTCCTCGGGATCGGCCAGCCCGTCCACCAGCAAGCCGAAGCGGCGGCCTTCGCCGTCCAGCACCGCAATGAAGGTTCCACGCTCGGTGTCGATGGTATGTTCCATGCCGGGCATCAGAAGGTGATTAAGAAAAACCAGGGGCAACATTTTCCCGCGCAGCCTGTAGAGAGGCGCGTCCTCAATCCACTCGATAGCCGAGGCTGCCTGTTCGGGAGGAATGTGCACCAGCTCCGACAACGCGCCCTGAGGCAGAGCAAAACTTTGGTTAATGCTGCGCACGATCAGGGCGGGAATAATGGCCAGGGTAAGCGGGATGCGCATGCGCAGCGTGGTTCCCTTGCCGACGCGGGAGTCGATCTCGACCTTGCCGCCGATCTTCTCCACATTGGTGCGCACCACGTCCATGCCCACGCCGCGGCCACTCACTTTGGTTACCGCCGCGGCGGTGGAGAAGCCGGGCAGGAAAACCAGTTGCAATATCTCACGCTCCAGCATCTGGGCGGCGCGGTCCGCGGTGATGAGGTTAGATTCGATGGCCTTGCGGCGCACCTTATCAATATCGATGCCGGCGCCGTCGTCGGAGACCTCAATGACGACATAACTGCCCTCCTGGCTGGCCTTCAGCTTCAACGTACCTTCCGGGTCCTTGCCTGCCGCCGAGCGCACATCGGGCGTCTCGATGCCGTGATCCAGCGAATTTCTAACCGCATGAGTTATGGGGTCCTTGATGGCTTCGAGCAAACTCTTGTCCAGCTCCGTGTCCTGACCCTCGACTTGCAAGCGAATGCGGCGGCCCAGCGATTGCGACAGGTCGCGCACAATTCGGGGCATTTTGGAAAAAATGTTGGAGACCGGCTGCATTCGGGCTTTCATTACGCTCTCGCGCAGGTCGGCCGTCACCATATCCAGGCGGCGGCTGAGAAGGGTCATGTTGGGATCGGCCGAGGTAGTCTGCAAGATCTGGTTTCGGGTCAATACCAGTTCGCCCACCAGATTCATCATGCGGTTCAGCAGCGTCACATCGACGCGCAGCGTACTCTCGGCGGCGGTTCCCTGGACGCGCGGCGGTGCAGGGTCGCCCTCGGCCTCTTTGTGAGCAGGGACAGGTTCTACCGGCATGAGGTTAACCGGCTCGGGGACGGTTGTGGGCAGCGCGGTTACAGCCTGGGCGGGAGGAGCGGAGGCGGATTGAGTGCTGGCCCTGGCATGTGCCGGCACTTTGGCCTGCACCTTCGCCGGAGCCTGCAACTCTTCCAGCTTGCCAATCAGAACCGCATCCTCGCCCTCGCCCTCGGTGTTATTCGCCTCAATTGTCTTAAGAATCAACCGCAGCGCATCCAGCAGTTGCAAGAGACCGGTGATGACCTGGCGGTCGGCGCTTAGCTTGCCTTCGCGAAGCAGACCCAGGAGGTTTTCTCCCGCATGAGCCAGCTTTTCCAGCCGCTTGAAGCCCAGGAATCCCGTAGTTCCCTTGATGGTGTGAACCGAGCGGAAGATATCCCCAATTAGTCCCGTATCCTTGGGACGCTCCTCCAGGTCGGTCAGACAGTGTTCCATCCGATCCAACCCTTCCTGACTCTCAATCAGGAATTCCCTAGTCAATTCATCCATGTGACACTCATCCGCTCGGCCGGAATGACACTCCCGGCACAGAGAATACTCAAGGCATTTATCGGATAAATTAGGCTCAACTTCAGCGCAGGTTCATGACTTGAGGCATGAATATGGATTAGGGAGGTGGGATTAGGGAAAAAACCTGTTATTTTCAGGCCATGTCCTACTGAGCGCAGCGGAGCCGGTGTTCCCGGTGATTTGAGATCGCCGGCGAACGATTTTGGCTGGTGGGGTGGTGGACAGGTCTTGGTTGCGGGGAGTGGAGATGGGAAGAATCTCCGTCTTGCAGGATCACCGTAATGGAAAGAAACTACTAGCTTACCCTGCCAATGCGCACCCTGTTTACTAGCAGCGCCCAAATGCTATAACCTCATTACTCACCCTTTTTGGTGATTTAATACACGATGAAAGACCAACCCACGACGGAACCCGCGCTTTTAAGCCTGCTCGAGCGGGCGCGTGAGGCAGCGCGGCGCGCCTACGCTCCCTACTCCATGTTTCGAGTGGGCGCGGCGCTGCGGCTCTCCAATGGCGAAATTGTCACCGGCGTCAACGTGGAGAATGTAAGCTTTGGACTGACCATCTGCGCGGAGCGTTCTGCTTTGGTGCGGGCTATTTCCCAATTCGGACCTGAAATCCGCGTGGAGGCTGTTGCCATCGCCAATCTGAACTCTATTCCCAGCCCGCCATGCGGCGCTTGCCGACAGGTGCTTTCCGAGTTCATCCTGCCTGACGCGCCGGTGATCTTTCCTTCTACCGGCGGCGACCGCACGATGACCTTCAGCGAATTGTTCCCGCTGGCCTTTGAGATGAAACTGAAATAGTTCGTATCCGGAACAGGGAACATTGACCCGTAATTGTGCTCGGCGTCACTCTGGTACCGGATGGCATCCACTAAGATGAATTTGAGGAGTTGAAAAATGTCCCGTAAAGCACTGATTGCCGCCAATTGGAAGATGTACAAAACGCCCGCTGAAGCCAAGGTGTTCGTCGAAGCCTTTTTACCACTCGTCGCCGGTCACACGCGCGATGAGATCGCCCTGTTTCCTTCGCCAGTGCTGCTGCCCACGGTGATTGCCGCCGCCAAAGGAAGCAACGTTGCGGTGGGCGCACAGAACATCCACTTTGCAGAGGAGGGCGCTTACACGGGCGAGACCTCGGTGGGCCAACTCAAGGCAGTGGGCGGAACGCATACGCTTATCGGCCACTCGGAGCGTCGGCAATACTTTGCTGAAACCGACGAGATCGTCAACAAAAAGCTGCACACCGCGCTGAAGCACGGGCTGATTCCCGTGGTTTGCATTGGCGAAGTGCTGGCGGAGCGCGAGGCGGGCAAAACGGCTTCGGTGCTCAAGACGCAGGTCACGGGCGCCTTTGCCGGCATCACGGCGGAGATGGCAGCGCCGATTGTCATTGCTTACGAGCCGGTATGGGCCATCGGAACGGGCAAGACAGCTACGCCGGAGATGGCTGTCGATGCGCACAAGATCATCCGCGCCGAGGTGACCAAGTTGCTGGGGCCTGCTGTTGCGGCCAATATGCGCATTCTTTACGGCGGCAGCGTGAAACCGGATAATGCCACAGCGCTGATCGGCGAAGACGAGATTGACGGCGCGCTGGTGGGCGGAGCCAGCCTCAAGCCGGATTCGTTCGAGAAGATTGTGATGTACTGAAGTTCAGCTTTTAGCTTTCAGCTCAATGCCCCAGGTTTCAAATAACGAATCCTGGGGCATACAGTTTATGGCATCTCTTCCTGCTTAAAACGAACCTCTGCTGCCGCCGCATAATTCCACAGAGTGCCCCAAGGCTTTCGAGACACGGTTAGCGGTGTCTCCGTCGAAAAAGAAGAAGTAGAACTCCGCCTTATCCTGCGTACGCACAATCAGGTCGAAGACGGGCGGGTCCACCCTTGCATTCCAGGTGGGGTGCCCCGCGGTCACATCATTCTTGTTCTGACGCTCGTCGCCAGTGATCAGGGTTACGTCCTGCACATCGCGTAGATTGAACGAAGCGTCGCTATCGGAGATCTGTTTTCCGTCGCGGACGATGATGTAGTGATAGGCGATGGTGCAGGCCGACGCATCGGCAACCACTTTGCCGGCCTCGAAGGTGAACTGATAGGTCCAATTCGTATTGTCGGCGCTGTCATGGTAATGCGTAGTCCAATTCATCTTGCCCTGTTGGTTCAACGTCGTTTGAAGGAACTGCAGCGTGGCAGCCAGCGTGGGAGCGTTGGCCGCGGGCCGGGGCTGGGACGTAGCGGGTTGCTGGGCGATGACCGCGGAGATAGCGGTCAAAACGAAAGCGGAGACGATGATGCGAGAAGCCTTCACGTTGTCATCATACTCCTTGTGTAGACTTGTTCAGAACGGCACATTCTTGCCGCCGCACAACTCGATCGCATGGCCCATGGCCTTGGCGACTCGAGTAGCCTGTTTTTGATCGACAAAACTGAAGCCCTCGGTATTGTCATCAGGTTTTCGCATAATCACCACATACATTTGCGGGTCGAATTTCATGTGAAGGGTTTGTTTTTCTTCAGGGTATGCCTTCTCCTCTTCATACTGTTTCTTCTCAACCTGTTCGATGTTCATCATCGATATGGCCAACACATCGCGCAAGCTGAACGAAACGTCCTCATCGTCTACCACGTCGCCATGCACCGATTTCGACCAGTGAAAACGTATAGTGCACGTGGCGGGATCGGCAACCACATTGCTGCGTTCCTCGATATATTTCGAAATGCCGTTGCCTTCTTCCTGGTCATAGATATGCACCACAAAGCTGAGCTTGCCAACTGCATTCAGTTCTTTCTGAATGAGCTGCATAGTGACGGTTAGCGGGGGAGCCTTGGCGACGGGCTTGTGCGAGGGCGCGGCGGGCTGCTGGGCGAAAGTCGCGGTGAAGGCTGTCAAAATCAAAACAGAAATGATAACGCGAAAGAGTTTCATGGTGAAAAGACACTCCTTGTCTAGAACGGGTCTTTGTTGCCGCCTCCGCAGAGTTCGACGGCGTGGACCATGGCTTTGGCGACGCGGTTGGCCGTGTCATCGTTGGTAAACAAGAACCAAGCCGCGTTGTATCTCTCCCCCCGCAAAACAAGATAGAAGATGGGCGGATCGAATCGATTGTCCTCGCGCGGGGAGTCCGCAGAGGCGCCGTGGAGCTTCATCAGGTACTGCTCGCCGGTCATTACGGAAAGGTCCACCACATCGTGGAAGCTGAAGTGTTCGTCGGCATCGGTGGCTGTTCTGTCATCGACGGTGGCCTTGCGGTGGTAGGAGATGCGGCAGGTGGCGGGATCGGCGACGATGTTGCTGGTCACAACGTCGCGCCGGTTGGCAGTATCCGTGTTGAAGGCATTGTCGTGAATGTAGACCGTGTAGAAGACTCCGCCCTGCTCACTGAGCTTCTTTTGAATGAACTGCATGGTCGCGTCCAGCGACGGGCCGGCAGCGGCGGCGGGATTGGGCGGCGGCGGGACTGCGGCTGGCGAGACGGCAGGCTTAGTGGATTGTTCACCCCCGCCCAGCGTAAAAATGACGTTGACCGTGGTTAGAACCTCCACTGGCTTGCCCTCGAGCAGGTAGGGCCGGTAGCGCCAGGTCTTAACGGCTTCCAGCGCGGCCTGCTGCAACAAAGGCGGCCCGCTGATGACGCGCAGGTTCTCGATGGTTCCAGCCTTTGAAATGGTGGCCTGCAGGACCACCGTGCCGGAGACGCGAGCGGCCTTGGCGATGGGAGGATAGACCGGATTGGTCTTCTCTAACAACATGCCGACTGCTACGCCTGCGGAGATGTTGAAGGGCCTGGGCGGGGGCGGAACGGCGATTTGTGCAGCGGAGGCTGCCGCGAAGAGCAGCAACGTGAATGCGGCAATGTGCATGAATTTTGTCTTCATTCGCTTCCTTTAGAATGGTTCCTTGCTGCCGCCGCCGCAGAGTTCGACGGCGTGAACCAGGGCTTTGGCGACGCGGTTGGCAGTGTCTTCAGCTGTGAAGAAGAGCGGCTTCGCCGTATTATCCCTAAGTTTCGCTGTAACTGCGAAGTAGGGGGGATCCTGTCGTTTATCAATGTTAGGATTTCCGTTCGCGATGTCCTCCATCTTCGCTTCGTAGGTGCTGGTTCTCACTTCAAACGTCATCACATTGCGAAGGTCGAGCAAATCATCCCGATCAATGCCCACTTTTCCATCGACCGAGGCTACTTTGTGCCAGGTGATGCGGCAGGTGGCGGGGTTGGCAATGACATTGGCGGCCTCAATGCTGATCTGATAAACCGGCCAGTCATTCCCCGAGGCGTTGTCATGTGCATGCAGCGTATAGCTGATTTTGCCTTGCTGGTTGAGCTTGTCCTGGATGAACTGCATGGTGACGGCCAGCGAGGGGCCGTTGTCGGCTGGTTTGGGCGGCAGCGGGACGGACTGTTGCGCCGAAAGAGTCAACGCGATGCAGCAGAATAGGCAGGTTGCAAGCAGATTCTTCATATTCATGATTTTGTCATCCTAATGAAGTGATGGCGGAAGCAGGAATTGTTCCCTGTTTCCGCCGTTGAATGGGACAAGGCTGCTTTAATGTGCCGGCCGCGCTGGCGGAGTGGAGGCAAAGGCCATTTGCGTCACAGTGGTCTCGGCTTGGTCGGCTTGCTGCTGCTGTGTATCGAGCATTGCCTGCACATTTTCGGTGTCCGCTGGCGGCTCATCCGCAGGCATGGGCGGCGGGGTAATGGCTGGGTAGGGAGCGGCGGGCAATCCGCCCTTGCCTTGCTGATCGCGCAGCGCCTGCAAACCGGAATCCAATTGGGCGCGGAAGTTGTTGTGCATCTCCTGGAGGCTATCCAGCGACAGGGTAACGGTAGTTCCGGCGGGGCAATCGCCCTTGTGGGTGCTAACCACAGTCAGGCCGGCGGTTGTAGCTCCATCGGGCGGCGCGGCTGTCAACTTGATCACGTCTCCCGCGGAGAGCGCGCATTGCTGGCCGTCCGCGGTGGTGACATTCTGGACCTGATCCACCACAAAGAGATGATTGGGAACCATCACCTGCGGCAGGCCGTCGAGCATGGGCGCTTGATCTGGCTTGGCAGCGGCGGCATTTTCGAAGGCCAGTTGCTGCTTAACCTCATCGGCGATCATCTGTTTTATATCCGGAGTGATGGGCGTATCAGCCGGGGCGGAAGTGTCGTCACCAGGCGCGTTTGCATCCGCTGTTTGTCCGTTGTCGTCGCTTGCATTAGTTCCGGCAAGGTTTTCATCCGCAACCTGCCCGTCACTAGCGGGGCAACTGGCCGCGCCTGCCTGAGATCCGGCGTCGAAGCTGTCGGATAGTGTCTGACTCAAGTAGTAGTCAGCTAGCCAGTTGGCGCCGCTCTGGTAGGAGCTCGAAGGGCCGAAAAAGCCCGTGTTGCAGGCGAACCAGGCTGAACTCGCCCATCCCCACATGTAGGCTGCCGGGGAGTCCCAGGGATAGTAGGCCCATCCGTAGAAGGCCGGAGCGTATGTATAGCGCGGGACGTAATGATTGAACTCCCTGCCGTGATATTGGTACCGGGTGTAATCGCGCGTGAAGCGATGGTCTCCATGCACGTAGGTCCGCTGGTAGTAATCGTGGCCGTGGTAGTTGACCGGGTGCTCTAAATAACCGCGATGCGAACCCATGGAAACCAGCCTGCCATGATTGGGGCGCTCGCTGATGATGGTTCTTTGCCCGCGCGGGCCGCGCGCGATGTCCATATTGGAGGTATGCACGGAGGCCAGATGGCCATCACCGCGGAAAGTGGCGGCTTGCCCGTGTCCGCTGTACGAGGCGAGGGTGCCGTTGGGACGCAGATTGTAGTTGCGGCCGTTGGAGGCGTTCACGGTGAGGCTCTGATTGGGATGAACGACAACCTGCCCGGGCGGTATTGGCTTGTTGTTGACGCCACCCAAGCCGCCGCGCGCGGTATTCACCTGATGCAGCACGGATTGCGACCCGGCAGGCGAGAGCGTGGAGGGGCCTGAGCCGTGACTGCCGGAAGGCGAGGACGGAATGCTGTAAACGGTATGAGTGCCGTGGGCTACTGACCCGGATGAATTGTTCCGCGGGGTGAAAGTATTGCCACCGGCAGATGTGGGGTTTCCCGGAGTGTAGGTTGTGCCTCCAGACGAGGCATGGGGAGTGTAGGTGGTTACCCCGTTCTCGTTTCTCACGCCTCCACCGCTGACGGAGGTGTTGCCGGAGGCCGACGAGGTGGAACCTGGGGTATATGTATGCGGTGTATAGGTAGTGACACCCGACGAGGGATGCGGGGTAAAAGTGTTCCCGCCCGGCGTCGTACCCGGCGTATAGCTATGCGTGGGGGTCGATGGAGATGGATGGTATGCCGGTGTCGATGGAGATGGGTGGTAGGACGGTGTCGATGGAGATGGGTGGTAGGACGGAGCCGGAGGGTGGTATGCCGGAGCGGGCGGGTGGTAAGCCGGGGCTGGCGGGTGATATGCCGGAGCCGGCGGGTGGTATGCCGGGGCTGGAGGGTGATAGGCAGGAGCGGGAGGGTGATATGCCGGAGCCGGATGGTATTGGGCCGATGCCATCACAGAAGTAGAAAACACTATCAAAACCCATAGCAAGGTAGCGCTAACGCGCATCGAATTCTTCATCTTCAACCTCCGGACAGTGATTTGCAGCGATACAGTGTTGATGTTAATGAAATCCGCCATTCAACCTGGGGGAGTTGAAAGTCGCTGTGAATAGACGATAAACCATTCCAGCAACAATTATCGGCTAAAGTACCACTACTTGAGAGGATCGGCGGGCACCGTCCAGCCTTCTTTCTCGCCTTTGTTCTGCTCCTTGAGCCATTCCATCAGCGGCTGGAAGTATTCGACGATGGCCGAGGCGTCGGCTTTGTCGGTTCCAGTCATGGCTTTTAGCGCCTCCGGCCAGGGTTTAGATGCGCCCATCTCCAGCATGGCATTCAGCTTTGCGCCGGCATCCTTGGAGCCGTAGACCGAGCAGCGATTCAGCGGGCCTTTGTAGCCGGCGGCCTGGCACATGGCGCGATAGAACTGGAACTGGTAGACGCGCGCCAGGAAGTAGCGCATGTAGGGCACGTTACCGGGGATATGATATTTTGCTCCGGGATCGAAGTCGGCCTCACTGCGCGCGACCGGCGGGGCAATACCTTGATATTTTTCGCGAAGAGTCCACCAGGCGCTGTTGTAGTGCTCTGGAGTCACCTGGCCGGAGTAGACCTGCCAGCGCCATTTATCGATGAGCAGGCCGAAGGGCAGGAAGGCGATCTTGTCGAGCGCGGTGTGCAGCAGCAGCGGAATATCGGCGCTGGGCGGGGGGACCTGGTCGATGAGGCCCAGCTTCTTGAGGTAATCCGGGGTGACGTTCAGCGCGATGGCGTCGCCAATGGCCTCGTGGAAGCCGTCGTTGGCGCCATTTTGGAAGAAGAATGGCTGCTTGCGATAGGCCATCTGATAGTAGTTGTGGCCGAGTTCGTGATGCACGGTGACAAAGTCGTCGGCGGTGGGCTGGAAGCAGGCTTTGATACGCACGTCGCGCTGGCTGTCGATGTCCCATGCACTGGGATGGCAGACCACTTCACGGTCGCGGGGATGAGAGAGCATGGAGCGCTTCCAGAAGGTGTCGGGCAACGAGTCGAAGCCCAGCGATTTGTAAAAGCCTTCGCCGAATTGGACCAACTGCTTGGGGTCCGTGTTGCGCGCCCTGAGGATGGTGTCGAGGTTGTAGGGGAGGGGAGAGGCGGGTGGCGCGACCACGTCGTAGATGTTGCCCCACTCCTGCGCCCACATGTTGCCCAACAGGTGACCGGGGATCATGCCGTCAGGACGGCGCGCGGCGTCGCCGTACTTTTCGATGAGCTTGTGGCGGACGTAGGTGTGCAGCTCCAGATAGAGCGGTTCCACTTGTTTCCAGAGACGCTCGATGTCGGCGGAAAATTCTTCAGGGGGCATATCGTACTGCGAGCGCCAGAGAGCGCCGGTGTCGGAAAAGCCCAGTTCGCGCGCTCCCTGGTTGCTCAACTCGGCCAGGCGCGCATAGTCGCCGCGCATGGGTTTGCCGACGGCGTGCCAGCCAGTCCACAGAGCCGCAAGTTCTTTTGGATCGTGGCTCTGGGTCATCTTGACATTGATATTGTCGATGCCCAGGCAGTGGTCGGAATTGGCGTCCAACCCCGGCGACGAAGACCTGTCGCCGGGGGCCCCGGGACAATACTTTCCGCGGCCATAGGCGGCGTCGAGTTCGGCGGCCTTCTGGGTGGTTTCAGCGCGCAAGGCGGGGTCGGAGGGCGCGGGCAAACCGATGCCCAGCTTGAGCAGCAGCATCTTGCGCGCCGCATCGGGCGGCAGTGGGAGTCCGTCGAATTTGCGCGCCTCGTAGATCAAGGCGGTTTGGCGGGCAATAGCACGGTCGTTGGCCTCGGCCACCAGGGCTATAGTGTCGTCGGTGATGTAGGTCTCTTCGACCCACGAGGCGCGGGATGCAGTGACACTCAGCGCGGCCAGTTCTTTTTCCGCGCTGTCGATGAAGGCGAGAGCTTCGGCGACGGTGGGTTTGGCGGCGGGCTGGGTTGCGGCGGCATTTTGCGCGGGGGTGTTTGGGACGAGTAGAAGCAGGCCGGCAAGCGCCAGCAGGGTCAGAAGGATGGTGCGGATCGTGAATTTCATGGCACAGAAACTATAGAACATTGAGCGGCGTTCTGGAAGTGCCATCTCGCAGGGCCATGGGTAGGCGCTCGATTCGCAGTAAATACGACCTTCCTCGAAGGAGGATACAATTGTGTCGTGAAAACTTGAGAGTATTTTTAAGGAGGTTCAACGCTTTGAGGAGAAATGCGCTGGTTTCGGCTTTTGGCGTATTGTTGTTCACGAATATACTGGTTGCAGCAAATGCAGAAGACATCGAGAAACTATCAAGTGGATGCTCGAATGGCGACCATAAAGCCTGTGAAGAACTGCGTGTCGCCATCGGGGGTCTGACCGACCAGGCGTTGCTGGCGAAGATCGCCATCGAGAACAAGAACTTGTCTATCCGCTGGGCCGCCGTCAAAAAGCTGACAGATCAAGAGCTACTAGCGAAGATCGCCATCGAGGATAAGAAATCGTTGATTCGCAAAGCCGCAGTCGAGCAATTGACCGACCAGACGCTGCTGGCGAAGATCGCCTTTGAGGACTGGGATGTTCTCAGGGCCGTCGTGGAGCAACCGACCGACCAGTCGCTGCGGTCACAGATATTCTTTGATGACCTGGATATCAGCGAGGCCGCCTTCAAAAAAATGACTGACCAGACGTTGCTGGCGAAGATTGCCGTTGAGGGCAAGAATCCACGCTTCCGCGAGGATGCCATCAAGAAACTGACCGATCAGGCGCTGCTGGCAAAGATCGCCGTTGAAGACAAGGATCCGAGTTTCCGCGAAGATGCCGTTAGGAGACTTACCGACCAAGACGAACTAGCAAAGATCGCTGTTGAGTCCAAGGATCCAATTATCCGTTCCATCGCCATTGCCTCGATCGATCAATCGAAAACCGCCTTAAAGCTCCTGGCAGACCTGAGTAATGGAATACCACCTTTTAATACCGGAAAGTCCATTGCTCGTATCAAACTGGCCATTCAGGAACGGAGCATTCAAAACCGTTTTCCCGGAGTTGTCTTCGCGGAACGTATTTCCAGTACATACCGGTCGTATGGTTATGGAAAAGGGGCCGCGACGATATCAGGCGAACAAGTCTCGTTCGTGTTGAGTCAGGCTGGGAAGACTTTGGCCTCACGAGACTGGAATACCATCTTCCCAGGAGCAATAACGAGACGCAATATTGGTTTTATCTACGCTGAAGTCCGCGGGGAGGAGCTACTGGTGGAACTATTGCGCAATCCGAAATTCATGCAAGACGATTTGGCCGAGCTAGTCTCGTCGGAAATTCCAGAACTCCGATTGGCTGCGAAGCGAAGGCTTGCTGAAATCCAAAACAATCCGAAATGAGTTGATCGCGCAGTCGTCAGTTTCTGGAGGATGTCCCAGGAAATGATTACGGCAAGTTCCGACTGCTCATTCTGAAAAAGCTGACCTAATTATTCGTTCTTGCCGGTGCCGAAGAGTTTTTGCAGCAGGTTGCGGTGTTCGGCGGGGTGGTCGCAGGTTTCGGTGGGCTCGGTGCCGGCCAGGAAGGCAGCATTGAAGCTGTCTGGGCAGGTGGCGTCGCTGAGCAACTTGCTGGCCTTGTCGATGGCCACAATGTCGATGCCCTGGGGCGGCGTGAACTGGTTGGTATCGGAGTACTGCGGCAGAGCTACGGCCTTTTTCATGAACTCGGCCCAGATGGGCGCGGCGGCGTGCGCACCTTCGATTTGCACGTCGGTGTAGTCGTCGTTGCCTACCCAGACGATGCACAGCAGGTTAGAGGTGAAGCCGGCAAACCATGCGTCGTGACTGGTTCCGGTTTTGCCCGCAACGGGATTGAGAAAGCCGCGGCGACGGACCTCATACCCGGTGCCTGCGTTGATCACGTTCTCCATCAGGCTGACGGTCAGATAGGCCACGCGCGGATCAAGAATCTGCTTGGAGTCGTGCGCATAGTCGGTGATGACATCACCGTTGGTGGTGCGGACGCTGGACAGCATCCATGGTTCAAGGCGCATGCCACCATTGGCGAAGATGGTGTAGGCGCCGGCCATCTCCAGCGGGGTAGCGTCATATGCGCCGATGGCCATGGCGGGAGTTCCGCGCGCGCCCTTGACACCGGCGTCGCGAGCCAGCGCAGCCACGCGCTCGAAGCCCACCATGGAGGCCAGGCTGATGGTGGCGTTGTTGAGCGAGTGTTGCAGGGCCTCGCGCGCCGTTACATCGCCAAAATACTCGTCTTCAAAGTTTTTCGGCGTGTACTCGTATTCAGTGCCCTCACCATAGGTGGTTTGCTCGTCCTTGAGAATGGTAAGCGGTGTGAAGAGCTTGGTTTGGCCGGGCAGGATAGTTCCCTCGGCGGCGGTGGCAAAGGCCGCGGCATAGACAAAGGGCTTGAAGATGGAGCCGGTGGGGCGCTTGGCGACAGCATGATTCAACTGCGAGTTGCCGTAGCTTCGCCCGCCAACCAGCGCCAGCACCTGACCGGTGTGCGGATTGAGCGCCACCAAGGCCACCTGCGGATAGATGTAACTCTTGCCCAGCTTTCTATCATGGGCGTGCAGCTTGTCCACTTGCTCGTCCACCACATGAATGGTGGATTCGACGGCGGCCGTGGCTTCGCGCTGCAAGTCAGGATCGAGCGAGGTGTAGATGCGCAGGCTTTCGCGGTTGAAGTCGCGATCTCCAAGTTTCTGCACCAGTTGATCATGTACCAGGTCCACAAAGTAGGGCGCTTCGCTGGCGTCCACACTGCCGGGAACGAGACGCAGCGGTTCCGCTTTGGCTTTCTCTGCCTGTGCCTTAGTGATGGCGCCAATCTCTACCATGGAATCGAGAACGAGATTGCGGCGCTCGATAGCCCGTTCCGCATGACGAAAGGGATTCAGACGGCTGGGGCTCTGAATGATTCCGGCCAACAGAGCATCCTCGGCCAAGTCGAGTTGATGCACATCCTTGCCGAAGAAGGCTTGCGAGGCCTCGCCAAAGCCGTCGATGGAAAAGCTGCCGCGCTGACCCAGAGGCACCTGGTTGGCATACATCTCGAAGATCTGCTGCTTGTTGAAGCGATGTTCAAGCTGGAAGGTGATGACGATCTCGATCAGCTTGCGCTTGATGCGCTTCTCCGGAGTGAGGAGCAATCCGCGCGCCAATTGCATGGTCAGAGTGGAGCCGCCCTCGACATAACGCCGCCCCGGCGTCAGATCGTTGCGAATGGCTCCGAGAATGCGGATGTAGTCCACGCCGCCGTGATCGAAGAAGCGGCGATCTTCGATGGCCAGAACAGCGTTGATCAGATTGGGAGGTATCTCGTTGTAAGTAAGCAGGCGGCGCTTGGTGCGGTTGGCGTCGTCGCTGAGGCCGGTGATGAGCAGCGGTTCCAGCTCGTAACTGGAAAGCGGCTGGCCGCGATCATCGGTGATGGAATCCACAACGCCTGCGCTGACGTGGATGTGAGCGCCGTCCGGCGCGTGAAAGGATTGCGGGCCGGGGCGCACGGTGATGGATTGCACGCCCTCCTTGTAGGTGCCCCACTCAGAGGTCTGCGAAGCTCCATCGGGCGAGTAGCCGGCCTCATGCAGTTCGTTGGCGATCAGACGTACAGTAAGCTGTTGCCCTGGACGCACCTCACGCGGCGCGGCGTAGATCTTGGCGGTGTTGGCAAAGATGGGTTCCTTCAGCCTGTCGTCCACAACATGCCGATACTTGACGTAAAAAAAACCGAAGACCGAAAAGAACAGCAGCACACACGCCGCAAATGTTCCCAGTGCGATGCGCAGCAACAGCGTTGCCCAGGGACGATTGCCCGTAAGTCTTGGTATTCTGATCTTCAACACTATCGCAGCTCCTTGAAAAACAGTGGTCAGTGATCAGTGGTCAGTGGTCAGAGACCGGTTACTGGCCGCAATCTGTCGTCAACAGCAGGGCATCTTCCTCGACGCGCTTCTTAACCAGCGCGACTACTTCCGGCAACGTCACATCCACGCTGGTGGAAGTGGAGCGCGTGACTAACTCGACTTTGCCCTCAGCGGCTTTCTTGCCAACGTTGATGCGGTAGGGAATGCCCACCAGATCTGCGTCTTTGAATTTGACGCCGGCACGCTCGTCTCTGTCATCAAGCAGCACATCGAGGCCGGCGGCTTCTAGCTCGGCGGCGAGTTTTTCGCCTGTCTCACGGAGCAGTGCATCGGTCATGTTGGTTACGGTGACGACCACCGTGAAGGGCGCGATGGAAGCCGGCAGCCAGAAGCCGTTCTTGTCGTTGGATTGCTCGACGGCCGCGGTGAGGATGCGCTCGATGCCGATGCCATAGCTGCCCATGATGGGAGTAATCTCTTTGCCGTTTTCGTCAAGCACGCGCGCGCCCATGGACTCGGAGTACTTGTAGCCGAGCTTGAAGATGTGGCCGACTTCGACCGCCTTGCCGACAACAAGCTTGCCGTTGCAGCCGGGCTTGGGGCAGGCTTCGCCTTCGTTGACGCTGCGAATGTCGGCGCTCAGGGTCCAGGAAAAATCGCGGCCCGGCGTGACGTTGCGCAGGTGGTAGTCGAGCTTGTTGGCGCCGCAGACCATGTTCTTGCGGCCTTCGAGGGATTTGTCGACGATCACTGTAAGGCCGTCACCGAGCGGCTTGGCGTCGGGCGTGGGACCCACGGGCCCGAGAAAACCAGCCGGGCCGTTGAAATATTGCTCCAGCTCTTCGGCCTGCATGGTGCGCAGCTCCGCCGCAGAGAGCGCTCCGAGGAGTTTGGTTTCATTGACCTGGTGGTCGCCACGCAAAAAGGCTGCCACTGCATGCCATGTGTTAGGTTGACCAGCCGCGCCATGTTTCAGCGCCATGTAGGCCACGCACTTGATGTCGGACGACTCGGCCATCTTGAGGAAAGCGGCGATGTCGGCGATGGCGCCCATGCCGGGCGTGTGAATCAACTCCGGCTTGCCGTCTCCGGTTGGTTCCAATTCGACCAGCGGATCAAGCAGGGAAGTGGCTTTTTCCAGATTGGCCGCGTAATGGCAGATGGGACAGCTGGCGATCAGGTCTTCGCCGGCGTCGGTGTAGACCATGAACTCCTGCGACTGCGAGCCGCCCATGGAGCCGGAATCGGCCTCGACGGCGACGAACTTGAGTCCGCAGCGGGTGAAGATGCGGCGGTAGACGGCATCGTGCAGGTCGAAGCTCTTGTCCAGACCGGCCTTGTCGATGTCGAAGGAGTAGGCGTCCTTCATGATGAACTGGCGGACGCGGAGGAGGCCTGATTTGGGGCGCGGCTCGTCACGGAACTTGGTTTGAATCTGGTACCAGATTTGCGGCAACTGCTTGTAGCTGCGCAGCTCGCTGCGGGCGATGGTGGTCATGATCTCTTCGTGGGTCATGCCCAGGCAGAGGTCAGCGCCTTTGCGGTCCTTGAGGCGGAACATATTGTCGCCCATGGTTGTCCAGCGGCCGCTTTGCTCCCAGGGCTCTTTGGGGAGCAGCGCGGGCAGGAAAAATTCCTGGGCGATCTTGTCCATTTCTTCGCGCACAATGCCGATGATCTTGTTGATGGAGCGCTGGCCGAGGAAAAGGTAGCTGTAGATGCCCGCGCCGAGTTGGCGGATGTAGCCGGAGCGGATGAGGAAGCGGTGGCTGGCCACTTCGGCGTCTGCCGGGGCCTCGCGAAGGGTGGGAATGAAGAGTTTGGACCAGCGTTGCATAGGGATGAGAGCGCGCTTTCTCGCCGGCAAACCGGCGCAGGACAATGAATATACGTCAAGGAACATTCTAAATGTTCCGGGAGTTGGATTGCCGCGGAATGCCGACCGCGTGCTCCAGATATAATGCGGGGATGGACTCTTGCGTCCTCCAGGCGGGTCGACCGGCATGAATAGATTTCTGCGCCTGCTGCGCTATGGGCTGCCTTACTGGCTGCATATGATGGCCGGCGTCATGCTGCTGGCCATGGTGGGCATTCTGGACACCTTCCGCATTCTTCTCCTTCAACCTATATTTGACCAAGTTCTGAAGCCGGACGCGCCCGAGGGTCCCATCACGCTGGGTATTGCCAAGAGCCCATGGCACATCGATCTGCGGCTCATGCTTCCCCAATTTCTGCACATACACAATGCCTGGGATGTGGTGGCCTTCGCTCTGATTGTTGCCACGCTGACCAAGGGCGTGTGTGATTACACAGGCACATACCTGGTCAATTACGCCGGCTTTGGCACCATCATGGATCTGCGCAACAAACTCTATGAAGCCACGCTGCGGCGCTCCTCCAGCTTCTTTCACAAGCACGCTACGGGAACTATTCTCTCCACGCTTATCAACGACGTGGACCGCGTGCAGGTTGCGGTCAGCACGGTCATCAGCGAGTTTCTGCAACAATTCTTCACCTTCATCGTCGGGCTGGTCTTCGTTATCAAACTCGGGGGAGCGCTTAGCTGGGCGCTGGTACTATTCATCCCTGTTGTCATCACTTCGGCGCGCAAGATCGGCAGTGAAGTGCGAACGCGCACCCGCACCGGACAGGACAAGCTGGCCGAGATACAGAACATTCTGCATGAAACGGTAACCGGCAATCGCATCGTGAAGGCCTTCAACACCGAAGTGTGGGAGGTGGTGCGCTTCAGGAATGCAGCCAGGCGCCTATTCCGCGCCAACCTGCGCAGCGTGCGCATTCAATCCATCAGTTCGCCGCTAATGGATTCGATCGGCGCGGTGGCCATCGCCATGATGCTGTTCATAGGGCGCAATGAAATCCAGCATGGCCGCATGACCATGGGCATGTTCGGCGCGTTTATCATTCTGCTCTTCAAGCTCTACGATCCGGTGCGCAAGTTCGCCTACTTCTACAACAGCTTCCAGGGAGCGATGGGCGCCTCCATGTCGATCTTCGGCTTCTTTGACGCTGAGGACGACGTGAAGGAGTGCGAGCATCCGGAGGTGCTGAAGGGCTTCAATAACTCCATTCGATTTTGCGATGTGGGCTTTTCCTACTCCACCGAGGAGGGCGAGCACCAGATACTGCACCACGTCGATCTGGATATGAATGCCGGGGAAGTTGTGGCGCTGGTTGGTCCCAGCGGCGCAGGCAAGACGACCATAGCCAATTTGATTCCGCGCTTTTTCGACGTAACCAGCGGGCGAATTTTGATTGACGGTCACGACCTGCGCGACCTTACACTGGCTTCGCTGCGCCGCAACGTTGCCCAGGTCACGCAGGAGACGATTCTCTTCAACGACACGGTGCGCAACAACATCGCCTA
>Ga0181520_10003098_pt1 | contig 29709 bp, 27 predicted proteins | sample PEATcosm2014_Bin_29_FD_132451 | JGI IMG/M metagenome (GOLD analysis project Ga0181520, IMG submission 132451) | Peatland microbial communities from MTU Mesocosm Facility, Houghton, MI, USA - PEATcosm2014_Bin02_30_metaG | ecosystem: Environmental > Terrestrial > Soil > Wetlands > Peat | place...
AGGAGTGAGGTGGGGGTTTTTCGCGCGGCGCGCCATCGCTTGACCGGCATCGAACGTCGCCACGGGCGGCCCCCACCCCGACCCTCCCCCGGAATACCAGGGGAGGGGGAAAGAGCTTGGCCTACATCGACTTATGTTTGCCCGGAAAATCGGGCACACCCTTTGGCGCAAGGCCGGGATTCCCTATCCAGGTCGGACGATCGTAATACGCAAAACATGTAGCACGTTCTCACTGGCTGGCTAGGCCCTCATTTCCGCGTTGCCGTCAATTTGGCAAGCCGCTTGATCCCCATTCCCAAACCGAAAGCTATTGCACAACTCATCGGCGTTGCGATGCAAGAGAGCATCGGCCCCTCGCCGACATAGTCCGCGGCAAAACCGACAACCACTCCCAGCGCAATCCAAACACTCAGGCGCGGGCGTTTTGCCTTCGGCAGAAAGGTGGATATGAACGCCGCAAGCACGGTGGCATACACAATGACAACCGTCACTGGCCTCAGAACTTGCGCGACGGCACCAAAGCGGGAAATCGCCAGGAACGGATGCATTTCCATAGCTCCGCATCAGTGCCAGCATCATCGAGCATGCAGCGCCGGTAGAACGCGGTCAATGCGATCCATCGTCCCAATGCGCGGCAGGCATTTGCCCGCTTCAAGTTGGCGAATTGTCTGTGGCGTGACCCCCGCGCGCTCGGCGAGTTCCCGCCGGGTCATTCCCGCAGAGATTCGCCGTTGCACCACTTCGCGAGCGATATCCGCCCGGGCATACTCGATGGCGGGTACCGACCCGTTCTTGGCCGGCTTGGGAAGCGGCGGCATTACCCCGGCCTTGCGTATCCGTCGTTGCAACCTGGGACGATTCTGCATCACCAAACCCTCCACGCGTTGATCCTACCAGATACGGAGCGAGCATCACAATCCAGGCAAGCCAATTGCATGCTCTCAAGGCGATATGACTCACGCCCGGACGCGGTTTTGGGGCAGAAGTTCACCCCTCCGCTGTTCCCCCCGATTTTTCCGGGAATTCGCCGTCTGCCTCGATGGTTCCGTATTGTTAGGTGAAGATGCGTCGTCAAATCGCTTTTCGCGATCTTTTCGCCAGATTTTCCGTTGGGCCGCCGTCGTCTGGTGCCCTTGGCGCCACTCTTGCAAGGCTTCGACGGAGATATGTCTGGGGAACCGTGCTTCTCTGCGCCATTGTCGGAGTCCTGGCCGCGATGAAGGAAACACGCCATGCGGGCCAATCCCGGCCGTTCGTGGCGGCCACGCCGGTTGAATTGACGGCCCAGCAGATGTCGGCGCAGGCGGATGTCGATTTCCAGAAGAAGATCACCCCGCTGTTCGTCACCTATTGCTATGAGTGCCACGGCAACGGGAAGCGCGAATCGGATTTTGCGATCGACACTTACAAGACGGCCGCGTCGGTGACCAACGACCCCTCTACATGGGAAACCGTGCAGCGTTATATCCACATGCACGAGATGCCGCCCAAGGATCATCCCCAGCCCACCGAGGCCGAGCGGGCCCTGGCCAGCACCTGGATCGACGGCGCACTTCGGCGGTATTACGAGCAGCACGTCGATCCCGGTCGCGTGACCATCCACCGCCTCAATCGCGCGGAATACAACAACACCGTGCATGACCTGATCGGCGTCGATTTCCGGCCGGCGGACGATTTCCCGGCCGACGACTCGGGGTATGGTTTTGACAACGTCGGCGACGTGCTTTCGCTGCCGCCGGTGCTGATGGAGAAATACCTGACGGCCGCGGATCAGATCGTGAACGAAGCAATCGTCACCGATCCGATCCAGAGCAAGGTGCAGCGTATTCCGGCCAGTCTGGCGGAGGTGGGGTTCAACGCTTTCGGAGATCGCGGCGACGGCTGGGTGAAGCTGGTCAGTCTGGAAGAGGACGATGTTGCGTACGAGATGCCGGTGCTGGCGGCGGGGGATTACATTCTGCGGGTCAAGGCGTACGCCACGTTGGATGGCGGTGTGAATCCGTACGATCCCAACGATAAGTTCCAGCCGCAGTCGCTTGAGCAATATAAAAAGGCCCTGGCCGATCCGCCGATGAAGCTGTCGCTGATGTTGAACGACGCGGTGGTCAGCGAAGTTGCGTTGACGACCGACGAGAACAACCCCGGCATCTACGAGGCGCGCATGGGCGTGCCGTCCGGCAAGCAGCGGTTCCGCGTCTCGGTGCGCCGCCAACGCGGCGGGGCGGGTGAGTTGCTGATGAAGAACGGCCGGCTCGGCAAGGAGCAGGCGGGTGTCGTATACGTCCGCTATCTCGAAATCGAAGGCCCGCTGCCCTGCGCGACCCGGCGATATCCCGTTGCTCAACTGCAACCGACCGGAACCGGCAGCGATACGCCGACCGGCGGCCGATTGTTCACCAGCGCCGGCGAGGCCGCCGTTGCCGTCGATGTTCCCAGGGACGGCGATTACATCCTCCGCGCCCAGGCCTACGCCATGCAGGCCGGCGACGATCCGGCGCGGATGCGCCTGAGCATCGACGACAAGCCGGTGCAGACCTTCGACGTGCTGGCGCCGGGCAAGATGACGCCGCTGAAGAACCAGCGGGTCTTTTCGCTGGCGCTGCTCTTCCCCGTGCCGCAGGTGTACGAGATCCACGCCAAACTCACGGCCGGCACGCACCATTTCAGCGCCGCCTTCATCAATCCCTTTACGGACGAGAAGACCGACAACCCCAATCTCCGCCAGCGAACGCTCACGATTCAGCATTTGGAAGTCGCCGATCTTTCCTCGCCGGTGCTTCGGCCGAAGATGCCGGACCCGGTAATGCAAGCGTTTAACGCGCATGTGAAGCTGGACGAACCGGCCACGCAGACGCGCGATGCCGCCCGCGCCATCATCAATGATCTGGCGCGCCGCGCCTGGCGGCGGCCGATCGAGGCGACCGAGCTTGACCGCATCATGGCCATGTACGATCTGGCCGAGAAGCAGGGCGATGTCTTCGAGGCGCGGATCAAGTTGGCGCTGAAGGCGGTGCTGGTCTCGCCGCATTTTCTATTCCGCGGCGAGCTTCAGCCCGAGCCGGACAATCCGCGATCGGTGCATCAGATTGACGAATTTGCCCTGGCATCGCGACTGAGCTATTTCCTCTGGAGCAGCATGCCCGACGACGAACTGCTCGGCCTGGCCTCGCGCGGCCAGTTGCGGCAGAATCTGCCCGCCCAGGTCAAGCGGATGCTGGCCTCGCCCAAATCCGCCGCCCTGGTCGAGAATTTCGGCGGGCAATGGCTGCAATTCCGCGGACTGGACAGCGTCTCGCCCGACAGCAGCGTCTATAAGAATTACGATGCGGCACTGCGGCAGTCGATGCGCGAGGAAACCAGCCGATTCTTCGATTACGTCATGCGCCAGGACCGGACCGTCATTGACTTCCTCGACGGCGATTACACTTTCGTCAACGGCCGGCTGGCGCAGCTTTACGGCATTGACGGCGTGAGCGGCGATGATTTCCAGAAGGTCTCGCTGGACGGGACGCAACGCCGTGGCATCCTCACGCAGGCCAGCGTGCTGACGCTGACGAGCAATCCCAATCGCACCAGCCCCGTCAAGCGCGGCAAATGGGTGCTGGAAAACCTGCTGGGTGCTCCGCCGCCGCCACCGCCGCCCAGCGTGCCCTCTCTCGACGAGGAAGCCAAGACCGTCACCGGCACCCTGCGCCATCAGATGGAATTGCATCGCGCCAACCCCACATGTGCCTCCTGTCATGCACGCATGGACCCGATCGGGTTCGGCATGGAGAACTTCGACGGCATCGGCCAGTGGCGCGACCAGGACGCAGGACAGCCCGTCGATGCCGGCGGCGAATTGCTGACCGGCGAGGCCTTCAAAACGCCGCTTGAACTCCTGCAAATCCTGGCCAATTCCCGGCGGGATGATTTCCTGCATTGCCTGACAGAAAAAATGGTGACCTACGCGCTGGGGCGCGGTGTGGATGTCTACGATCATGCGGCCGTCGATCGGATCGCCGATGGCTTGGCCGATGATCCCCGGTTCTCGAACCTGGTTCTGGGGATCGTGCAATCCGTGCCGTTCCAGATGCGTCGCGGCGAGGGCGATCCGACGACGGCGGCAAACTGAGCGCGCCGCACTCTTATCCCCTCTCCCTGTAATCAGGGAGAGGGCAAGGGTGAGGGTTGGGACGCGGACCGGCGATGTTTATCTGGTCGCCTGGCGAGCCGGAACCCTCACCCCAACCCTCTCCCTGGGTACAGGGCGAGGGGGGGAAGATTGAGTCGCGGCGAGGGCGATCCGACGGCGGCCAACTGAACGGGCCGCAAGACGGCGCCGCGCCAGAGTTGAAAGAGGCTTTTTGGAGAAGGTGGCAGCGATGATTTCACGATGGCCAATTCCGCGTCGCACATTTCTAAAAGGCCTGGGCACCGCAATCGCCTTGCCTCTGCTCGATGCGATGGGTCCGCTCAAGACCGTGGCACGGGCCGCCGATGCCGCCGGCGGCAGCACGGCCGCGGCCGCGGCGAGCGCCCTTCCGCGACGCATGGCCTTCATGTACGTGCCCAACGGCGCGAACATGGAGGACTGGACCCCCGCCACGGCCGGAACCTCGTTTGAGCTGCCCAAGATCCTCGCCCCTTTGGCGCCGTATCGCGACAGCCTCAACGTCATCACCAATCTCGCGCAAGACAAGGCCAATGCCTACGGTGACGGCGGCGGCGGCCACGCCCGCGCCTCCAGCACGTTCCTGACCGGCTGCCATCCGCGCAAGACCGCCGGCAGCGATATCCGCGCCGGCATCTCCGTCGATCAATTCGCCGCCAGCCACATCGGCGACCGCACCCGCCTTCCCAGCCTCGAACTCAGTTGCGACAGCGGCGTTCACGCCGGGTCGTGCGATTCCGGATATAGCTGCGCCTATCAGTTCAATCTCTCCTGGCGCAGTGAGACGATGCCCATGAATCCCGAGGTCGATCCGCGCCAGGTGTTCCAGCGTCTCTTCGGCAGCGGCGGCGCCGATTCCGCCGAGGCACAGGCCAAACGTGATCTCTACAACAAGAGCATCCTCGATTTCGTCAGCGACGACGCCAAACGCTTCCAAAGCGACCTGGGCGCCACCGATCGCCGCAAGCTGGATGAATACCTTTCGGCCGTGCGCGAGATCGAAACGCGCATCGCCCGCAGCGAGCAATTCAAGCCGGTGATGCCGGCCGGCGCCAACGAGCCGGAGATGTTCGAGAACTACCAGGAGCAGCTTCGCCTGATGTTCGACATGCTGGCGTTGGCGTTCCAGACCGATTCGACGCGCATCAGCACGTTCATCATGGCCCACGAGGGCAGCAATCGCCCTTATCCGGTGGTCAATATCAAGGAAGGCCACCACGATCTCTCGCACCATCGCAATCAACAGGAGAAGAAGGACAAGCTGGCCATCATCAACCGCTACCACATCACGCAATTCGCCTACTTCATCGACAAACTCCGCAATATCAAGGAAGGCGACGGCACGCTGCTCGACAACTGCATGATCGTCTACGGCAGCGGCCTGAGCAACGGCAACGAGCACACGCCGGAAAACCTGCCGATCCTGCTGTTCGGTAAGGGCGGCGGGACCATCACAACCGGCCGGCATATCAAGTTGAACGCCGAGACGCCGCTGAACAATCTGTTCCTGTCGATGCTCGATCGCATGGGCGTGCCCACCGAGCACCTGGGCGACTCCACCGGCAAGCTTGAAGTGATCGCTTGAACCGATCCCTGTCGCATTGTCATTTCGCAGGAGTCGTCGATCGCAGAAGGAAACGAATCCGAGGAACCGCCAAAAACCGCCTATGAAAAACCCACCCCCCGTTCGCGTCGCGTTTATGAGCGTTGTCGCACTGGTGATGCTGTCCGCCTGCGCCAGCACCGATCCCGCCCGACCCACCAACGCCAACTCCGCTCCGTTCGCCCGTCACGCCGGCGTCGTCTCGGGGACTTTCCCGATCCCTGATGCCATTGCGCTCTGGCCCAATGGCGCGCCCGGCTCCGAGGGGAAAACCTCTCCGGAATCGGTCACCATGCGTCACGAAACGCCCGGCCAGAACGGCGTTGACTCGCCCGATGTCACCTTCAGAGTCGTCTCCAACATCAACAACCCCTCGATGACTCCCTTCCTTCCCGACAAGAGCAAGGCCACTGGCGCCGCCGTCATCGTCATGCCCGGCGGTGGCCACATGTTCCTCTCGATCGACATGGAGGGCTACGACGTGGGGCATTATCTGGCCCGGCACGGCGTGGCCGCGTTCGTGCTGAAATACCGCCTGGCCCGCTCGGAGGGTTCCACGTACAAAGTTGAAGTCGAATCGCTCATGGACACCCAGCGCGCCATCCGCACTGTTCGCGCCAATGCAGCCCAGTGGGGCGTCGATCCCAACCGCATCGGCGTGATGGGCTTCAGCGCCGGCGGCCAGTTGGCCTTCCTCGCCGGCACTCGCTACGACAACCCGGTCAAGGGCTCCGATGAGCCGGTCGATCATCTCAGTTGCCGCCCCAATTTCCAGGCGTTGATGTATTCCACCGCCAGCGACAGCGTCGTGGTCAGCAAGGCCTCCACGCCGCCCACGTTTCTCTGCTGCACCGCCACCGACATCCATCCCGACATGGCCGCCAACATGTGCCGGTACTATGCCAAACTCTTCGCCGCCGGCGTCCCCGCCGAATTGCACATCTACGCCGGCGGCGCCCACGGCTGGGGCACCCGCCCCACAGGCCGTCCGGTCAGCGAATGGCCCGACCGTTTTGTCGACTGGCTGAGCGACCGGGGATTGCTGAAACCGATGCCGGCAACCGCCCCCGCAATGTAGGGCTTCCGCTTGCTTTGACCCTTCAATACAACCCGATACAATCGAGGCGAAGGAGTCGAGCGATGAGCACCCGCGAGATCGAAAATCGCCTCACGGCCATCGAGCAGGAGATCGCCCACTTGCGCGCCCAGAGCGTGCCGCCGATCAAGGCTCACCCAATCCACGCCCTTGAAAAGATCCACGGCACGTTCGAAAACGACGAGGCCTTTCGGGAAGCGATGCTCCTTGGGCGCAAATGGCGTCAGTCGCGGTGCGCGCGTGCCCGAAAATCGAAGTAATGGGGGCGCTCGCCGCACATCCGCTTTTCCCGCGAATCAGCGTGTTCCCTATCTCGCGACACTTGCCCGGTGGTAGAATCCCGCCATGGCCGAGGAACCTTCGCAGGGTCCAACCGAACCGACCGCGAATCAGCCGCGGCCGCCTGCGTCGCCGCCGGTGGTGCTGGATTATTGTCATATACCGCGGCGTCCTTCGCGCGTGGTGCAATGGTTGCGCCGTTTGCCGTGGCCGTCGTGGATTACTGTTATCGTTCTGCTCCTTGCCGTTGCCGCGGCTTATTGGCTGAAGGTTGATCATGCGGCTTGGACCGTGGTTCGCGAGTTCGATGCCCGGCTGCCGGTCCACAATGACCAAGCCGGAATCTCGGCCGACGGCCGCCGTTTGGCAACGATCGTGAATCGTGGCAGTACCGTTCGCATCTTCGACTTGGTTACGGGCAAGAAAGTGATCGATCTGACGCAATCGCCGCCGGGCGCGGTCTGCACCGCTCTCTCGCCCGACGGCGCACGGATCTGCGTAACCTACTATGACGGCGGGCCCGGCCAAGCGATCCTCTGGGACACATCGTCCGGCAGAAAACTGAGCACTTGGCAATTTTACGACGGCGGCTGGCTCACACCGTTTTCCCCGGACGGCCGCCTCCTGGCGGTGGGGGGCATGTTGCCACTCCGGATTTGCGACGGCCATACCGGCAATTTGCTGACGACGCTCAACGCCGTATGCTCGTACCCGACATTTTCGCCAGATGGACGATACCTGGCCGCCGAGATCCAGCAGTCAGGTGATGTGCGGATTTGGGATTGCCAGACTTGGCGCACGATCGCCGAGGTTCCCGGGAACCTCCGGCGAAAACAGGACGGGGCCTTTGCATTCTCGCCCGACGGCAAGACAATGGCCGTCGCGCTCGATTCCGGAGTCTGGACGCTGGACCTTGCCACCCAGCGATTCTTGACTCGCGTATCGCCAACATCCAACCCGGCCGGTCTCTCCTTTTCGGCCGACGGTCGATATCTCGTAACGGATGAGACGGACAATATTCGCAAGATCTGGGACGTGATGTCCGGTCGGATTGTCTGGACTCTGACTCAGCACAAATCCACCCTGCAAGTCTCACCCGACGGGGCTTACATCGGATCAGAGCGCGGCGTCTGGTCGTTCCCGAATCTCGACCCACTGGCCGAGTTCCCACAGGTCGGCGACTACAGTAATTTTGCCTGGTTGCCTGACGGCCGGTCGTTCGTGACCCAATCGCGCGATGTATACTACGCCGGTCGCACGCCCGAGGATTACCCCATCCGACTGTTCCACCGCCGCCGTCCCGAGGCCATATACGGCCTGCTCTGGCTGCCGCAGTTCTGGCTCGCGCTCGTCGGCGGGATCGCGTCGATCGTTCTCATCTACCGCGACGTGAGACGCTGGCGGCGCGTTCCGCCGCGCTATGCTCTTTGAGTTGATGCCGATATTGCAAGGCGTAGAATAGTGGCGATGGGTAATGATGAAAATGCCCCGATTCCGCCCGACTGGCGTGCCGTGTTTGAGGCCTCGGCGCGCCGGCCGCTGCCGCTGCGGATGAAATATGCATTCATCAAGACCTACAAGCCGGTGATGGACGACGCGAAATATCGCTCGTTCGACACGACGGCGGAATATCGAAAATGGTGCGAGGAAAACCTCCCCGATTTGCTGGCCTATGGCCGCATTTGAATATCGCCAGGCCCAGGAGGTTCGCGACGTCCTCTCGCGCCACGGCTGTCGGTGTGCCACATAGACGACATCATCGCCAGCAAGGCGGCCACCAATCGCCCAAAGGATCTCCAATCCCTCCCGAGGTTGGAATCCTTCCGCAGTTATCTACGGCGACGGTAGACCGCGGTGGACCGACGGCATCTATCTACTGCTCAACTGTTCAACTGCTCCACTGCTCTATTTTCCGCCCTGCGGAAAATCTGGTAAGATATCCGGCCGCAAAACGCCGCACGATTCGACGCCACCGGATTTGTAGGGTCCGCACCGCGGACCACGATTCCGGATGGCGCCAAGCGAGGTCCGCAGTACGGACCCTACAATACTCGCGCGGGGATGTTTAGGAGCATTGCACACACATGGCCATCAGCGACACCATCAAGAAGGGCATGATTCGCGCCCCGCATCGCAGCTTGCTGCGGGCGACCGGCGTCATCCAGTCCGAGGCCGATTTCAATAAGCCGTTCATCGCGGTCTGCAATTCGTTCGTGCAGATCATCCCCGGCCACGCGCATCTGGACGTGGTGGGGCGCAAGGTGCGCGAGGCCGTCCGCGCGGGCGGCGGCGTGCCGTTTGAATTCAACACCATCGGTGTCGATGACGGCATCGCCATGGGTCACGTCGGCATGAAATACTCGCTGGCCAGCCGTGAACTCATCGCCGATTGCGTCGAGACCATGCTCCGCGCCCATTGCTTCGACGGCGTGGTGTGCATCCCCAATTGCGACAAGATCGTCCCCGGCATGATGATGGCAGCCGCTCGCGTCAACATCCCGGCCCTCTTCGTCAGCGGCGGGCCGATGAACGCCGGCCGCACCAGCTCCGGTCAGGTCGTCGATCTCATCAGCGTCTTTGAAGGCGTCGGCCAGGTGTCGGCCGGGCGCATGAGCATCGAACAGCTCACCGAAATCGAACAGCACGCCTGTCCGACCTGCGGCTCGTGTTCCGGCATGTTCACCGCCAACAGCATGAACTGCCTGTGCGAGGCTTTGGGTCTGGCTCTGCCCGGCAACGGAAGCATCCTGGCCACCGATCCCAAGCGCGACCAGCTTTTCGCCCGCGCCGGCCGGCAGATTGTCGAGCTTGTCCAGCGCGACATTCGCCCGCGTCAGATTCTCACGCACGCGGCGTTCGAGAACGCCTTCGCTCTGGACGTGGCCATGGGCGGCAGCACCAACACTGTGCTGCACACGCTGGCCATCGCCATCGAGGCCGGTATGCCTTTCGATCTCAAACATCTCAACGAGGTCAGCGCCCGCGTGCCGTACCTGTGCAAAGTCGCCCCGGCCGGGAAATATCACCTCGAGGATGTCGACCGCGCCGGCGGCATCAGCGCCATCCTCAAGACCCTGGCGGGCAAGCCGGGCGTGCTCAATCTGGATTGCATCACCGTCACCGGCAATACGCTCGGCCAGAACATCGCCGATGCCGCCGTCAAGGATGCCGATGTCATTCGCCCGCTGAGCAACGCCTACAGCCAAACCGGCGGCCTTGCGGTACTGTTCGGAAATCTGGCCCCCAAAGGCTCGGTGCTCAAGACCGGCGCGGTGAGTGCGAACATGCAGAAATTCCGCGGTCCGGCCGTCATTTTCGACAGCGAGGAATCCGCCGCCGCCGGAATCCTGGAAAACAAGGTCAAGGCCGGCGACGTGGTGGTGATCCGCTACGAAGGCCCGCGCGGCGGACCGGGAATGCAGGAAATGCTCGCCCCCACCGCCAACATCATGGGCCGCGGCCTTGGCGAGAGCGTCGCGCTGATTACCGACGGCCGATTCAGCGGCGGCACGCGCGGCGCGTGCATCGGCCACGTCTCCCCCGAAGCCGCCGCCGGCGGCCCCATCGCCCTGGTCAAGGAAGGCGACATCATCGCCATCGACATCCCCGGCCGATCATTGGAACTCGTCGTCCCCGAAGCCGAACTCGCCAAGCGCAAAGCCGCCTGGAAATGCCCGCCGCCGAAGATCGACTACGGGTATCTGGCCCGGTACGCGGCGCAGGTCACCAGTGCCGATACGGGAGCGATATTAAAGAATCCGTTGAAGGCGTGATGCGCTTGATTGGGCCAATCAAAGGGTAAGCGAGAACTAGCGAGCTCCCAACCGCTTTCGAATTTTCGCCGAGCGATGCCCTATATGGCTGATGTAACGCTGTCGACGAACTGATCAATACTCAAGGCCGGCCGAAAGTCCAAGATCCACGCCGGGTCGAACTTGCCCCCGAATCCGTGATATCCAACGAGGTACAATCCAATAGCCGCGAGCGCGCGGTCGTCTTTTGGTCGCGTCGTGGTTGGCCACATATTGATACTATATTGCTCCGATCTGGTTGCAAGCGTTAATCCGCATTGAGGACATCTGTAAATGCGACGACTACCGCCACCGTCGCGCAACCAGTCGCCTTGTGGCTCAAATTTTGCGGCGACGATAGTCGACCACAGCATTTCTGAGTCAATAAGCTCCACCGGAGCGATCATCCGGTCAGCGCGTTTGTAATCCGCGAAATCGAATGCTAGCAGTTTCAGGAATCCCGGGTTCTTACAAAAGCACTTGGCGAGCCATCGGTCGAGCAGAACAGGCACCACGTCTTTGCGGAAATCCTCGGGAGAAAGCGGTGGTTGCGCCAGCTGCATGACTGCCATTCTATTTGGCTTCGCGAACCGCCGTGTCGCGTCGGGCCATGAATTGATCGAGCTGGCTGGGTTCAACCAGTTCAAACTCGCCGCGGTCAATATCGTCGAACGCCTGTTTGGCCAGGCGGCGAAGGGTGCGGAGCTTCAGGGCGTTTTCGCGTTCGGTTTGCTCGAGATCGCGCAACGCGGCGCGGACCACTTCGCTGGCGTTGCGGTATCGCCCGCCGTCGATGCTCTTGCGGATGAATTTGGCCTGTTGCTCGGACAGATTCACGTTCTGTGTCGGCATGGCCGGATTATGGCAACTTTGGCAGCCTTTGCCAAGCGGAAATTCGGGCGGTCCCGCTGCCTTTGCGCGACTACGTCTACGTCGCCGGCGGGTTGGGCTCAATCCCCGCCTCGCGGAGCATCGCCCGCGTGGTCGTCATCGGCAGGCCCACGATGTTTGTATTGCAGCCGCTGACACGCGTGCAGAAGGGATCGGCGTCCTGGATGCCGTAGGAACCGGCCTTGCCTTGCCACTGGTTGGTGGCGATGTACGCCTCGATCTGCTGGGGCGTCAGCGGGTTCATGCGCACCGCCGTCGTCACGCGCGTCACGCGGTTGAAGTTGTCGGCGATGCGGATGGCCGCCACGCCGGTGATCACCAGGTGCGTGGTGCCGGCCAGCAGGCGGAGCATCTTACGGGCGGCATCGGCGTCGGCGGCTTTGCCCAACACCATCTCGCCGAATGTAACAATCGTGTCGGCCGCCAGAACCAGCTCATCGGGAAACTGCGGTGCAACCTGCTCGGCCTTGGCCAGGGCCAGAGTCCGCGCGGTATCGCTGGGGCCCAGATCGCCGGCCAGGGCCGCCTCGTCGAGGTTGGCGGGCACGATGTCAAACTGGTATCCCGCCTCGCGCAACAGTTGCTGTCGGCGCGGAGAGGCGCTGGCGAGTATGAAATGACCAACTGCCATAGTCGCGCACGGGGAACAATCGGCCGCCTGGCGAATCGCGGACCTACTGATTCAGCGGCATGTGTATTGCGATGTCATTGGCCACCGGAGCGCGCGGGGCGCCGGGCCTCAGCTCGTAGCGCACGGCCGCCATCGTGCCGGCGCTGTCCACGGTCTCGACATATCCGTCGGCCAGCTTTTGCCTGTTGGCATCCTCGATGGTGAACACATCGTCACGCACCACCGAGTGCGCCGGGATATCGACGATGGTCAGCCGCGACTGATCGCTCATGACATAGCCCACGCGCCCCACGACGCAGCCGGGTATCGCCTTGTATGCGTCTTTGAACGTCCCGAACTGATCATCCGAAACCGTTGGCGATGGTGGTGCGGGTGGTTGCGATTGGCACGCAACCAGAATAACGGAGGCCAGCACACAGGCCGCGAAACCAATTAGGCGCATGAACAACGCTCCCTTGAAAAAGCGAACTTTGCCGGCGACGCTCAGCCGGCGTGAGAAAGCCGGCCGCCTGCCAGCCTCCGCGATGCACATCATAAACCAAGAGCCGCCTCGCCGTCGCATATCGCCCTCAGAATCCACAGACACGCCGCCTGAGCGGCCTCGCTGGGGCAATCGGATCGCGGGCAATGTGCCAAAATACCGGCGGACGAAATCGGCCCATGCCTCTAGAATGCGCGCATGAGCAATCCCACGCAAGCGCCGGCGCCTTCACGGCCGGGTCGTCGCCACCCCTAAGGCCCGCGCCAAGTCGTCGTAAGGCTGCATCTTCAGCGGATTAACCTCGCGCCCCGCAAAGAGAGATTGCCCGTTCATGTTCTCCGTCGGCTCCCAGATAAACGTGCCCAGACCCTTATGATTGGGCAGATTTCGCATGATGTCGTTGGAAACGGCCGTCTCGGACGACACCTCGGCCACCACGAACCACAGCTTGGGATATCGCTGCACCAGGTCGGTGAAATTTGTCCTCCATGTTTCGGGATTGCCCTGATATTTCGAGTAGCACGACTCGCCCAGAATATCGAACTCGACACCCTGCGCCAGCGCGTTATCGACCCAGTTCCGCGTGGCACGGTTATCCCCGCCTTTGTCGATGTGGAGCATGCAGAGAATGTTCGGATCGATGCCCTTGACCGCGCCGATGCCCGCCTTGAGCAGCCGCCCAAGCTGAACCCAGTTGCTCGTGCTGCCGCCGTGATCGGTCATCATGCCCGGCGTAATCTCGTTGCCGATCTGCACCATGTCCGGCTCGGCGCCGGCGGCCTTGAACTGGCGGATGGCGTCGGCCGTCCAGTCGTGCATCGTCGTCACAAGCTGGTCAAACGGAAGCCCGGCCCAGGCGCTGGGCGTGAACTGCTTGCCGGGATCGGCCCAGGAATCGCTGTAATGAAAGTCGATCAGCAAGCCCATGCCCAGCGCCTTGACGCGCCTGGCCATGGCAATGGTATGCGGCAGATCGCAAAACCCCTGCGTCGAATAAGCCCGATCCTTCGGCGTCGGCTTGGTCGGATCGTTGAACACGCGCAGGCGGATGTAATTGAATCCGTGATCCTTCAGCAGATGCAACACATCCTTCTGCACGCCGTTGTCGCCATAGGTTGTCACCCCCCGCGCCTCGGCCGCCTGCACCGATGAGATGTCGGCGCCGATGATATAAGGTGTCGGCCGCTCGCCCGCCGGCCGGGTTGCCGCCGGCGAAGGTGTCGTCGCTGGCAATGTCGCCTGTCCGCCGGCGATGGCGGCCGCGGCGGCCAGCGCAAGGATGCACACCCCCAAAATCCAGTTTCCCGATGAAATGCGGTGTTGCATGGTCAACTGGCCTATCCCCACCGGTCGCGGGTGTCAAGGAGAATCAGGATGATCAGGAGCAAGATGAGGATTAGGAACAAAGGCCGGCCGGAAATTATTGGCCGGGGGACGGACTTTGTTCCGATAACGGATATCGGGGGTGCGGTATTTGTGTTGGTGCATTTGACCAGGGACGGTCGCGATGACCTTGGCGTTGATCAGGGAAGACGGACAGCGGTGCGAAGCGGCGGCGGCCACGGAACGGCGGCGGGGGCTGCGCGTCAAGCAGCAGCGGCCGGTCAAAGTGTTCGAAATGGCCTCGGCACGCTTCTTCGGCGGCCAGACGCGGGATGTCAGTGTGACGGGGCTGCGCATCGAGTTGCCGGCGTGGGTTCCGGTCCGGCCGGGCGGGTTGCTGCTGGTGCATGTGGGACAAAACCGCGGCGGTGCGCCACTGGCCAATCGCAAGAGCATGGTTCCAACGCGGGTGGTCTGGGTCAAGCGCGATAGAGAAGCGGCGGGGGGCATTGTTGTGGCCGGATTGGAGTATTCGGCGAGCATCGAGGCCCGGCTGGATGCGGCGTGAATCGCAAGGTCCAATTCAACAGAGGGCGGGGATAAGCGGTAGAACAAGCAGAGATCGCGCCCGAACCACGCAGGCTGCTAAGGGTATTGGCGGCATGCGGCGGGCGCGGGATTTGGGGCGCAATGGCGCCAGGACGGACTGCTTGGGATTTTTTCGCAACCGAGCCGCCGTGTTAGGATGTATGTGTTCGAGTGGGGATGTTGCGCCTCGTGGTTGGAAACGGCAGTTGGCATGTCATGAGCGAGCGGACGCGGCAATTCATCATTCGCACCCTGGCGATTCACGCCATCCTGCTGGGCGTGGTGCTGGCGGTGGTGCTGTCGGCGTCCCACTCCATCTACGCCTCAACCGACAAGCGTGAACTCGACGAGGCAACCCAGCAACAGGAACGCCTGGCCCAGATCACCGGGCGCGGCATCGAAACCTTCTACAGCGATATCTGGGCCGATCTCGACGTGCTGCTGCGCCAGGCCTCCCCGACATCGGCGCCGACGACGACGATGCTGTCGCCCGGCCGTGGCCCCGGCGGCGAGCCGGGCGACATGGGCGGCGGACCTCCCATGGGCGATCGCGGCGAAGGCGGCGGAATGCCGCCGGGCGGATTTGGCGCCGGGGGCGGAAATCCGCCGCCGGGTGGCTTTCCGGGTGGCTTTCAACCGGGCGGTCCGCAACCAGGCGGTTCGCAACCGGGTGGTCCGCAACCCGGCCGCGCATCGCGCGGTGGTCGCGGCGGTGGCACTCGCGGCCGGGGATCGGCCGCATTTGGCGCCGGACCGGTCAATCTCAATCCGCAGCAACAGGAATCGATGCTGCAAATGCAGCTCGGCCGGCAGCTTCAAAACCGCGTCAAGCTGCTGTTCGTGCTGGATTTTGTCCCCACCGGAAATCCCACTCAGCCGACCGCCCTGGCGCCGCAGATTCAAATCTGGAGCAATCAGGACAACGCGGCCAACCGCGCCGCCGCTTTGGACCTGGCCCAGCAGGACCGCGACCTCCTCACCGCCGTCTCCGTCGCCACCATCAGCCCCGTCGTCTCCACCAAATACGGACTGGCCAACCTCATCTGCATTCCACTGAGCGAATTGCCCGGCCCAGGCGGTCGACCGCCCGCGGCCCGCCCCCCGGCAACCCGCCCGGCCGCTACTTCACCGGCGCCAGGCCGCCGCTGGCTCGTCGCCGTCATCCTCGTCGACCAGATCGGCAATCAATTCACCCCCGAAAATCGAGAGTACCAGGACACCACGTCCATCCTTGTCGATCAGGCCGATCGCGTGGTCGCCTCGTCGGCCAAGCTGCCGGAAGGAACCGAACTCAAGCAGTCGTCAGACCCGGTGCTCAGCGGCCTGCGAACCGCCGTCGCCGACACCGACGCTCCATCCTACGTCACCGACGGCACGCTGGTCACGATCGTCCCGGTCGACGTGCAGCCGTCGGTGACCGGCGCGGTCTATTGGTCCCTGGTCATGCGCACGCCCCTGGCCGATATCGACGCCGACGTCAATCTCCTTTTTCAAAGAACCGTCTACTGGGGCGTCTTCGTCGTCGTGGCGGTGACGGCCATCCTGGTCTCCACCGCTGTCCAGTTGATCCAGTCGCGGTCGCGCATGGAGCACATGCAGAACGAACTGCTCACCCGCGAACTCGATCAGGCCCGCGAAATCCAGCTCAAATGGCTGCCGCCCGTCAGTTCAACACCGGCCGGGCTGGAACTCCATGCCGTCAATCATCCCGCCAGCCACATCAGCGGTGATTTCTACAACTGGTTCGATCTGCCCGACGGCCGCACCGTGGTGGCGATCGGCGATGTCACCGGCCACGGCATGGCGGCCGCATTCCTGATGGCCACCACCCAGCTTCTCGTCCGCAACACCATGGCCCGCGTGGCCGATCCGGGCAAATGCCTCCAGGACGTCAACAATCAACTGTGCGTGCAGGTTTTTCACGGCCAGTTTGTGTCGCTGCTCCTGATGGTTCTCGATCTTAAGCAGGGTATCGTCGAGATCGCTGATGCCGGCCATCCCGCTCCGGTGCTGGTGTATGACGGAAAATGCGAAGCGATGGAAGGCGTGAAATCGCAGCTCGTCCTGGGCGTCGAGCAGAACGTCGAATACCCCACCCAGCGCCTCCCGCTTCCCCCCGGCGCCGGCCTGCTGCTCTACACCGACGGCGTGGTCGAGGCTCTCTCGCCCACCGGCCAGCGCTATCTCCTGTCCGGCCTGAAACAGGCCCTGTCCACCGCACAACCGGGCGCAAGGGGAATGATCGACGCCGTCGTCGCCGGCGTCAAGCACCACCTGGCCGGCAACCCCCTGGCCGACGACCTGACCATGGTCGCCATCCAACTGCATTGAGGAATGCACCCGGCTGGACTCGAACCAGCGACCTTCCGCTTAGAAGGCGGAAGCTCTATCCAACTGAGCTACGGGTGCCTGTTTTTGAGACAATATCGGGGGTTGCCTGTCCATACAAGCCGGCGGCTGCCGGAGACTGCCGGAGCGACGGAATCGTTCGGTTTTTCCGAGTGTTTTTTGCAAACGGAAGCGGCCGTTGACCCGAATTTTGGTTGCCGCTGGCTGCCGATGCCGGTGCAGGATTTGTCCAACTAATGTCCACAGAATTTGTCGCGCCCGAAGTGTCTTTTCCTGTCAGCGGCGCGGCGGGGATCGGGGGTGACGGGAGACGTTTGACCGCATCGTACATCTCGCTGAGCCGGGCCACCGTGTATCCATCGGTGACGTCGCCGGTGCCGTGGCGCATGAGCCCGCGGCGGGTGCCGTGACTGCAACCGGTTTCATCAAGGAGCGTCGCGAAAGTGTAGCGCAGGCCGTGGTAGCCGGCCCGCCGACCCGAGGCATCGACAATAGTGATGCCCGCGGCGAGGAAATCCTGTTTCACCGTCCGCTTCTCCGGAATGCTGTCAACGACGGAAGTCCCTGGAGTCTGGTCGGCCACTCCTTTCAGCAGACTCGCCAGATAGGGATGCAGGGGAATGGTCGCCGCACAACCGGTCTTGGTCATTTCCTGACGCAGACGCAGGTGGGGAATGGTGGCGTCCAGGCGGACATCATCCCACGCAAGCCTTGCCGCTTCGATCCGCCGCAGGCCGGTGTAGATCGGCAGGGCGTACTTGAGGCGCCGGCCGGGGGGTGCCGTGTTGAGCAGGTCGAGCGTCTCGGCGGGAGTCAGCGGACGCTTGGCGTGGCGTTTCACCGCTTTGCGTTCGTTTCCCTTCTTGAGCTTCCGCAGCGGGTTGTAGGCCAGACGATCCGGCACGCACCAGTTGAGGAATGATTTGATCTTGGTTAGATACTTGTTGCAGTGGGCGACGGTGTAATTCTTGTCGGTCTGGATCGTTGACAGAGTTTGCCGCGTGCTGGCCTCGTCGATGTTCGCCAGCGTCGTCCAGCCCGCCCATTTGACGAAGCGCTCCACCATGTTCTTGGTGATGCGGTAATGCTCGGGCGAGCTTCGCCGCTGCAAGTCCTGAAAATACTCCTCCAATTCCGTCGCCAGCGGCGTCTTGGCATGATCCATTTGCGGAGTGATGACGCCCGCCTCGCGCTGCTCGCTGTTGGCGATGATCTCATCCCAGCGCTTCTGCGAGGCGCGACGGTCCGTGTAGAGCCGGAACCATTTCCATTTTCCCCCGACATTCATCCGGCCATACCAGTACGGAAGCTCCCGCACCACCGTTTTGCCGGTGACGGGATCGACCGTCGTCGTGGTGCGTCGCTGAAGTTCAACCCATTTCGCTGTGGCGGTCATAAAATCTCCAATCCTCAAACAGCATTATACGCGCCGAGTGGCGGTCGCGCTGCCGATCCATTTTTCGACGGTCTCCTTTTTCCAGAGCCGCAGCTTGCCGCCCATCTGGATGTCCGCCTTCGGGAATCGTCCCGATGAAATCATGCGAAACAACGTGCGTTCGCCCACGGGCAGAAAGTGCTGGCGGATCAGGGCAAGCGTCAAAAGCGCCGGGAGCGGTGCTGCCGCCGGAGTCACGGCGGGCGGCTTTGGCCGCTCCGCGGCGCTGTGCGTGGATGCCCGCGAGGTTGCGGACGGCTGAAACAGATCGGGCTGGTCAAGCATGGAAGTCTCCCAATTTCCAGGGATCGCCGGCACTCAACACGGCGGAATCAGATGTCCGGCTGACGGCTCCGTTCGCGCTTGCGGTAAGGGGCTTCAACGTGTTTCTCCCCTGCCCTGTCGCGCTGGTATTGGCTGAAGAGTTCGTCGTAGGCCGTCTTGAAGGTGACGCACTGCGGATTGCAGTTGAGGCGATTGACCATCGCCGTGAGTTCCTTGCCGTCGCCCAGGATGGCGTCGAGCCTGGGGGCGTCCACCTCGCCGCTGAGGACGGCATTACGCAGCGCGAAAAAGTGAGCCGGGCTGTCGATGCCGAAGTCCACTTTCGCGGCCTCCGTCAGTTCATCGCCCTTAAAGATGGTTCGCAGAAGTGACTGGGTCACGGGTCGTATCGGGGTCGGCATGGTGTACTCCTGTTCTCCGGAATTCTCCGGTGTTGAAACCTTCCACGTTCAATGTCATGCAATGCACGTCCGCTCACACGCGAACGGCGACTTCAAAAAAATATCAGCCCTTGCTCATCAAAGCTTCAACCTGCCCGACCGGAATAAACGGTGATCCATTGGGCAGGACCAGTTCACGGAACCGAAACAGCGCCGCCGAAAGGGACACGTTGAACGTCCTGGTCAGGTTCGGCAGCAGGATTCGCTTCCAGACGGTCTGTGTTTCCGCCGCGTGTTCCATTGCTGCCACCATGAACCTTCCCGGGTTGACGGCATGCGCAGCGCAAATATTGAAAAACTCCGCGATCACGAGCGTCGCCGGCATCAAAAACGCCGCGCCGAAGCGGTCGGCTTCATCCTCGCACCCCGCCCTGGTGCCGGGTTCCACATCCATGTCGCGAAACGCCTGCTTCATGTGGCTATGCAAGATGAAATGCCCAAGCTCATGGGCGCAAGTGAAGCGGTAGCGCCCCATGTGCGTCATGAGTATCTCGCTGACGAGGATTTCGTTCTCGCTGATGAACGCGGCGCCCAGGACATTGTCGCCAAGGTGGGACAGGTCGCTCACGCCAAAGCGAATGCCCAGCGGCCCTTCGATCCACAGATCGACCGGCACCGGAATGGGAATCTCCGCCAGTCCCAGCTTCTCGGTGCAACGTTTGAGGCAGGCCTGGGCGCTGGCCTCAACATCAAGGGCGCTGCGGCGTGCTCGTGAGGTTGTCGGGCTGTCGGTCGCCATGACTACTTCTTCTTTGCGTTCTTTCCACCGGCCATTCCCTCGGCGTGCCGGATCAGTTTGTCCCATTGGTCGGAAGTCAGATTCCGGGCCGTCCGCAAGAACTCCGGCACCTTCTCAGCGGTGGTGGCATCCTGGCTGGCGATTTCCTTCACGACCGCGTCCGGCTTGTTCCATCCCGAACGAAGCTCCGCAATCGGAATCTGATACGACTCGGCGATCTTCACCATCAGTTCCTCCGATGGATTCCGCCGGCCCTTCTCGATGTCGGTCAGGTGGGCAGGGGCGATCTTGAGTATCCCCGCCATCTCACGCAGTCCTCGGCCGACCTTCTCAATTCGCTGCTTGCGAAGCTGCTCGCCGATCGGTTGCTGCGGTGTATTTGCCATGCGATCCTCGTTGTGTTCCAACGTATGCTAACGACTCTGAATCCGAAGATCAAGAGGACTGGAGAGAATTTTTCCCGATTAGAAACACGAGGGTCCACGGCGGGACCGGGACAGATGGGAGCGGCCGCAGCCGGACAGAGCCTCCAGGAGTTCTTCGATGCATTTCATGAACCTCTCGAACGCCGTGGGTTGCCGTTGCCCGCCGAGCTTCCAAGAGATGCGGGGGCGGACAAGCACTTTGCCGTCGCGGCGGAACGTGGTGATGAACGAGATGTGGGTATTTCCGAGGTAGTCGCGCATGAACCCGAGTCTGTTGCCATCGGCGTTGCCAGTCAACGTTTTTCGGCGATAAATCAATTGGCAAAGCGCAACAGGGTTTCACTCACAAAGTCCATGCAAAAGGGTGCGGGACAGGCCGTCCCGCACCCTGATGAACCCTGCCGGGGGCCGACTCAGCGACCCTTTAGGAATCCCGCCACCTTCCGGCGGTAGTCGTCGGAGATATGCGCGGGCATCCACGTGTCCACGCCATGGGCCTGGGCGGGGCTGAGCCTCTTTTCGACGGCTTCTCCCAGCCACTCGCTTTCAATCTGGCCGTCAATCTGATCCAGCACGCGGTTATAGAACTCTTTCTTGTGGCAAACATCCGACTGCCATGCGAACAAGCCGGAGAGCATCAGCAGAAAACCGAAGCCAAAGAGCCCGAACCAGTACGCCAGAACGGTCAGCCCCCAGACGATTGCCAGTTCCATGGGAAAGGTGATTTGCGGCACGCGCGGCACACCGTTGGATCGCGAATGCCACAGGATGGTGTCCCGGCCGCGCTTTCGGAGCGTCACCTGGAAGTGCCAGACCGCCGCCGCGACAAAGCCGCCCAGCCACAGCACACCGAAGATCACAGCGCATGCGGCTGTGGCATCGGCCTCTTGTCGGGCAGCGAGAGTATGGGCGGACTGGTATCCGCCCAAGAAGGTGGCAGCGGCGGCGGCAACGATGACGGCGCCTGTCAGGACCGTCTGGTTTAACGTGAGGAAGCGCTCACCCATGTCCTTGCGGAACAGCGCCTGCGTGGACAGCACAATCGGCCGCACCAGCACCATCAACACCCGGGCGATGGATTTCCCGAGCCGATAGCCGTCTTTGCCGCCCTCTATGATTGCCTCGGTGACATTATCATCACGACTCATAACGCACCCCTATCCTTGTAAAAAAGTGGTTCCAAAAAAGTTCTTCCCGTTGGAGAACCGCGCACCGCTCTTGAACAGATAGGCGTCCACCTGGAGGTCGTCCTCGGGACGGTCCGGGTGGATGCCGCCGGTGCGCAGCTTTCCAAAATCCGCGGGTTGTATTTCGTAATCCATCTGCGAGTTGGTGGTCGTGCTGGTGGAGGGCTTGCGGGACTGCCACCAATTGCCCATCCCCTGATTCGGTTCGTCGCGGGTCGTCTGGCTCGACCGGTACTTTATGGACTTGCCGATCATCTCGGCGGCCCAGTGGTTGGTCTCCGGGTCGTTATTCGAGTGAAAGATCTTCGTGTTCAGGTTCGAGAAGAATCCGTTCACCCGATGCTTGTCGCCGTTGGCCTCGGCGTAGTAGTTGGAGATGGTCTGCGTGAGATAGACCGTCGCCGCCCTGGCGCTGCGCGCGGTCGCCTGGAAGATTGAGTCATGCGCGGTTGTGAAGTTCTGCGCCTCATCCGCCCAGAGGAACACCGGCCGCTGGGTCGGACCCCTGGGATCGATCCGGCGCGGCACCGCCAGTTGAAAGAAGTGCTTGAAGATGATGGCGGCGATGCGCCCGATGGACAAATTCCGTTCCACCGGCACATCCACGACGATCACGGCGCCGTCGAACACCGCCTCGGGGGTGATGGTTGTCCCGCCGCAGAAGAGTTGCCAGACCTGCGGCTCAAAGAACATGTTGATCATCGACGTCAGATGCGACTCGACGATGGAGCGCGGCCTCTCGTCCAGCCGCGGAAAATCCGTCATCCAGAATCGCTCCGCCTCGTCGATCGTCACCTCGCTGGGCGTCCCGCGCGACAGCCTGCTGGCTCGTGCGAGCAGCGGGGCAAAAAGCTTCCCATCCTTGAAGGCTCCGGATTTGACCTCTTTGCGGCTGTGCGGAGCCTCGGACATGAACTGCCGCAACTTGTCGAGCGTGAGCAACTCATCCGCGGCGCGGAAGACCCGCAGAATGTTGGTCAGCAACTCACGCGCGGTGTTCTCCCAGTACATGTCGGCCGAACTGCGCGGCTGACTCTTGGCGTAGGCGGCCAGGATCGCGAACAGCAACTCAACCGCATTCACCGTTGACCCACCCTGCGCCTCCGGCAGGCGGGCCTGATAGTCCAAAAAGTTGAACGCGAACGGTCCGCCGGGGCGGACGATGCAAAGCTGCTCCGTCCGTCCGGTCACTTCGGCGTATCGCTGCCAGAGTTCACACTCATCCGCCTTGGCCGTGAGCACCAGCCCGCCGAACCCGGCGCCGAGGTAACTGCGCGCCAGCGCCTGTCCACTGCCGGAGGTCTTGCCTGAGCCTGTGGACCCGAAGATCGCCACACCCTCGCACGCGTCGGCCAGGGTGAACCGATCCGCGCCGCCATTGAATGTGAGAAGCTCCAGATCGGCGGTCCAGAGGGGCACGCGCTCCAGAGGCACGAACAGGCGGCGCTGAGATTGAGTTGCAGCTTGTCTCGGTGGTGCGGCGGATGGCGGGGCCTGTGGTGGCGCCGGCGCCGAAGGCGGCGCGACAGAGGGCATCGGCTGCGAACCAGATGGCTGATGGACCGGCGGCGGTGGTTGCGATGGCGCGGCGGCCTGTGCCAGTTTGTACCGCCCGACCATAGCCTGCCATCCAATCCAGTCGCGAATCTTTTGCAGCCGGCTACGTTGTTTGAGTTTTTCGGGAGTGTGCGCCTCCAGGTCTTTTCTGAGGTCAGCGATGCGCTCACGATAAAACTGTTGCTGTTCGGGCGGCGCTGATTGCGCAAGCTCATCCAGCCGATTCACCGTCGTCGCCAGCGACTCATAAAACGCCTCGGGGGTTCGGCAGCAGGTTGCCAGGGTCTGGATCGACTCGGCCAGGAACCCGGCAATGTCAGGCGGCGGCGGCTCGGGTGCGGTGAGCGACGCCCCAGCGGCTTGTTCGCGCGTGGTTTTGTTCGCGCCTAAACCCTGATGAACAAAAGCGGTTGCATCTTGTTCGCGCGGGGTGTTTTCCGGGTCTGTTCGCGCGGCTTGTTCGCGCTCGATATCGGCATCATCATCGTCGCCAAGATCGTCGGATTCATCCACGGCCGCGTCCTCAACACCATCCTCCGCCGGCGCCGCTGGCGCCGGCTCGGGTTCAGTCATAGGCTCGTCGGCCACATCGCTGTCGGCAGGTTCAAGTTCATCCGCTGACGAGGCATCCTCTCCGTCCGCCGTTGGTGCGGCCGGCGCCTCAGATAGCCCGGCGGCGATTTCCCGGGCGCGGGCAGCCAGATTCGGTTTCTTCGCGGAAGTGGATTTGGACACCGCCTGACGCGGCGGACGATTGGCTTCCGCGACGGTGGGTTGGTCGTCCGCCGGTTCATCGCTTCGCGCCGGGGCTGCTGATTGTGTATTGGCGCTGGCATCGGCGCCATCGTCGCTGCCGACGACTGCCTTTGGCTGCTGCTGGCGGCCTTTGCCAGCCATGTCTTTGCGGGTCGGCGGGAGCTTCTGGGGCGGTTCGGCCTGGATGTTCTCGGCCTTGCAGTAGCGGGCGACATCGTTGAAGTCCACGTCCAGCCCCGCCGCCTTCTCAAGCCGTTTGGCGATTTCCCGATAGACCAGACCGTCAGCGCGCCATTGCACTATCGACGAGTGAAATGGTTTTAGGATGTCATGGGAGGTTGGCGGCCGGCTGGTGCCGGCCCTGGGGTCTTTGCCCATCGCGGCCGGGGAAAAATTGCCGGCGGGAATATAGCAAGTCTGTGGCGAAAATCTATTCGATGGACTATAACATGCAGTCGAGGGCATTACGCTGACCGGGTATGGCGTGATGCGATTTGCTTCCCGGCAATTCTGGCGCCAGCAGCGGCGCGAACAAGCTCCCGAATTTCCGCCCTATGGTCCTCCATAGGGAAGATGTCTAAGTGCTGAAATTGCTTTTTGTTCACTATTTCGCTGTCGCTTGATTCCCCGACCACGTTACCCACCGTAATCGTCTCATCGTCGTCTCCTTTTTGCTCCGCCGTATTGAGATCGGATATCAACTGATCTGCTGACCAAAACGCTGAATGACCTGACCTTTTGATGATGCTTGACACCCCTGGAATAAATTTTGGATAAGGTCGGTTCAGAGAGTAACTCTCCCTCATCCATTTCAACCGGACGGATCCCTGTGTTTTTCATGACACCCCGAGAGTCTGCTGAATCGGCCAAGGCCTATTACTTCGAGAAGGCCCGACAGGACTATTACTCGGAAGGCCAGGAGATCATCGGCGTCTGGGGCGGCAAGGGGGCCGAGCGGCTGGGACTGCGCGGCAGGGTCGAGGCCCAGGACTTCATCGCCCTCTGTGATAACGTCAACCCCGCCACCGGCGAGAACCTCACGCCCCGGACCAAGGCCAAGCGAACCTGCGGATACGATTTCGAGTTCGATCTTCCCAAGTCGGTATCCGTCCTTTACGCCTGGAACGGCGATGAGCGAATCCCCGAGGTGCTGCTGCGGGCGGCGCGGGAGTCGATGGCGGTGGCCGAGACGATGGCGCGCACGCGGGTGCGGATCAACGGCCAGAAGGACGGTGATGTGCCGACCCGCGAACTGCTCTGGGCGGAGTTCCTGCACAAGACCGCCCGGCCGACGCCTGGGCACGTTCCAGACCCGCAGCTTCACCTGCACTGCTTCACGTTCAACGCCACTTTCCACGACGCCGAGGACAGATGGAAGGCGGCGCAGTTCTTTCTGATCAATCAGCAGGCCAAACATATCGAGGCCGACTTCATGACCCGGGTCTCCAACTACCTGGTGGAGATCGGCTATCCCACACGTCCGGCCGGCAAATACTTCGAGGTCGTCGGCGTGCCGGACGACGTCATCCACCAGTTCTCCAAGCGCACCCACCAGATCGAGGAGGCCAAGGCGAGACTGGGAATCACCGACCCGGCCCTGGCGGCAAAGCTGGGAGCCTGGACACGGCTGCCCAAGGACAAGGCCATCCCCTACACCGAGCTGCGCGAATACTGGCACGCGGCGGTGACCGGCGAGAATCGGGTGGCGATGGACAAGTTCCTCAAACCGCCGATCTCAAGGCAATTGGGCCGAAGCGGGCCACGCAAGGTGGTCGAGCATCCGGCGGAGCCGGCGGTGCTGGCCGACCCGGCGCGTGACGCAGCGACCGCGGAGCGTGGCGCCGTCACGCCGGAGCCGCAGTCGCCGGCGCAGCCGGAATTGGACATCGACGACCAGCCGGGCAGGCGCCGCAAGGCGAAGGGCCTGCCGGGGGCGGGGTCGGCGATGGCGCTCCTGGGTCCGGACGCCACGGCACCGCCCAAGCCGAAGCGGCCGGTTGACCCAAGTTTGGAGCGGGCGGCGCTCGACCGCTCCATCCTCCACAACTTCCATCAGGCGTCGGTCGTGACCGACTGGGATATCCTCACACAGGCCATGCGCCGCAGCTATGGCAGCGGACTGACGCCCGAAGGTCTGCGCGAGGCGATGAAGAAGCATCCGGAATTGATCATCAAGGAAGTGGACGGCCGGAAGCTGGTGACGACGCACAGCGTGCTGGCCGAGGAACGGGCGAATGTGAAGTGGGTCAAGGATGGAATGGGAACGCAAGAGCCGCTCGTTCCCGGACATCGCATACGGAACGAAAAGCTCAACGAGGAGCAGCGCGCGGCGGTGATGCATGTGCTCACCAGCAAGGACAGGGTGGTTGCGATCGAGGGTAAAGCCGGCACGGGCAAGACCCTGCTGATGCAGGAGGCGGTGGCGGCGATGGAGGCCGAAGGCCACAAGGTGCTGGTGGTGGCGCCGGAGACGCCGGCCGTGCACGAAACGCTGCGCAAGCGCGGATTCGCCAACGCCCACACCGTCCAGCAATTACTCGTGAATGAGAAACTCCAGGATGAATACCGCCACGGCGTCTGGTGGGTGGACGAATCCGGCCAAATCTCGGCACGGTCGATGCGCGAGCTGTTTGCACTGGCCGACAAGCACGGCGCGAGGATTGTTTTCTCAGGGGACAAGGCCCAGCATCACGCCATCGAGCGGGGGGATGCGATGCGCACCCTCTACGATTACGCCGACCTCAAGCCGGCCATGGTGACAAAAATTCTGCGTCAGGAAGGCATCAATCGCCAGATCATCGAACTGCTCTCCGACGAAAAAGTGGGCGAGGCCTTCACCCTCATGAATGAAGCGGGCCAGATTCATGAACTGCCGTTCCCGACCCGATACAAGGCGGTTGCGCAATTGTATGTCAAATCGTCGGATGACGGTTCCAGGCCGCTGGTCATCGCCCCCACACACGCCGAGGGCCGGCTGACGACAAAGGAGATTCGCCAAACGCTCAAGGATCGCGGCGAACTCAAGGATGAGCGGCCGGTGTCCATACTGCGGGAAGTCCACATGTCCCCGGCCGATCTGGCCGACTGGCACAGCTACCGGCCGGGCTGGATCATCGAATATATAACGGCAACGCCCGGAACCCAGGCCGGCACGCGGGTGCCGATCGAGAAAATCGACTACGACGAGGGCATCATCTATGTGAAGGTGCCCGTGGACTCGCCCAAGTTCGCGACGAAGTTCGCGCGGCGGGCGCTCAACCTGGAACTCTATTCCGACCGGTTCAAGGTCTATCGGCCTGACGTGGAAATGCTCGCCGCCGGCGACCGCATCCGCATCACCAAGAACGGTGATGCCGTTTATGGCCGAAGCAGGGTGTTCAACGGAGCCCACTACACCCTGACCGGTTTCGATGAACACGGCGACCTGAAACTGGACAACGGCATGGTGCTCGACAAGGATTTTGCCCACCTCAGATACGGCTACGTGACCACCTCGCATGGCGCCCAGAGCAAAAACGTTGACCATGTGATAGTCGTCGAGAGCGCCATGTCGTTCGGCGCCGCCAACCGGCGGCAAATCTACGTGTCCGAGTCGCGTGGCAAAAAGCGGATGGACACATTCACGCACAACAAACAGGAACTGCTGGAGGCGGTGTCGGCGGCGGCCGACCGGCGCTCGGCATTGGAGCTTGTCGAGCCGAAGGAAAAATCGCCGCCGCCAATGCCCGAGGATTACCAACAGGAATTGCGTGCCGCCCAAAGGCAGGCCGAGGAGCGGATCGCCAAGGCGCTGGAACAGATCGATGCGGCCAAGGAACGCAAGACCAAAGAGCAACTGGGACGACACAAGACCGTGCCGGCGCCCAAGCCGCACAAGGAAGCGCGAACCCGCGACATGCTGGGAACACGCCCGGCACCCAAGCTATCGCGTCCAGCGCCACGAAAAGCTCCCGATGTCGAAAGGGAGCCGCCGGGAAGAACGATCGACATCGACATTTGACGCAATGTCGGCGCCCGAGATGTTCGGGGGAGACAGCCCAGGCCGCACGGCGCGGGAGTCGGCGCGGCGGGTTTCGGCGCATAAGACCTGCGGATGGCGCAGCGCCACACCCCGCGCAGCGGGTCGCGATTTTTTTGCCAGCGCGTGAAAAGCCCGCCCTCGTTTTGGGAGGGCGAGCCGGTTTTCGCGGGGTCGGTTACTCTTCGCCCGCCAGCGCTTTGAACCACAGTCGCAGGTAATGCACAAGCACCAGCAGGAGAATATACATCGTGGCGCAATGCAGACTCGCTATCGTAAGCAGGAGTCCATGTCCATCCGGCGACTTGAGAAGCTGCCAGAAGAACAGGTAGAAGCCTGCGAACAGGTCAACGAAGGCCAGCGCGAAGACTGTCCCCGTGAGAATGGAATAGAACTCTTTATGTGTCATGGGATTGGTTCTATTTCGTGGTTAACCGTTCGAGGCGATCAAGACGCTCGCGCGTCACGGCGTCCGTGCTGCACGATTCGAGGGAAAGCGCCCGCGTGAGTTGCCGGGGCTTGATGTGGGTCAGCGCCCGAAACGCCCGCTTGAGGTGCTCCCTGACCGTGATAAGTTCCGCGGTCAGGGCAAGCGTCGCTTTCGAGTTGGCGGCGGCGTTTGCCTCCGCCAGTTTGTTCTTGAGCGCCTCAAGGAGCCATTCCAACAGGATGGCGCCCTCGTGGCCGTGCCAAAGGCAATCGGTGAATGCCTCTTGGCGGCGGGATGTGCGTTTCATGGGATTTGATTTGGTGGGTGTTTTCATTTTGTCATTGCGTTTGAGTTGAGCCAAGCGAATTCAGTGTTCGCTCGGCAGGTAGGCGATTGTCTTGTCGTCTTCAAAGCCGAGCCAGATTTGGATTTCCGGCAGGGGGAAGTCCGTCCATTCGATTTCCTGCCTGACAACCGGCTCCTCGCCCTTGTCAGCAATGCAGGTCAGAACGGCGGACTTGTCGGCGTTCACCGTGAGCATCCAGAATTGCAACTCGTGCAAACGCTCGTCGGGGTTCTTGGCAAGCTCGGATTGATAAGAGCCGATTGCGTCGAGAAGCCAGTAACAGCGCGCCTCGTCGGCAAGGTATTTCACGCCATCGGTGAAGAAGGATATTCCGCCCCAGTAGTGGTAATACTGTTCCGTTCCGGTGAATTGCGCGAGGGCTTCGGTCAACTCTTCGGGAGTCTTGGAGTTATTCATTGGCCGCCTCCTCTCTGGCCTTTGCCAATACCCGTTTGAGCACGCGAGCCAGTGCGGCAAACTGCTGCTCCGTCATGTCATCAAGCAGGGACATTTCATCTGCAAGAACGCTCTCCATAACTTCGACGGCCAAATTCACGGCGTCGAAAAGTTCGGGCGCGGCGGCAATCAGGCGCGCGTTGGCGTCCAATTCCGCTAATTCAGGTTCGTTTTCCTCGTCGTAACTGATGTCACAGACACAGCCGGTTTGGCCGTTCCTGTCGGCGACAATCCAGCGGGTGCATCGGTCGGTCTGTTCGATACGCCACGGCGCGGGCGTGAAGCTCGCCTCTGGGGCTGGCTTCGGGTTGTTGTTCTGGGAGGCCTGCTCGGGATGGAGCCTGGAGCCCTGAACGCGTTTCTGGTTTTTTGGATCTGTTTTCATGGTGTTATTTCTGCGGTGTAAGCCGCTCGGTTTTGGATCTGTCGCCCTTCACGACAAAGGCCCGC
>Ga0181520_10003100_pt1 | contig 29687 bp, 13 predicted proteins | sample PEATcosm2014_Bin_29_FD_132451 | JGI IMG/M metagenome (GOLD analysis project Ga0181520, IMG submission 132451) | Peatland microbial communities from MTU Mesocosm Facility, Houghton, MI, USA - PEATcosm2014_Bin02_30_metaG | ecosystem: Environmental > Terrestrial > Soil > Wetlands > Peat | place...
GCGATACGCATCGCAAAAGCCCCGTTCTTCCGTCCCAAATCCCACCGCTATAATCGAAGCGACCTATGCATCTCCCGCGGCGCCGCTTCCTCGGATCCTCGCTTTTCATTCTGGGCAATACTCTAACTGACGCACTGGCCTCTCCAATATGGAAGTGGAGAGAGCGTCTCGTCGTGCAGGCGGCATCGACTCCGCAATCCCCGGTCCAATTCGTCGACGTCGCTCAGCAAGCTGGCCTGACGATCCCCAACGTCTGGGGCGGCATCGCCCACAAACGATCCATTATCGAAACGAAGGGAAGTGGGCTGGCCTTCTTCGACTACGATAATGACGGATGGATCGACATCTATCTCACCAATGGCGACCGCCTCGATACCCATTGGCCCCCAGGACAGGCGCCGACATCTCACCTTTATAAGAACAACCGCGACGGAACATTTACCGATGTTACTGCCAAATCAGGGCTGGCACGCACCGGATGGCAAACCGGCGTTTGTGTAGGGGATTACGATAACGATGGATGGGATGACTTATTCTGCTGCTTCTGGGGCCATAACATCCTGTTTCATAATAATGGAAACGGGACATTTACAGACGTCACGAAACCAACCGGCATTTCGACCGCCCACGGACGCTGGGGATCGGGCTGCACCTTCCTCGATTACGATCGCGACGGCCATCTCGATCTATTCGTCTGCAACTACATCCAGCTGGATCCGGACAAGACAATGTCCGGCAGCGACGCGAATTACTGCCAATGGAAGGGTATCCCCATCATGTGTGGACCCCGCGGCCTGCCTGCTGATTCCAATATTCTCTTTCACAACAACGGCGACGGTACGTTTGCCGATGTTTCGGAGAAATCGGGTATCCTCAAACCCGGGCCACGTTATTCGATTACCGCCGTGTCATACGATTTTGACAACGACGGATGGCCCGATATTTACGTCGCCGTTGACTCTCAACCCAGCATCCTCTTTCACAACAACCACGACGGCACATTTACCGACATTGCGGTTATGGCCGGATGCGCCTATAACGACGACGGCCATGAACAGGCCGGCATGGGTGTCGCCGTCGCCGACTACGACTGCGACGGCTGGTTCGATATCTTCAAGACTAACTTTGTCGACGACACCTGTAATCTGTACCATAACAATGGCGACGGAACTTTCAGCGATGTTTCATTTAGTTCTGGCGTGGGTGTTAATAATCAATACGTAGCGTGGGGCTGTGGATTCATCGACTACGATAACGATGGCTGGCCCGACCTCATTCAAATCAACGGGCACGTCTATCCGGAAGTTGACCAGTATAACTTTGGCGAAGCTTTCAGGAATCCGCGGCTTGTCTACAAAAACCTTGGTAATGGCCACTTCAAAGACGTTTCAGCCGAGATGGGACCGGGCATCGGCGAGCGGTTTTCCAGCCGCGGCGCAGCGTTTGGCGACTACAACAACAACGGCAGCATGGACGTCCTGGTCCTTAATCTGAACGATCTTCCCTCGCTGCTTCGTAACGATGGCGGCAATAGACAAAACTGGATCAAGGTGAAACTGATCGGCTCCCAATGCAACCGCACCGCTATCGGCGCCCGCGTTCGGGTGATTACTGGCAAGCATATGCAGATGGACGAAGTCCACAGCGGCACCAGCGTGATGTCGCAAAGTGATCTGCGCCTCCATTTTGGCCTCGGGACGACTGAAACCATCGATGCGGTAGAAGTGAAATGGCCCACCACCCGGAAGACGGAGAGGTTTACCCAGGTGAAGGCCAATCAGATACTTACCATTCGGGAAGGCGCAGGCATTGTTGCTTCGTGGAGACCGCCTGCTCCTGGAATCGGCGGTAAGTCGCGATAACCTAAGCGCAGCACCGGCGAGCCATTATTTCGGCGCGGCTGTAGCTTGGGTAGACGGTACAATCACAAATTGCCGGATTTCCTTTCGCCGCTGTTCCACAGCCTCGGCCTGCGCCTTCTCAATTTGGCTGTGAAGCTCAAATTCCTGCTTGGCCTTTGCCGACTCACCGGTCCGGTCATACGCAACTCCAAGCCGATAATGAGCCTCTCCCAACCCAGGATTCGCCTCTATCGCCTTCCTGTAATCGTCCATCGCCTCCGATAGGTCATGCCGTTCGTAAGAAAGGATGCCCAGCTGCAGCCATGCCTCGGCACACCTGGGATCGAGGACCACGGCTTTCTTCAACAGCGCCTCCGCTTCTGGCTTCGCCCGCGGGTTCTGTGTTTGCCGCTGGCTCTTCAGAATTCCCATCGCGTATAGATAATTCGCGATAGGGTTCTGCGGCTGCTGTCGCGCGAAACGCGCAATGCGGGCCTCGATACATGGCAACGGATCCGGCGCAGCCATGTCAATCTTTCCCATAAAGGTATATAGCTCCGAATCCGATGGATTCAGGTCTGAGGCGTCACAGATACGCTTCGAGGCCTCGTCGTAGACAGCACCGGCGAAGAGCGCCGCAGCCATCGCGGACATCATCCTTTCTGACTGCGGATAGGCCTGCACGCCTCTGCGAAAGACCTCCTGAGCCTGCCAAATCGCGCGATGAAGTAGTAGCTCTGACCCCCATGTGAAGTAATTCTGCTCACTGGGATTCTCTTTGACCGCTAGCTCATATTCATGCACGGCAGCCAGCGGGTCACCCTGCTTCTCATCGAGTTCGCCCGAGAGATGATGTAGCTCGGCGCTGTCCCGATGAGCCAGCAACAGGTTCACGTCAGCGCGGGCCTGTGAATAATCGCCTGTTCCTTCGCACGCCAGCGCCAGATCGTACGTGTTTTCATAGCTTGCAGGATCGATGCGATAAGCGCTTTCCAGTAGCGGAACCGCCTCAGCATATCTTCCGGACCGAAGATAGAATTCGCCAAGTTGATGGTTCGCCTCGAAACTGAACGGAGCCCCGGACAGCGCCGCCCGTAGCTTTATTTCCGATTGGGTGTCTCCTCCCCCACTAGCCGCAGCGGAGGCAGGGGCTGTTTGTTCCGGCTTCAGAATAAGTACGTCGCGTGCCAGATCTTCACTGGTGCGCAAGGCCGTGTCGGATCCATGACCACCCACCGCCGTCCAGTCAGTAACTCCCGCAACCGAAAACTTCGGTTCATCCGAGAATTCCATGGCATGCCCTACCGAGCCGGCAGACCCCCCTTGGGTATCTTCGTGGGTACTGAGGACAATATCGGCAATATTCTGACTACCCAAAACCGCCACCGTCAGAGTAGCCTGGCCGGACCAGTTATCCTTCCTCGCCGTGACGACGTAATTGCCGGCCGGGAGCAACGGGAATCCGAAAGCCCCATTCGCATCGGACTTCGTTTCGACTGTTACCGAACGATTGCTGTTCTCAAGGCGAACCAAAGCATCGGGAACTGGCTTGCCCTGCTGGTCGACGACCCGGCCCTGAATTCCATCCGCGGTCACCTTACCGGGCGTCGACTGCTGAGCAATGGCCTGCAACATCGCCAAAACAGTCAGCGCGCAAATCAGCACGGAAGCGCTGCGCAGCATGTGAACCTTCGCCTCGAAGTTCGATGTGATTCTGTCCGTCCCGTGCTCGCCTTCCATCATAGCTCGCCATTAAACGAACGCTCTCATTGTACCGCCGCACTTCAGCTACACAACACACCATTTGCCTGCCGCCGCCCTTCAAAGATCTCATCGCATTCTTGGCGCAGCGGCGGTCGCCACCGGTGTCTTGCTGTTGGATTGAGCCGGCTCGTCTACTGTAATCGCTCTGTCCCCGGCAATGTCCACCATTACCTGCCGGATACCACTAGGCCATCGAATCTCGACCCGTGATGCCGTTCGCTCCGCCCCGAGCCCGAAGTGCAGTCGCGGGTCGCTTGAGGAGAGGTAGCCGCTCGATGTAGTCACCGTGCCCCATTGATCGCCGGCGGCCGTCACGATCTTCACCTGAGCTCCGATCGCATCGCGATTGCTCTGGTGACCGATAAGTCTTAGCGTGATCCAGTGATTTGAATTCTTAGTCTCGTTGAGCAGAACGTGTGGCGCCCCACCATTGGTCGAGACTACCGCGTCCATCCGCCCATCGTTGTTGAGATCGCCGATTGCCATACCCCGGCCAACCCAGGCATCCTGGAAAATGTCCGACGAAATTCCCGAGACGTCCACAAACTTGCCCCCGACGTTGCGAAGCAGCATCATCGGCTCTTTGTATCGAAGTTGCGGAAAGCTCTTTTCGATCGTGTCCAGATCGTGGCCCTGCGCGATAAGCAGGTCTTTCCAGCCGTCGTTGTCATAGTCCAGAAACCGTACGCTCCAACCAGAGTGGAGCAGGCTGATTTGACCCATGCCCGAGGGACCGCTCGAGTAATTGAAGGTTCCGTCGCCTGCATTTTGGTAGAGCGCATACCGCTGGTTCGCCAAATCGGTAACTACCAGATCCGGCCAGCCATCGTTGTTGTAGTCGGCGAAGTCCACTCCCATCCCCGCGTAGGTCTGGCCTTCCCCGTTGACGGCCACACCGCTTTCCAGTCCAACCTCTTCAAATGTCCCATCCTTCTTTTGATGAAAGAGGAATTCCTGCATCGAGTCGTTGGCGACGAAGAGATCGATGCGCCCATCCTGGTCGTAGTCGCCGATCGCCAATCCCAGCGCCTTCGCCGGCTTGTCGAGCCCCAGCTTGTGAGACACCTCGGTAAAGTGACCGTTACCGTCGTTGTGATACACCAGCATCGTGATGGGTGGAAATACATCCGGATGGCAATAACCCCGATAGCCTTCGCGATGCTCGCCGCACCACTGATCGTTCCAGTCCCAGGTTACATACCGAGCCACAACAAGATCCAGCCGGCCGTCATTATCGAGGTCCACCCAGGCGGCAGAACTCGACCACCCGCTGCCGGCAACACCAGCTGCTTCCGTAACATCGGTAAATGTGCAGTTACCGTTATTGTGGTAAAGGCGATTTCCTCCATAGCCGGTCACGTATAAGTCTTCATAGCCGTCGTTATCATAATCGCCGACGGCGACACCCATGTCGTAATTTGTTCCCTTCAATCCCGATGCGCCGGTAATATCTTCGAAAGTCCCGTCCGGCCTTTGGCGGAATAACCGGTCCCAGTAATCGGGGCCGGTCTTGTGCGGGATGAACCCCGGTGGCGTCGGGTCGGAATAGGGTGCGCCATTTGGAAGGAAGATATCCAGCCGGCCATCGTTGTCGCAATCGAAGAGAGCTGCACCGGACCCCATGGTCTCGATCAGATACTTGCGTGAGGTGTGAGGCGCCTGATGAAGAAATTTGATGCCCGACTTTTCGGTGACGTCGACGAATCTTCCTGGCGCCATAGCCGATCTTGTATCGTCTGACGAGACGCCCCCGGCAGCCGAGAAAGAGACAGTAACTGCGCTCGCCATCCCAAACACAAAGATAACCAGCCATACTCTCATTCCCTGCAGCGCCATTCTCCTTGATTATAGGGCAACCCATCCAGCATCGACCGAGTTGCTGTCACGCCATCCAGTCCCGGAGAGCCTGTCCCAACCGGTCGATCTGGACCGGCTTCGCCTCCTGCGAAATGTAGAATTCGGGGGGCGCTACCAGCCGCGCCTGGGCGATATTCTCCGCGATGCAAACACATACTGTGGAGTTTCGGTATTCTTCGAATCGGCTTGCGGCCAACCATATGTAGAACGCCAGGATCTGCGCGTCTGCCACGCTTCCTTCGAGGTCGTCGACCGCTGGAAGCGGGTTTACCTGCTCGGGATTTTCGAAGATGGCCGCGCCGGTGAATGGCTTGGGCTTGCTGCGAACTCCGAACCGTGCCGCGAGAAAAGACGGCCTGGCGCGACGAAACGCCTCGGAGGCGGCCCACTCGACAAAGGAATTTCCGAAGATCACCGCTCCATTCCCACTTAGAAACAGAGACCGCAGAAACTCCCGAACGACCGGCCGCCCTGATACCTCCGGAGGGCACCAGGGGCCGACGTCTACCTGGCGTAGACGATCGAAGACCGCATCGGCATCGGCAAGGTCTTTACGCATAGTATTCATCTCGTGAGAGAAGCTTTTGCGATATAGATCCAGCCGGGCATAGCTCAGCACGACAGTGCTGGAAGCTGGTGCCGCGGGCGGTTGCTGGTCGAGAAGATAATCCACGACACTTGCGCCGGCGTCGATGGTCCAGGTATCCGAGGGCGAAGCTCCAGCGCGGGCCCGCGCCACATCGAGAAGCCCTCCGGTAAACCTGTCGCTCCGGCTGCGGCTGCCCATGATCAGGGACTCAAAAGCACTGGGGAAGTTGCTCCGCGATTCGAGATCCAGCTGCAGGGGCCGGCCGATCCCCTGCCATGCCCGCCACACATGTTCCGCATCGACGGGAAGAACTCGAGGCAGGTCGATCAGGATGAGGCGATGTACAGGTGCGGCCATCGTTTGCTCCTGCTGGATTGCATAACCATCGGCCACATCGAATACGGCCCGGACCGCCCTTCGCCACTCCTCGAAGTAGGGAGTGCTCGCTAACTGGGAGGAATTCAGGATGGTCTGTTCGCGGGTGGAGAACCGCCAGCCGCGCACTCCCATCTTGTTTTCAAGTTCCACAACATCTCGAAACAGCTTTTCGGAATCGGGCTGGGGGATCTCCGCCACATACAACAGCAGCCGCTCGACTGAGCGGCGCTCGTTTGGAAACAGGTAGTCCCATTGCTTCAGTTGCTGGTTAACAAATGGCAGAAACGTCAGCGGCAGACGCGCGACCACGCCCTGTTCAAGAGCTTTCTTCAGCTTCTCGTCAATTCCTGCATCGGTCTGCGTCATGCTTTCCAGCCCCACTGTTATCCGCAGCAGTTACCGGCAAACCCTGGAACTAACTCCGAAACTCCTCGATAATGGTGCCCTGCGCATCGAGCGCAGGACAGCCGAGCAGGGCCACAAGCGTTGGACAAAGATCGACGTGACGAATGGGCCGCTCGACCATCTGAGGCCCGTCGATCGCGGCTCCAAGGGTCATCATCCAGGTATCGCGGGTGGAATCGTGGTTGGCGCGGTGATTGAAAAAGCCGTTGGTCGTTGACCCATCGGGGTCTCGTCCGAACTCGGGAAGTACGATCATTGTCGTGTTTCCGCAGTAAGCGGGATTCGTCTGTACCTCCTGCCAGATTTGCCAGGTAAGCCGGTCCGCTGACCTTATACCGGCCAGGTGCATCGCATAGGAACCAAAGTGCGCCGCTTCCACGTCGGAAAGCACGACAACAAGCACGCGCGGAGCAAACCTGCGCATTACTTCGCGGCTCACAAAATAGGTCAGTTCATCGCCCGAGGTAGGGCCTCCGCCGTGGACAAAATCCGAAACAGCAGTCCCTACCATGGTTCGCACAGCCGGATCGAGTTGGTCGGAGGAGTCAAACACATTCCATCCAAGCCCCTCGTAGTTACCCACCTGCATCGCGTTCTCGAGTTCCGCTTCTACTTTTTCCCGATCGGCAAGGTTCGACGTTCGTCCTGCGCGCAAAGCTTCGACTACTGCCGCCAGCAGCAGTTGCTTCGGAAATACCACATTCGCTCCATAACCTGGACCATAATTCGGGTCGGAACTTGCTCCGATCTGGCTGGTCAGGGCTTTATTGCTCGCGACCACCCAGGTGTGGCTGCGGTCGACCAACCGCCGCTTGCGAAATTGCTCAAACAAAGTGGGCGTGGTGGGAGCCAGCTTCCCCCAATCGTCCACACGCTGCCAGTTACCCGTAAGTATGCTGGAGATCGCGTTGAAGTGCGCAGTCACGCCCTCGTTACGCACATGCTGGTAAAAGAGCGAGCTGGGCAACAGGTCCCCGTACAGATGCGGGATATTGACGAATCCTTCCGGGGAAAAAGTCTCGGCGCGCCGAACTCCACCAATGATTACAAGAACGATTTTCTGCTCTTTGCCGGACTGACTGGGCGGCCTCGCCACGCCGAGCCCGTCGGGCAAGATACGACCGGCGATCAGTATCCCGGCTGCCTGGAGGAAAAGGCGCCGTGAGCGATCCATCGGCCCCTCGCGTCCCACAGGCACATCGGAATCAGGCTGACGGCTATCGAATCCACTTTCATCCATCCGCATTCCTCTGGCAACTTCCTCAGTCTCGGCATCGTATCTCAGCTGGGACTTCGATTGCCGCGGATTATAAAGCGCAGTTGGAAGCTTGAGCGGTGATGTGGGACACGATTCGCAACCGTCGATGGGGCGCCGCGAGCCTAGCTGAGAGCCAGGCTTAGCAGCTTTCCCAGATCGAAGGGGGAGTTCGATTCTGTGCCTCGGGGTAGGGTTGGACCGATCGCGACGGCCTGGTTATGCCCTTCAAACCATGCCAGGAAGGAAGACTGCTCCGCCCCTGGCAGACGCTCCTGATTGATCCATTGATAGTAGGCGCCCATGTCCGCATCGATCAGCGAGCCCACAAAGTCCAGCTCCGGATTCGCCCCGCCATTCGACAGCAACTCGTTCATGGGTCTTTGTCGTTGCCGCGGCGCAAAACGCACCACCAGGGTGAGCGGCTGTGCCCGCCGCAGAGCTTCGCGCGCGGTCCACTGTGCAAAAGTAGTGCTGAAAATCTGAGTCCCCGAGCCCTCCGTCAGCAACTTCAGCTGGAAGCGGCCCAGCACATCGTCCTCGGTTTTATCCAGACCGAGGTCACCGGGCGACAACCGCGCCAGGTTGGAACGCAATTCCTCCGGCCCCATGCCCGGACGTTGAATTTGCCTCTGCATAAAAGCCAGCAAAGCGGAACGCACAGGCTCCAAAGCTGAATACGAGACGCAGGTGAGCAGCTGATTATGGTCCGCCAGCTGCCCGCCATCGACATACCAGTGCCCGTATGGAAGAGGATGCGCCAGAGCGCGTGCCTCCACACCCCGCAGCAGCAGCTCAAGTCCATTTTCAGACTTGACCTGGGTAAACCAGGTGCCGTGTTTCCGCAGATTACGAAACAAAGGCGCGTCATACGACTCGACCCCCCGCCCGATAACCGCAATTCCCAGCCGGCGTATCGGGATCGGGGTTACCGGTGCTGCGGCGCGCAGCCGGCTACCATATGCCGTGGCCGCGGCCCGGAATGCATCCTGTTGCCCGGTTGTCCAGAGATGTGCCGATTCCTGTTCGAGGAACTCAGCCGGCTGATTGATCCAGTCGAGTTGTTCGAGTTTTGGCGAAAGGGATAGAGCGGCGAACGGCCCGAACCACGCGTCTATCTGGGCCGGCGAGAGAGAATTCAGCGTGGTGAGCTCATTTTCGATTGCGGCACGTTCGACGGGGAATTTGTAATCGTAATCGATCAGCTCGTGAAGAAATCCGGGAAGAAAGCTAAGCGGAAGCTTTTGCAGCACCGCCAGGTTCGCCACGGCAAGCTTCCGCGCCTGCGGAGGATACCCGGCAAACTGTTCGGCGCTGAGGTCACGCGGCACCATGGCAGTTATAGTAACTCCCTGATAGCCTTGCCCTGCGATTGCGCAGGCGAGAATCCCAGCATCGCTCCCAGGCTGGGAACTATATCGATCGATTGCACTGGCTGGTCGTAGACCACCCCGGCGCGCGTTCCAGCGCCCAGCGCCATCATCCAGGTGGTGCGCGACGCGGCGTCCCCGGTGCGGTGATGCTGAAAACCATTGCCGCCGGAATCTTCGTCCGCGTCCCGGCCAAAGTCGGGAAGGATCATGAGAGTAGTGTTGCCCGCGTACTCGGGCTCGACCTGCGCCGCATTCCACAGCTCCGCGCATAGACGATCCGTGCGGCGGATGCCCTCGATGTAGAGCGAGTAGGCGCCGGAGTGCGCAATGTCGATATCGTGCATCGTGATCCACAGCAAACTCGGCGCCTGCAGCCTCATCAGCCGCTTCGCAATGTAGACGGAAAGCTCGTCCGGGCTGGAGAGCGTCCGCGCATGTTTGATGAAGTCGTCCACGGAAAGCTGGAGAATCGTTTCCAGCTGTTGTAACTCGAACTCGCTCCCTTCTAGCTGGGGCGTATAAAGCGGCGTCTCGTAGTTATCGTGCAGCAGGTGTTCGTAATCCGTGGTCGTGCCTGAAGTGGCCACGCTCAGCAGCCGCTTGGGCAAAACCACCGTCGCTCCCATGCCCCGCCCATAAGAGCTCTCCCCTATGCGATTGAACCCGTTACTGGGGGCCACCACCCATGCATCGGACGCCGGCCTTCTTAAATCCTTGCGAAAGTATTCGAAGACCGTGGGGTGATCCGGCGGGACTGCGGAAAAGTTATTCAGCGTCTCGTAGACGCCGGTCGCCAGGCTGGCCGTCGCCACATAGTGCCCCAGGATTCCGCGATTCGTAACCTGCGTGAAAAAACTGGATTGCGGGATTAGTTCCTGCAGCAGATGCGGAATATTCTCCTGGCCCTCCGGCGCAAAAGTCTCCTGATCGCGCGCCCCTCCGCCAAAGGTGATTACGATGACCTTGCGTTTCCTGCGAGCCGCCTCGGCGCGCACGAAGGGACTGGCCCCCATCAGCGCCGACCCCAGAGTCAATCCGGCGGCTGTGCGCACAAAGTCTCTCCGGCTGCAGCTCAGCCGGTTGGCGACCTCTCTTGCGCTCACCACGTCCCGGAAGGAACGGTTACGGTCCATCGATCCTCCAACCACTGGTCACCTGTCAATATAACCTTGCCCCTTACTGAGGCCTGGACCCCGCGCCGGTCTTTGCCGAATATACAAACTGCTGCACCTCCGCTCGCTCCTTGTCATCCTCGGCGAGATGATCGGCTCGCTGCTTCTGATAAACCGCGAACTCCTGCTGCGCCTTCTCCTTTTCCCCAACATGAACGTAGTCGGTGCCCAGCCGGTAATGAGCGTCCGGCAGATTCGGATCCAGTTCGAGCGCGCGTGTGTATTCCGGTATCGACTGCTGATACTCGTGCTGGTCCGCATAGAAATTGCCGAGCTGCACGTGAGCATCCGCCTGGGTTCCATCCAGTGCTATCGACTTCTTCAGCAGCGACTCCACGGTCTCAGGATCCGGATCGCCCTGTTCGAGCCGCTTTCCCTTCCACAAACTCATCGCGTAGTAGTACTGGGCCCGCGCATTTCCCGGCTGCAACTCCGCGTAATGCTTGAATCGCTGTATTACCTCATCCACCAGCTTCGGCGAGCTGTCATAGGCGCGCGCCAGAAACTGATAACACCGCGGATCGTCCGGACTAAGATCGACAGCCTTCAGCAGCGCATTCACAGCGTCCTCATAGAGCCCGCGCGCGTAGAGCGCCATCCCCAGTCCAATCTGCAGCCGTGGCGAATCCGGGTACCGCGCGGTCGCGAACTTAAATACCTCGACCGCCGGCTCATAAGTCCGGTGCAGCAGAAGTTCGCTCCCCCAGGCAAAAAGATTATCGTCGCTGGGGTCGATGTGCGCGGCTGTCTCGTACTCCTTCGCCGCGTCCACGAACTTACCGTCCTTCTCGTCGATCTGCCCCAGCAGGTTGTGCAGCTCTCCGGTGTTTTTCGTAGTAAGCAGGCTCTGAATCACGGTACGCGCGCTGCTGAGCTGGCCGGTGAGGAAATCCGCCATCGCCAGATCGTAACCGTTGTCATAGGCGTCCGGCTTCAGTTGCTGCGCCCGTTCGAGCAGTGGGCAAGCTTCCTTCAGCTTTGCCGCCTGAATATAGAACTCGCCAAGGTTGTGATTGGCAGTGTAATCGTGCGGCTCGAGTTCGAATGCCTTGCGAAACTCGTCTCCGGCTAAAGCCGTCTCTCCGGCATGAGAAAGACTCGCGGCCAGGTTAGTCCTGGCGGCCGCGTCATCGGGCTTGATGCGCACCGCAGCCTGCAGCTGCTCGATGGCTTTCCTGTCCTGCGATAGCGACGCGTAAGTCAGGCCCAGCAACTCGCGAACTTCGAAACTGTTGGGGGCATGCGGCAGAAGGTTCTGTAGCTTTTCGGCTGCCTCCGCGAAGTGGCCGGCGTCGTAATCCGCGACCGCTGCTTTGAATTGCCGATCGAGGTTCTGCGCCTCAGTATCCGCCGCTCTGGCGGAAAACGCCCACGTCAGCAGAAGACAGAAGACTGCCAGCCGAAACGGGGCCCACTTGCTCACAGCTCACCTCCATCGTTGGCGCGTGAGCAAAGCGCTGCGCAAAATAGAGTCCGGAAAGACGCCATATTCGACGCCTTTCCGGATCGATTTCATCTTACCTCAGAAGTCCAGCTTTCCGGCCTCAGAAGTACAGCTTCATTGCGAACTGGATTTGCCGCGGATCGTAGGGTGAGTCGCGCGTCGATCCAATTTCGCCGAAGTTGCTGTTGTTGAAGCTCCCCGAACCTCCGATGGAAACCACGCCGTTGCCGCCGAAGTTCGGTGCGTTGAAATTCGGATGGTTCAGCACGTTGAAAAACTCCGCCCGGAACTGCGCCGACCAGCGCTCGTTCAACTGAATCCCCTTGAAGGCGGAGAGATCCAGCCGGTGGAATCCCGGTCCCGGAATCTGCCCAGGCGGCGGACCCAGCGCGGCAGCTCCCGTCAAAGGAATACATCCCGTAGGCTGTGCGGGTGTTACACCCAGCTGACAGGGTTGGTTAAACGCCGCCGCATTCCCGATCCAGTTCTGCTGACCGTTGCTGTCGATGTGCAGACCCAGTTTCGGATCGCCGGTCAGAAGATCGTTACAGCCAAGTCCAGCGGCCGTTCCGTCGATGCAACCGAAATTGATCGGTTGGCCGCCCTGGAGCGTGGTCAGCCAGTTCAACGACCAGCCGCCCACAGCGTAATCGGCGATCTTGTTCATGTCGTGGCCGAACTTTTGCCCCTTGCCAAACGGCAACTGATAAATGCCGCTGAAATGCACCACCTGACGGATATTGAAGTCCGCCAGACCGCGGTCGAACGACGGGCCCAGCCCCGGAACATCCGGTGCGCGGAACCCGCCTGTACTGCCGCCGTTCAGCAGGTCGCCTGCATCGCTCAGTGTCTTGGACCAGGTGTAGGCAAACAGGAACGTCAGCCCGTTGTTGAATTGTTGTTCCACGCGAGTCTGCAGCCCGTTGTAGTCGCTCGACCCCTGCGTAGCCTGGTAGCTCATGCCATGCGAGAAGTCCGGCCATGGAACGGCATTTGTCGTACTGGCATTAGCCCCCAGGATCTGGCTCACGTTGTTGCTGCTGATGCCGATCTGCAAATCCTGGCCCTGGGTGAAGACGTAGGCGGCCTGCGCGGACAAGCTGCGCGTGACCGAGTACTGGACGGTGAGGTTGGCGTTCAGATTGCGGGGCGTAATCCAGTTGAACTGTGCGCCCTGCAAGCCCAGCCCTTCCGCATTCACGACGGCAGGGGAGAAGGCGACGCACGATAAACCGGACTCCAGCGTGTAACTGCCGCCCGCGCTCGCCGTCTTGCAACCCGCCCACGGTGTGTTGTAACTGATCGGGGATACTGTCTGCTTACCGAAGCCGGAGTCAGGATCGCTTGCTGCAATCTCGGGTCCGTACGAGAAGTTGAAAACAAACGGATAGTTTTCCCCAATATTCGGGCCGTATCCCTGGTTTTCGAATGAGTTGTAAAAGATTCCGAAGCCGCCGCGCACCACCAGCTTCGGTGTTATCTCATACGCGGCGCCAATGCGCGGAGCAAAATTGTTCTCCTGCGTCAACACCAGGCCCCGCCCGTATTTATTCGTCTCCTCCAGCGTGATTCCATCCTTCGCCAGCAGATCGATAAAACCGTCGCCATTGAGCGACGGAGTGTTCGCTGTCGACGACAGAGTCCGGTTGTCCCTGCCACTGGCGGGAATCAGGTACGTTGGCGCGCCACCGTTCAGGTTTCCGCTCCCGTCCTGCGCCTTCGTCGGAACAAAGTTGGCCTGGCCGCCATTGGTTTCCTGAATCGGACCGAAGTAGTCCCAGCGCAGACCCAGGTTCAGGGTCAGCTTAGGAGTCACCTTCCAGTCGTCCTGCAGATACAGAGCGGTATAGGTCTTGTAATCGTCGGTGGTGTTGATGTTGGAGGCGTTAATCGAGTCCGATCCGCCCGAGTAATTAATTCCGCCGTCCGCCGGGTAGGTCGCTGCAGTTGGTGTGAGTAGGAATTGCGCGATGCCCACGTTGCCGCTGGAATTGTTCGGAACGTCGACATACTGGCCGTTATAGTCGAAGTTGCCGCGCGAGAATGCCGGCTGCAGCGTGTCGAACTTGATGTGCTGCGATTCAACGCCCATCTTGAAGCTGTGCTGCTTCCATATTCTCGTGAAGTCGTCGGTCAGTTGCAGCGTTTGGCTGATTTCGTCCGAGGGCAGAAAAGCATTGCTGCCCAGCGTCGTCAGGCCGCCAATGTCATAGGAGGGGAGCCCGCCGTTTTCCGACTGCTGTGATATGCCCTGAATTCCGAAGCTCGCCGGTATACCGGAGACCGATCCATCAGGACCGAAGCGCGTGGTGTGGAGGTGGTTGAATCCTACCCGCGCCACGTTGATGGCGTTCGGCGTAAAGACGTGTGTCCATGCTCCCGCGGACTGGTCGGACTTCGCCGTCTGGATGCCTTCCTGGAAGCCGCCGCCATCGGCGATCCCGCCAAACGGCCCCGGGATGTACTGCGGGTCATCCACATAGCTGAACCGGTAAAAAACCTGGTTCTTGGCCGAAGGGTCGTAGTCGCCGCGGACGTCGAGGGCGTTGCGATGCTCGAACAGGTTGGGGTGAGAGATGAAGTTGCTCGACGCGCCTGAAGTCGTGGGTGCCGGATAAAGGTTCAGCAGCTTGATCGCGTTGGGATCCAGCCGGCCCGCAGGAAGCTGGTTCAGGTCCGGGCACGTCGTGAGATTGTAGACCTTCGTCCCGGGTCCGCAAACCGTGCTGAAGGCATCGCGCACATAGCCCGTGCTGGCCGCTGTCAGATGCGAAACCGGATCGACCGCACCGGCTGTCACCAGCCTCGTCGTTGCTGGATCGAGGATGGTGCCCAAGGCAAAACTCCGGCCAAGATCATCCGTCAAAGGCGCGGACCCCGACTGCGCACCGATGATCTGCGAAAGATTCGTGTATCCCGTAGAGCTTTCCAGCGCGGTCGGAACCGTATCGCCCGATTGAATCGTTCCCAGCACGCGGCGCAAGCCCTCATAGTCGCCGAAGAAGAAAACCTTGTTTCTGACAATGGGTCCGCCAATGGCAGCTCCAAACTGGTTCTGCTCCAGAGCGCCTTTGGGAATGTTGGCGTGGTCTTCATACCAGTCGGCCGCGTCAAGGGTCCGATTGCGGAAGAATTCCCAGATCGCGCCATGAACGTTATTCGTGCCCGACTTGATCGTCGCGTTCAACACCGCGCCGCCCGCACGCCCCAGCTCGGCGCTGAAGTCCGCCGTCTGCACCTTGAACTCCTGCACCGCGTCCACCGGAGGCAGAACGATGAAGTTCGTCCCGTTCAGGAAGTCGACCGTATCGGAGTTGTTGTCGATGCCATCGAGCAGGTAGTTGTTCTGCGCCGGACGCAGTCCGTTCGCAGAAAATGCTCCCGTGGATGCATTGCCGCGCGTGTCGGCCTGCGGCGTCTGCGTGCCCGCGCCCAACTGAGCGAGGAACGTAAAGTTGCGCCCGTTCAGAGGCAGGTCGTTCACCGCCTGCGCGCTGATCGTCTGCCCCACGGATGCCTCGTCCGTCTGCAGCACTGGAGGCGCCGTGGTCACCTCAACGGTCTCAGAGGCCGCGCCCGGCTTCAGCTGAACATCGACCTCCAGCGTCTGGTTGACGGTCAGCGTGATATTGGTCTGAGTCGTTGTGGCAAATCCCTTCGCCCCGACCGTCACGTGGTAGTTGCCGATCCTGACAGGCGAGAACGTGTACCCGCCGCTGCCGCTGGTCTTGGCTTCCAGCGTCAAACCGATGTCTGTGTTCAGGAGTTTCACATCGGCTCCGGGCACCACCGCGCCCGTCTGGTCCTGAACGACACCGGTGATCGTGCCTTCATCGACCTGGCTGAAGGAGCGCTGCGCCGTGAACAACATGAAGCACAGGCATGCGAACGCTGCGAAACCAAACTTTACGATCCAACTAGAATTGCGTATGCGGCCCATCCGAATATCCTCCCTGCACTGCGACGGTCTCTTGGTTTCTGATCGAACTTCTTTTCTTTCCATCTGGTCGCCCTCTTGAAGAGACTTAAGAATCGGGAGCCGGATGGTGAGATCGACTGCAACAAAACGCCGGATCCACCAGGAAAATAACAGCGATGGAAACGGTTACACTGGAAGCGACAAAACACTATTACAATCCCGGAATGGTTGTCAACCGAAAGTTTGAGGTTGTTCACCACCCGGCGGTGGGAATCGGGGGCCGGGCTTCAGTTGACAGTCCTCGACCCCCGGCCCGCGCGGAGTTCGCCGCTCGCGTCTATTCCTTTCGTTGGTGCTATTCTGCGGGAATCGCTCTGGTTTCACCGTTTCTCAGGCACCGATGTCGGGTCGCAACCAAGTAAAGCCATCTCTATCCCGGCGAGGATTGCTCAAGAGTATCGGGCTGGCCCCGCTGCTGCTCCGTCCGGCGCCCTTCAGGGGAGCTTCTCTTCTTTTCGGACTGGGCGGCCTTCCTGGCCCAGCCGATTCGGATTTCGCATTTGGCGACATTCGTTTCAAACCACACTACCCAACCCCGTCCCCACTCGCGGACATTCTTCGCCTCGTCCCTCCGGGACTGGACAACTATCCATCCGAAAAGTACGCCTCTGAAATTGAGTCGCAGCTGAAAGATTGGAGCGTCGCGCTCCAGAAGTCTCCACGCGACCTCGCCCCCTTGGCGAAGTCTCTGCACCCTTCGATCCAGGCGTCGTCTCTCGTTTCCCCGGACGAACAGCCGATCCGCTCGGGCTACGGAATCGAAATTCGCAGGCGCCGCTTTGACGCCGCTGTGTTCCCCGGTCGCGAGCGTTTTCTCGCCGCGATCCACGCCTGGCTGGGGCCCATCTCCACGGTGGAAACCGCGGAATTCGAAATCTACGGCATCGAAGAAACCGGCAGCTCGCCGCTCGCCGCTCACCTCGACATTCGCTATGACATCGTGGCCGCTTATCAGGACGGGCGCCGCGAGGAGCGCGTTGGCTCGTGGAGTATCGACTGGTCGCGCCAGCAATCGGGAACCTGGCTGGCGACGCGCTGGCTGGCCGGCGAGGAAACCCTCAGCGTTGCGCACCAGACGATTTTCCTCGACGTCACTGCCCAGGCGATCGGTAACGTCGATTCTTACAAAAGCCAGCTACAGCAAGGCGTCGACTATTGGCGCACCGTCCTCGACAACGCTTGTGCGATCGACCTCTACAACAACACTGGCGTTGCCGCGGGCGATTTCGACAACGACGGCTTTGACGATTTCTATGTATGCCAGCCCGCCGGCCTGCCTAACCGCCTCTACCGCAATCGAGGCGACGGCACCTTCGAAGACGTCACAGAACGAGCCGGCGTTGGCGTTCTCGACAATACTGCCTGCGCCTTGTTTGCGGACTTCGAGAACAAAGGCCTCCAGGATCTGCTTGTCGTCTGCGGAACCGGTCCGCTGTTGTTTCTGAACCAGGGCAACGGCGCCTTCTTGCTGAAGCGCGATGCATTCACGTTTGCGCGGCCTCCGCAGGGATCGTTCACCCACGCCGCATTGGCCGACTACGATCGCGACGGACGCCTCGATATCTGTTTCTGCACCTACATGTACTACCTCGGCCTTGACCAGTATCACTATCCGGTCCCTTATTTTGACGCCCGCAATGGCCCGCCAAACTGCTTGATGCACAACGAAGGGAATGCGACCTTCGTCGAGACCACCGAAGCAACCGGCCTCAACGTCGACAACGACCGCTATAGCTTTGCCTGCGCCTGGGGCGATTCCACCAACAATGGTTTGCCTGACCTTTTCATCGTCAACGACTTCGGCAGCTCGCAGCTCTATCGCAACAACGGAGATGGCACGTTCAAGGTCGCTTCCGGCGAGGCGCACGTGGAAGAGGTGGGAGCCGGGATGAGCTGCGCCTGGTCCGACTACGATAATGACGGCCACCAGGACGTCTACGTCCCCAGTATGTGGGAAGCCGCAGGGCAGCGTGTTTCCGCGCAGAAGCAGTTTCACGCGGATGCCTCCGGGAAAATTCGCGCTCTCTATCGACGCCACGCGCGCGGCAACGCACTCTATCGCAATATGGGGAATGGCACTTTCCAGAACGTTGGCCATCAGGCCGGGGTCGAAATGGGCCGCTGGTCGTGGTGTTCGGACTTCCTCGACTTCGACCACGATGGTTTTCCCGACCTGTATGTCGCCAACGGATATATCTCAGGGCCGAACCGCGACGACTTAGCCAGCTTTTTTTGGAGACAGGTAGTCGCGAAATCGCCGGAGGACTCCACTCCTTCCCTTGCCTATGAACGTGGATGGAACGCGATCAACGAGCTCATTCGATCCGATGATACCTGGCATGGCTATGCAAGGAACGTAATGTTTGCCAACAATCGCGACGGCACGTTTTCCGAGATATCCGGGCCCGCGGGGTTGGATTTCATCGACGATAGCCGCTCTTTTGCCCTCGCGGACATCGATCATGACGGGCGGCTGGAAATTATCCTCAAGAACCGCAATGCGCCCCAGCTGCGCATCCTGCACAACGTCATGCAGGATATCGGCGACTCCATCTCTTTCCGCCTGCGCGGCCATAAGAGCAATCGCGACGCCATTGGCGCCTCCGTTACCGTCCAGACCGGCAGCCTTCGCCAGACGAAGTATCTGCAGGCGGGTTCCGGCTTCCTGGCGCAGCACTCGAAAGAGCTGTTCTTCGGACTCGGTAAGCCACCAGGCGTTATAAGTGCAATCGTCCGCTGGCCAGGCGGACTTACCCAGAAATTCGATCGGTTGCCGGCCAACCATCGAATCGAAATCGAGGAGGGTTCCTCAGCCTTCGATGCCAGGCCATTCTCGACCCCACCACCATCCTGGGCGCATGCCGAACCAACCCACTTGCCGGAGCCCTTGCCCGCCCAGGTCGAGACGTGGCTCCTGCAACCGCTGAAGGCGCCGGAGTTTTCCCTGCCCGATCTTACTGGCAGGATGCAGGACCTTGCCAGCTTGCTGGGCAGTTTCGTCCTTCTCAGTTTCTGGGAGACCGAAGGTCCCCTCTGTCGCGCACAGTTGAGCCTTTTCGAGAAGCACCATGTCGAATTTACTGCCGCCGGTCTCCGCATTTTGGCGGTGAATCTGGACGATGCGAGCTCGGCTTCCTCTGTCCGTTCGCTGGCGCGGGAGGAGCAACTTAGTTTTCCGATTCTCCTTGCCACTCCGGAAGTCGCCGGAATTTATAACATCGTCTATCGTTACCTGTTTGACCGCCGCAGGGATCTCGCTGTTCCCACCTCCCTTCTGCTCGACCGCGAGGGCATGATTGTCAAGGTATATCAGGGGCCAATCATTCCTCGGCGCACGCTGGAGGATGTCAAGTCGATCGGACCCGTCGCGGCCGATCGATTGCGCAGAGCGCTTCCTTTTCCCGGCAGGCTTTACCAGGGCGCTTTCCAGCGCAACGACTTTACGTACGGTGTCGCGCTTTTTCAACACGGCTACCTCGATCAGGCTGAGGAATCGTTCCAGCAGGTAATCGCCGTTAAGCCCGCCGACCCGGACGCTTATTACAATCTTGGCACTCTCAACCTGCGCAGAAACAATGTGCAGCAGGCCCGCGATTACCTTGAACAATGCCTTAAGCTGCGCCCTGATTACCCCGAAGCGTGGAATAACCTCGGCATGATAGCCGCCCAGCAGGGCGCGACGGATGAGGCCATACGGGACTTTCAACATTCGCTTGCCCAGCGCCCGGCCTATTCCACAGCATTGTTGAATCTCGGGAACGTCTATCGTCGTCAGCGGGATTTCGAGAAAGCCGAGCTATGCCTGAGTCAGGCACTTGCTCTTCAGGCTGACGATCCTGAAATCAATTATAGCTATGGCATGCTGTTCGCTCAGCAGGGGCAGTTGCAAAAGGCGATGGAATATCTCGACAAAGCAATTGACCTGAGGCCCGATTATCCCGAAGCCCTCAACAACCTCGGCGTTCTCTATGTCCGAATAAAAAATTATCCGCAAGCCGAGGCCCAATTCAAAACCTGTATTCGGCTCGCGCCGGGTTTTGATCGGTCTTATCTCAACCTCGCAAACCTCTATGCGATGCGAGACAACTCCAGCCTGGCCAGGGATGTTCTCGAGGAGTTGCTTCGTGTCCAGCCCGGAAATCCGGCCGCGAATCAGGCCCTGCAAGCCCTGCAGTCACCACGATGAAAGCGCCCGAAAGATTGTGTGCGATGGGAATCACCGCCATTTTCCGGCAGGAAAGCACATGTCGAATGAGCCGATGGCGCGCAGTTGAAGTCGTTGTCCTTTTAGTTCTGGCACCCTGCCTTGCGATTGGTGCCCGGCAAAATTCCAGCTCAGCGTCTGATGCCTTGCTCGCGGCGCGGATGCTGGTGCAACAGGGCCGCCTTGACGATGCTAAAGCCGCTGTGCTCGACGAACTTCGGAGAAAGCCCTCCAGCGTCGAAGCTTATAACCTGCTCGGCATTATCGAAGGAGAGCAGCACGACTTTGGAGGCGCTTCCGCCGCGCTTCAAAAGGCGCTGCAACTGGAGCCCAATTCCGTAAAGACGTATAACAACCTCGGCAATGTCCTTCTCGCCGATAACAAGTCGGATCTTGCCGAACAGGCCTTCCGCAACGGACTGCGCATCGATCCCCGGGACAGGGACAGCAATTACAACCTGGGCATGCTGCTCATGAATCGAGGACGTCCTGCCGAGGCGATTTCCTGCTTCGAACGCCTGCGCCCTCCCGATCGCGAGACGAGGTTCAACCTTGTCCAGGCATACCTCCGGACGAAACGCATCCCTGAGGCCGTCCGCATGGCGGCGGCGCTTTCCGCGGAGAACCCAGGTGACGTAAGACTGCACTTCTCTCTGGGAATCCTGCTGGCGTCCGAAGGTCAGAACAAGCCGGCCCTGTTGGAGCTTGAAAAGGCTGACGTCCTCGCACCTGGTACTTTCGAAATTCTATTCAACCTCGGACAGGCTTATCTGCTCGACGGTCAGTATTCCAGGGCCGAACTGCAACTGAACCGGGCACTCACTTTAAAACCTGAGTCGGTGGAAACGCTTGATTTGCTGGCTCAGTCCCGCTGGAAGCAATCCCAGCCGTTAGACGCGCTGGATCTCCTGGTGCGTGCGCATAAGTTAGCGCCCGACAACACCGACATCGTCCTCCTGATGGCCCGGATCAGCATTGCACAGGGATACTTCGCGGACGCGATTCCCCTTCTGCAAAAGGGCCTGGAGATCGCACCGCAGCGGACCGATCTGCACTCTGCTCTCGGAGAGAGTTATTTCAAAGCCGACCAGATCGAGAAGGCCATAACTGAGTTTCAGAGAGTAGTCGCGAACCAACCTTCGATGCGAGCGTACGCATTCCTGGGCCTTTCGCATACTTATCTGGGGCGGTTCGATGCGGCGAAGCAGGATTTTCAAAATGGCCTGCGCTTAGAACCTCATAGCAGCTTCTGCCTCTTCAACCTTGGCTATATCGCCGAGCGCCAGGGCGATACACCGGTAGCTACCCAGACTTTTCTTAAAATTCTCCGGGCCGATCCGGATTTCCCCGATGCCCTGCTTGAGTTAGCTAATATTCGCATGGAGGCGAATCAATTCTCCCAGGCCGAGGAATTGCTCAAACGATATATCCGCATAAGCCGCAACCCGGGGCCCGGCTATTACAAGCTGGCGGTAGTGGAACGAAAGCTGCACAATACCGCCCAGGCGGAGAAGGACCTGGCCCAGTTTCAGGCACTTTCCCGTAACGCAGCGCCAACTTCCTATCTTTATGAAGACCTATTCGATTATCTCGATCGACGTTCGCAACTCTCAGCCCAGGCCAGGGACCAGCAGGACTTGTCTCAGCTGCTCAACGAGGTCAGGAAGCATCCTGAACAGCCCGAGATTCTGTACATGCTCGCCCAGGCCTATTTGCGAGAGGGCAGCATCGACGAGGCGCGGAACACGATTGCGCAACTCGACCAGGCGAAGGCGGGTGATGCCCGAACCCTCGCGGGAGCGGGAGTGCTGCTTGCCCGATACCACCTGTACGACGATGCTATTTCCCAATTCCACGCAGCTCTTCAGGCTGACCCTGATTCTGATGATGCGAAGTTCGATCTGGCCAACGCCCTCTTTAGTAAAGGTCTGTATTCCCAGGCTCTCGATGCGGCACAGCAGGTTTCCGATAAGGAACAAAGGGACGATGCGTGGTTGGCGCTGGTAGCCGACATTTATGCTCACTTAGGAGACACAGCGCGCGCCACTCAGATGGATCGGAACGCCATCGAACGCAATCCCGACAACGACCAAAACTATCTCTCGCTGGCCATGCTCCAGTTTCGGCAGAATGATTCCGCCGCTGCGAAGCGAACGCTGACCCAGGGCCAGGTGCGCATGCCGGCATCTGGAAAGATACTCTGGGGTCTCGGTTTGGCTGAGGTGATGGAAGGAAACACTGCAGCCGCCGCAAGCCTGTTCGAGCATGCTGTGGACTTACTTCCCGAATGGGCGGGCAGCTACTCCATGCTGGGTATTTTCTACTTTCAGACCGGTCAAACAGATAAAGCCAAAGAAGTGCTGGACCGCTTCAAAAACAGCAGTGTCGGCGGCCTCGACGTCAATCGAATCGAACAGACACTTGCCGCAGCCCCTCAGGCCAGTGCAGCCCCGGACGACCCGCTGCCCCCGGCAAAAAGGCAGCAGTTACTCCAAATGGCTCAGTTTCTGGTCGACAAGACCCTCTGATCGCAATGGGGACCGAGCCAGTTAGGCGTGCTGTCGTAAGTTATCACAGTATCGACTCACCAGGTTCTCGTGGTAAGTCATGCTGTTTCGCGGGGAGCAGGCGTGATCTGAAATTCCACATGATGCACACCGAGGTAGGGGTGGTGCGCTGTAAGGCGCGCTATACCTGGTTGCTCGCCGGCGCGGATCCAGATGGCGCCGGTTCCGCCGATCAGCGAGAAGGGATTGTCGCCTATCAGTTCCGCCGGCCCGGTAAGCTCGAAGCGAATCGCGTCGTTGGCGAAGGGGCGGATGGCATCGTACTCGTCGGTGACACGAAGTACCACCCGGGTTGTATCCGCTCCATCGGCCATCAGCCCTGTATCGTCGGGCAGTAGCGCAAATTTCCGATCGACTCCGCTGCCCGAGAGCGTACGCGAAATCGCCACCTTGCCCTTAATGTAACCGTCGATGCGCAAATCTCCCCAGCGCTCATAATGACCGCTCAGATCGGCGGAAAACGGCGGGTACTTGAGATGGGCGTACGTTTGGCGGTCTGGATCCGCATCTGCGGCGTGTATGCCGTCCACATAGAACTTGAGGTGTTCGCAGTTCGAACACACCAGAGCTGTGGTGAACCCGATATTTTCGTCGCCGCGCGCCCAGTGGAATGCTGGCACGAGGACAACTTCCTCTTCCGGATCGCACTGCGACCGGTAAAAACCCGCGGCTGGCTTCGGCTCGCGAAATATATCGGTAACTCCGTGGTAGCAGATCCGGTCGCCCGACCCGAAGTTAGCGTGGGTGTTGTAGTCAAAGGCGCACCAGCCTATTCCGCCCGAATATTGCGGATTCGAGGCTAACTGGTCATGAACCCGAGCGTGACGTAAAGTATGTTCGCGCAGCCGCTCGATGTTGTCGATGGTCTTGGTCGGGTAAGTGTGCCCCACAAATTCCGTATTCAGGTAAAGAGGATGATTGGGCGGCTTGAGCGGGAAACCGAAGTCATTCATCGTGAAGACGTCTTCCAGGAATTCCGACTCCTGAAAATAACGGATGCCGCCCGTCTGGCGCGTCGGATCCAGTTCGTGCGCCAGAGCGTTGGTGCGCACGTAGAAGTCGTGGTTGTCGCGCGATTCATTGATGCGCACGCCCCAGAGAATAATAGAGGGACGATTCCAGTCGCGGCGGATCATGCGGCCCACGTTGTCCACAGAGATATCCTGCCACGCAGGATCGCCGATGTGCTGCCAACCCGGAATCTCCTCGAGAACCAGCAGGCCGATCTCGTCGCACGCATCCAGAAAATGCTTGGACTGCGGGTAGTGTGAGGTGCGCACTATATTGCACTTCAGATTCTTGCGCAGGATAATGGCATCGCGGCGCTGTACCCGCGCGGGCATGGCCTGCCCGACCCAGGGAAAAGTCTGATGCCGGTCGAGGCCGCGCAGCTTGATGACGGTTCCGTTCAGCGAGAAACCCTGCGGCGTGAAACGAGCCTCGCGGAAACCAATGCGGCGCGTGTCGTGGTCAAGTAACTCCGGCCCGCGAAGCAGCCGCACCTCGACCGTGTATAGTTTCGGCGTTCTTAGTCCCCATAGCTCGATCTCGCCCAGGTTCTCAAGTTGCAAAGTGTGAGCCGTTGAGGCCTCCGAGCCCGAGACCGGAATTTCCTGCGTCCTTTTCACAAGCAGCCGTTCGCCATCGTGGAGCGACGCCTCCAGCATCAGCGGCCCGTGTGCAGAACCTGATCCGGAGGCCGTGTCCGATTGCTCAAGAAAACATTGCACATCGAGAAACGGATGCTCGGTCAACACATCTTTCGGCTGAGCGAAGATGTTTTCGATAAAGGTGGGCGACACTACACGCAGCGAAACTTCACGGTAAATGCCGCCGAACGTAAGATAGTCGACCTCATAACCGAACGGCGGAATATCCGGCCGTTCGCGAGAATCGACCTCGACCGCGAGCACATTGTCACGCTCAAAATCGACGTGGGGCGTAAGTTCGAACGAGAAGGGCGTGAATCCGCCTTTGTATTCGCCCAGACGCACGCCGTTGAGCCACACAGTCGTGGCGGTCATCACGCCTTCAAAATCGACGAACACCCGGCGCCCCCGGGCGGCTTCGGGCAGGCGAATCCGGCGGCGATAGATGGAGACGAATTCATACGATTTCTCGTCGAAACTGTGCCACGGCAAATGGATGTTGGTATGTGGCACAGTAACGCGCACAAATTTGCCGTCGTCGAAGTCGCGCCCGCGGGCGGCAGCCGAGGTTACCGGGTTATAGCGCCAGTTGCGGTTGATGGGCAGCACCATGCGTCCCGCCTGAGCATCGCCTGACTCAGCAGCCGCGGAAGGCAAAGCCGAAACGACGGCCCTCCCCGCCACAACGCTTCCCGTTGTCTTCAGAAAATCGCGACGGTCCATGACCCACCTCGGCCAGATCGATGTAACAGTGTCAATAACTCATTATGGTTTTACTGTAACCATCACGACGCCATGGCTCGGCACCTGGGCGGAATAACTTCCCTTCTGCCCCGAGGCTTGTTTGCCGGTCCACAAGTCGCGCACGTTCGCGGAAATGCTGGCTGGATAACCGATCTCCGTCCACGCGGCTTGGATGGTCGCCGGGGTCGCGCCGCGATTGAGCAGCACCACGGCACGGCCGCCATCCGCCAGTCGTTTCGCCCACACCTCCAGCTCGCCATCCTTTGTCACGCGCCGGCCCTGCTGGCCCAGCGGATCCTGATCAATGGCGATGACATCCTTGTTGAGAAGGATTTCCCTGGTTTCCTTCGACATGTTGGCGATATCTGTGCCCGCAAGCAGCGGAGCGGAGAAGAGCGCCCACATGCTGAAGTGCGCACGATCTTCTTCCGTGGTCATACCCCCGTTTCCGACTTCGAGCATATCCGGGTCGTTCCAGTGCCCAGGGCCGGAATAACTGTAGATGGGTTCCATCAGATCGAGAATCTGAACAACGCCGTTGCCGCCCCAGGGCTTTTTGCAATCCCAGCAATCCTGAATGTCGCCGGTTGCGCGCCACAGATTGCCGATCGGGCCGGCCCACAGCCACGGCTTGTTCGAGCCCCATTCACAGAGGCTGAAGACGATCGCGCGCCCGGATGCGGCCAGCGCCTCGTGGAACAGCGTGTACGAAGACTCGGCATTCTGCCCAGGCAGTGTGCTGCACCAGTCTTCTTTCACATAATCGACGCCCCACTGAGCGTATTGCCGAGCATCCTGATACTCATGGCCTGCACTGCCCGGACGGCCCGCGCATGTCTTCGTTCCGGCGTCGGTATAAATTCCGAATTTAAGACCCTTGCTGTGGATGTAGTCCGCGAGTGCCTTAATGCCGGAAGGAAACTTGGCTTTGTCGGGGATGATGTTGCCTTCCTCATCCCGGCTTGTCTGCCAGCAATCGTCGATCACCACAAACTGGTACCCCGCATCCTTCATGCCGTTGCTGGCCATCGCGTCGGCCGTTTCGCGGACAACCTTCTCGTTCAGACCGTCGCAGGCATATTTGTTCCAGCTGTTCCATCCCATTGGCGGGGTTTTCGCCAATCCGTTGTCCCAGGCGTTACCCAGCATCGGCAAACCCGCGAAAAAGACCAACGCTGCAACTGCTCGAATAATTCCCGTACGCATACTTGCTCCTGTCCCGTTCGTTGCAAATGATCCGCTCGAAATTGTACCGCGCCAGGGCAGGTTTCGTTTTCGACACCGAGGGCGTCTCTCCGGGAATTGGGATGGAAGGCGGTTCGTTCACCCGCGAAACTGCTGCAGATGCTCGCTGGATCTGGCATCGCAGCTCTCACCGAGAGCGACGGCGTAGCCGCCGCCCGCTCTCAGTGGAACAGATAACTAAAGGTGGTCAGAAGTTAATGTGCCCGGCAAACTGAAAGTCGCGGGGCGAGTTAGCGATGCCGGTAACAGTGCCGAAAGAGGTGGACCCCTGTGACCAGCTAACATTGGGTCCGCTAAACACCACGTGGTTGGTCGTGTTCAGGCAATCCGCTTCGAAGACGAATTCCCAGCTTTCATGGATCGGGAACGACCGCCGCAGACCGGAATCCAGATCCCATGTGCCCGGGTTATTCAGATTCAGCGGTTTCGTCCTGGGCGCGCTGCCGATCAGATACTGCGCCGTACTGACCGTCGATATGTTCTGCGGCTGGGCGAAAGCGCCGGGATCGATGTATTGCACATGACCCAGGCTGGCCGCCTGATACCCGTTCGGCCCCTTGCCGAAACTTCCGTTGATGCGCGCGTTGTGACTGCTGTAGTCCGGCGACGCGGTGTTCAGATCGGGCATGCACTGTCCCTGCCCCGGATAGGTCGTTCCGCTGCACCCGGTCCAGACGACCGCCATCGGTGTTCCTGACGCATAGGTGTAAATACCGGAGAGCTGCCATCCGCCTGCCAGCCAGCGAACTGCTCGTGAATCGCTGCCGATGTGCCCTTTACCGAAGGGGAGCTGATACACGCCAAAGGCATGCAGGGTTTGCGGCAGGGAGTCCGCGGTCCACGAGCGGTCAATGCGGTCCTGTTTCCACGCTTGGGTGCCGTGGGAGACCGCCGCAGCTGGAATATTGAAGCCGTCGCGGAACGTGCCGTCGTCACCAATATTCTTCGCATAGGTGTAATTGACGTTGAACGTGAGCCCCTGACTCAGACGCTGGATGATTGTTAGCTGCACAGAGTTATAACTAAAGTTACCTACGTTGCCCCATGTATCGCTCACCCCGCTATACTGTGGAAATGCCACCAGCATCTGTGTAATCGTAGCCGAAGTGTTCAGCATGGCGGCATTTTGGAAGAATGTCGGTGCAGGAGCATTGGGGAATTTTGATTGAAGTATGGCTACGTTAGCCGGCGTCGCGGCTGAAGCCAGAAGCGGCTTCGTCCCGGTGCTGTCCGTGACTCCACCCAGCCCCGCCAGGTATATCGGATTCAGCTCATTGGTCCAGTAACCGCGGGCATTCGAGCCTGTCGTGCCGGAGTTAATGATGAAGTGGCTTTCATTGCCCACATAATTCACGGCAGCCGTCATATTTCTCGTGATCCCTCGCTCGAATCCTGCGTTGTACATCTCCAGCTCCGGAGATCGTCCGGAAAAATACGGATCGGCATAAGAAACGCTGCTGGCGCTTACGAACTTACCGGTTGTGGGGTTCACATAAAAACCCGTATTCAGGGTCTGCGATGCGGCGCTGGGTGTCGGTGGTGCGGGATAACTGAAACCCGGACCAAATAGCGATGTATTCGCTATTCCGGCGGACGTAAAGTAAGCGCTGTTGTTCAGGTAGAAAGATGGACCAGCCGCCCCTCCCGTTCCCACCTCCGTGGGACCGATTGCGGTGACATTGAAACCTGTCTGGCCCGTGCCCTGGTATGCGCCTCCACGCCCCCCTACTCCACCCGCCTGCGTAAACACGATAGCGTAACCGGCGCGAAAAACCGTTTTGTCATTGATCGTGTACGCCAGGCCCAGCCGCGGCCCCCAGTTCTTCCAGTAGGTGTGAACCGGAGTCGTGCACCCACAACTGACCCCCGAACCCCCGTAGCTGCCGGCGAATTGCAGCAATCCCGGGCTTCCGGTCAATGGATTAGTCAGGCTTGGATTGAGGAAAGTCCAGCGATCCTTGACCTCGTGGTAAGGAGGCAGATAATCCCAGCGCAGCCCCAGATCCAGGGTCAACTTTCTCGTCAGTCTGTAGCTGTCTTCGGCGTAGGGGGAAATGACCTTGTACCGTCCGCCCAGCTCACTCACCGGCTGCAGGCCAATGGATTCCGCCGATGTGTCGTTCGAGGTGGAGCCGCCCACCGCCCCCAGCAGGAAACTTGCATAGGAGTAGCCCGACGGGGCAGCTGCCGTGCCCAGACTCAGCGAACTCGAACCGGCTCCGTAGTTCGCCGTGGAATAGGCGTTGAATGGCAGCGTCAGGACCCCGGTGTAAGTCGCCGGGTTTGCGTTGTTGATCTCCTGCCACTGGAAGGTGAGACCGTAGGTCATCGAGTGCTTGCCCTTCAGCCATTGCAGGTTGTCTGTCACCGCATAGTTATTCGGCGTTGTCAGCTGGGTCGAGACGGAGTTGCTGTAGGTTGTCCAGTTAGTCTGCACGTTGCCGAAAGCCGGCGTCGTGCCGAAACTCTCTTCCGGGAACTCCACAGCCGATTGCGCACCATTTGGTGGCAGGTTGGTAATGCCCAGGGTTCCCGCTTCCCATGCAGAAACGCCCTGGGTCGCGTTGTGAATATTCTGGAAGAATCGGGTAAAGGAGTACTTCAACTGGTTAATCACGTTTGGCGTGATCGTGTAGGTGTCCCCCACAACGTAATCCTTCGGATAGATGTTCGCCAGATCGCCGCCCACATAGGGAGGAGGTAAATAGGGGGTGCCGTAGTTGTTGAGGTAGTTCACGGTGCCAATCGCCCCCACGCTCGACAGCCGATTTTTCGCGCTGAGATCGTAGTCCACCCGCCAGTCGACAAGGTGATTGTCAAAGCCGCTGGGGACTCCGCCCAGGTAGTTGTTCACGGTGACACTGGGGTCTGTGGACGCGGGCAGGAACGACTGCATCTTCTGCATGATCGGCGAAATCTCGTCCGAGGGAATCACATTGTTGGTTAAAATCCCGTTCTTTATTGCCTGGAACGGTTTGCGAGTGCACACGCTGCCGACGCAGCTGTTCGTGGTCGGGTCAAAGATGATGGCCGGGTTATTCGCCCCTGTCCCGGTTTGCCCCGTACCGGGATTGCCGTTTAATTCAGTGAAGTCGCCCGTGCGCATCAGGCTGGTTGGTATCGTGAACAGTGAATAATTCGCCCCCTTGCGCTCGTCGTACTTGTCATAGGCGACAAAGAAAAACAGCTTGTTTCCCGTGTAAGGTACCTTGCCGCCCACC
>Ga0181520_10003105_pt1 | contig 29633 bp, 24 predicted proteins | sample PEATcosm2014_Bin_29_FD_132451 | JGI IMG/M metagenome (GOLD analysis project Ga0181520, IMG submission 132451) | Peatland microbial communities from MTU Mesocosm Facility, Houghton, MI, USA - PEATcosm2014_Bin02_30_metaG | ecosystem: Environmental > Terrestrial > Soil > Wetlands > Peat | place...
CCGGCGAAGCGACGCTCGAGATCGTCAGCAAAAACGGCGTTCACCCCTTCACCGTCGAACTTGCGTCCAACGACGACGAACGGGCGCGCGGGCTGATGTTCCGTAAGGAATTGCCGGAAGGCCACGGCATGCTGTTCGATTTCGACCGCGAGCAGCCGGTGTCGTTTTGGATGCACAACACGCTGATCTCGCTCGATATGATTTTCATTCGCGGCGATGGACGCATCCTGCGCATCACCGAAAACACCGAGCCGTTTTCCGATCGGCTGGTTCCCTCCGGCGGGCCGGTGCGCTTTGTGCTCGAAGTGGTCGCCGGCACCGCGCACAAGCTCGGCATTACGGCGGGCGACCGGGTCGAAGGCCCGATCTTTAAAGGGGGCCATTGAGCGGTCGGCACAAATCCGCTCCGCTTGCTGGGATCGTGCGAACAATGTATCCAACGGCGCGCTAGTGTGGCGGTTCGGAAGTCCGCATCATTGTTGCCGCTCACTCAGTCCATGCGGACTTCTGAACCAAAGCCGCACTAGATCACTGGATTGCTAGTGTCTTTTCGATTCCGAAGTTCGCTAACGCGGACGCCACACAATCAAGCGAACTTCGGAATCGAGACACTAGGCGGGGTATAGCGCAGCCTGGTAGCGCGGCAGTTTTGGGTACTGCAGGTCGCAGGTTCGAATCCTGCTGCCCCGACCATCCGACTTCGTTGCGCTTCGTCGGGACTAGTCGCCGGCCGAGTGCAGTGAAGCGACGTTTTAAAGTTTGATTGGAAGGCACCATGACCGCCCGCATCTACAATCCGGCCCGCAGCGCGATGCAATCCGGCAAGGCCAAGACCAAAGAGTGGATGCTTGATTTCGAGCCGGAACGACCGCTCACCATCGACCCGCTCATGGGCTGGACCAGTTCCTCCGACATGAAGCAGGAAGTGCAGCTGTCGTTCGACAGCAAGGAAGAGGCGGTGGCTTATTGCGAGCGCAACGGCATTCCCTACCAAGTGTTCGAAACCAAGCCGCCGGTGCGGCAGGCGGCGTCCTACTCCGATAATTTTGTGTATTCGCGCCGCCAGCCGTGGACGCACTAACAAAAAATTGCGTGGTGGTTTAAGCCGACAACTGCCGGCCTTGCGAGGCGGCGCGCTGCCGCAGCAGTGAGATGAAGCGATCCTCGGGCATCGGCTGGCCGAGCAAAAATCCCTGACCGTAGTCGCAGCCCATGCTCACTAGAGCGAGCGCTTCGGATGCCTTCTCGATGCCGATGCCGACGGCGAGGCTGCCGAAACTGTGCGCGAGATCGATCACGGTTTTGCACAACGGCGCGTTGACCCTGTCGGTGCCGCAATCGGTGACAAAGATGCGGTCGAGTTTTAGCTCGGCGAACGGCAGTTCCTTCGCCCGCGCCAGCGAAGAATAGCCGCGACCGAAATCGTCGATCGCCAAGTAGATGTCGAGCGGGCGCCACTTTTTGGCGAGTTCGACCGCCAGCGGCAAATTGGTGACGATCTGCTCTTCGGTGACGTCGATGATCACCCCCGGCCATTTTTCGAACTTCGGCTTGTAGGTCTGCACGATGTCGGCGACCGGGACCTTGACCAGCGCCTCGATCGGAATGTTGACGGCAAGCCGCATGTTGACGCCGAGCCTGCCGAAGTTGAGGTTGTCTTTGAGCCCTTGCTCCAGCGCCTGCTCGGACAGCGTCACCAGGCCCGCTTCGAGCGCGCCCGGCATGAACGCGCCGGGCAACACAATGCCGTATTGCGGATGGCGGGCGCGGGCGAAGGCTTCGACGCCGACCAGTTGTTTTTTGCGCAGATCGATCTTCGGCTGATACCAGAATTCGAGCCAGTTGTTGCTCAAGACGTCTTCGAGCTTGAGCCGCGTCGCAAGCGCCGGCGGATGTCCGAGCTTGAGTTCTTGCAGAATGCGCAGGATCTCGCTGGTCTCGAACGGCTTCTTGAGCGTGTTGAGCATCTGCAAGCGTTGTTGTTGGCCGATGCTTTTGACGTGTTCGAGCACGGCCGAGCCGCGGTTCGACATCAGCTGCACATAGCCGCCAAAGACCTTCTTGCCGAGCGCGACCACGCACTCGATCGAGTCGGTGGATTCAAGCGCGATGTCGAGGAAGACGATGTCAGGCATGCGCCGGTTGAGCGCGGCCCGAAAGGTGGCTCCGTCGGCGAATTCTTCGGTGTCGAGGCCGGCCCCGTGCAGGACCAGCGATAGAAAGTGCCGGATGCTGCCGTCGCCGTCGACGATGAAGCAAAGAGGGACGCGACCACCGCCCGATTCCGTCCGACGCGCCGGGCCGGAGCCCGTTGACATCGGCTCCGCGGTTTCTGCGCTCATTATCACTTGTCCCCAACCTCAGCGAGCGGCCATGATTGGCCGAAATTGTTAATCGATGGTTCCCACCACGGGCTGGGTTGTTATGCAAGGCCGAAGTGCAGCCGACGGATTGAGACTCCGGGCGCGCACGAAGTCGTGACCTTGCGGTGCAGCGCGCCGGTTCGAATTGTGATTGGCTTCCGTGGCGCTGCTTACCGTACACCTGACCGAACTCGTTGCCGCGATGAATCGCGGGGCATTTTCGGAGGAACCGATGAAGACGTTATGCGTACTCCTGTCCGTCCCCTTGCTGGGCCTGGCGATAACCACGGCGCGGGCCGCCGAACCGGCGGTCGTTATTCCGCCGCCGGCGCTCGACCAGCCGGCCGCCGCCACGGCGCAGACCATCGTGCTCGCCGGCGGTTGTTTCTGGGGCGTGCAGGGGGTTTTCGAGCATACCAAAGGGGTGACGCAGGCCGTGGCAGGGTATTCCGGCGGCAAAAAGGAAACTGCGCATTACCAGATGGTTGGCACGGAGCAGACTGGCCACGCCGAGTCGGTAGAAGTGACCTTCGACCCACGGCAGATTTCCTACGGCAAGATTCTGCAGATTTATTTTTCAGTTGCGCACAATCCGACCGAGCTGAATTATCAAGGTCCCGATCGCGGGCCCTCGTATCGCTCGGCCATCTTCTATGCCAACGACGAGCAGAAGCGCGTAGCCGAGGCTTATATCGCCCAGCTCAATCAGGCCCACGTCTTTGCCGAGCCGATCGTGACTACGCTTGAGCCGCTGAACGGCTTCTATCCGGCCGAGGACTATCATCAGGATTATTTGGTCCTGCACCCGTCCGCGCCGTATATCGTCTACAATGATCTCCCCAAGGTCGCGAATCTCAAGCGCTTGTTTGCCGCCGACTACCGCGACATGCCGGTCACGGTGATGGCCGCGAGCAAGCCGGGCCAATAGACCCTCCGCCGGTCGTTCCGGGGCGGCGCTGCGGCGGCGCGGCCGGAACGACGATTTGCTTGCGTCTCTAGCCAAGCAACCCCACGCTGCAGTATCGTCCTTAGAGAGGGCGGGCTTAAAAGGCTCCGCCCCTTAAGGGGATGCAGGGAGGGGAGACAGCCATGGCCGTGGCGAGCACATATCCGTCGCTATCGGACGCCGAACACAGCGCGCAACTGCGCAAGGCGGTGATCGCTTCGACCATCGGCACCACCATCGAGTGGTACGACTTCTTCCTCTACGGCACGGCGGCGGGCCTGGTCTTCGGCAAGCTCTACTTCCCCAACCAGGACCCGCTGTCGGCGACGTTGCTGGCCTTCGGCACCTACTTCATCGGCTTTGCGGCACGGCCGGTCGGCGCGGCGATTTTCGGCCATTACGGCGACCGTATCGGCCGCAAGGCGACGCTGATCGCGACGCTGCTCTTTATGGGCATTGCGACCTTCCTAATCTGCTTGGTGCCGACCTATTCCTCGATCGGCATCTGGGGCGCCATCATCCTCACCGTCCTGCGCGCGCTGCAAGGCATCGGCGTCGGCGGCGAATGGGGCGGCTCGGTGCTCCTGGCGATGGAATGGTCGCGCACCCAGGGCCAGCGCGGGCTGGTCGCCTCCTGGCCGCAATTCGGCGTTCCCGCCGGCCTGTTCTTGGCAAACCTCGCCGTGCTCGCGTTCAGCACTTGGTCGGGCGATCAATTCCTGGTCTGGGGCTGGCGCATTCCGTTCGCGCTCTCGATCATCCTGGTCGGCATCGGCTTGTGGATCCGTCTCGGCATTCTGGAAACCCCGGTGTTCCAAAAACTGTTGGACGAAGACAAGGTCGAGAAGGCGCCGATCGTGGAGGTGTTCAAGAAGCAGCCGCGTGAGATCCTTCTCTCGGCTTTGGTGCGGCTCTCAGAGCAGGCGCCATTCTACATCTTCACCGCTTTCATCTTTGCCTACGCGGTCGGCACGCTGAAGATGGATCGCAATTTCATCCTTTTCGCGGTGATGACAGCGGCGGTCGTGTCCTTTGTCACCATCCCGCTGGCGGGCCACATCTCCGACCTCATCGGGCGGCGCAAGATGTACCTGATCGGCGTGGTGGCGACCGGCCTGTTTGGATTTCTTTATTTCGGCATGGTCGATACCGCGATCCCGTCGGCGGTGTTCATCGCCATCGTGCTGTCGTTGATCCCGCACGACATTCAATACGGACCGCAGGCGGCGCTGATTGCCGAATCGTTCACGCCGCGGCTGCGCTATAGCGGCGCTTCGCTTGGCTACCAGTTCGCTTCGATCATTGCCGGTGGGCCGGCGCCGCTCATCGCGACCGCATTGTTTGCCACCTATAAGACAGGTTACGCCATCGCGATTTACATCGCCGCCTGCGCGGTGATCAGCGCGGTGGCGGCTGCCTTCATGCCCGATTACACCGGCAAGGACATCTCGGTCGAATACGACGAAGAGTGAGAGGATTTACTCGCAGATTGATTGGACGACCTAAATTGCTTTCGTGGATTGAGGTACATCCCTGTAGGGAGGGGCGTCAGCCGGCCGCTTCCGGATTTCACCAAAAATACCCCCACCCCTACCCCCTCTCCGCAAGGGGGAAGGGAACGTGACCGAGACGCGGCCGCGGCCGTTCTACCTGCAGCTTTGGTTCCTGGTGCTGATCGCGATGGCGATCGGCATTGCGCTCGGCCATTTTTATCCAAACGCCGGCGTGCGCATGGAGCCGCTTGGCGAAGCCTTTATCAAGACGATCCGCGTTCTTGTCGCCCCGATCATCTTCTGCACCGTGGTGCACGGTATTGCGTCCATGGCTGACATGGCCAAGGTCGGCCGCGTCGCGCTCAAGGCACTGATCTATTTCGAGGTGCTGACTACGATCGCGTTAATCATCGGGCTGGTCGCGGTCAACGTGTTTGCGCCCGGCGCCGGCGTGAATGTCGACCTCAGCCACGTCGACACCGCGAGCTTCGCCGGCTACCTGGCGCAGACGCAGAGCCGAACGACGACGCAGTTTCTGCTCGGCATCATTCCCAACACCTTCGTCGGCGCCTTTGCCGAAGGCAATGTGCTACAAGTCCTGTTCGTCTCGGTCTTAAGCGGATTTGCGCTGAGCGCCATAGGCAAGTCCGGCAAGCCGCTGACCGATCTGATCGGCACGGCGGCGCAAATGTTTTTCGGCATGGTCGCGATCGTGATGTGGGCGGCGCCGATTGGCGCCTTTGGCGCCATCGCCTTTACCGTCGGCAAGTTCGGCGCCGGCTCGCTGGTGTCGCTGGGCAAGCTGCTGGCGAGCTTCTACCTGACCTGCCTGATTTTCATCTTCGCCGTGCTGTGGCCTATCTGTCATTGGTGCCGCTTTAGTCTGTTGCGCTTCATCCGCTACATCCGCGAAGAGCTGTTGATCGTCATCGCGACCACGTCGTCGGAAACCGTGCTGCCGCGCATGATGGCCAAGCTCGAAACCGCGGGCTGCGAGGAAAGCGTGGTCGGGCTTGTCATCCCGACCGGCTATTCGTTCAATCTCGACGGCACCTGTCTCTATCTCGCGACCGCTGCGGTGTTCCTAGCGCAGGCGACCAATACGCCGCTGTCGATCGCGCAGCAGCTCGGCCTGCTGGCCGTGTTGTTGCTCGCGTCCAAGGGCGCGGCCGGCGTCGCCGGCGCCGCATTCATCGTGCTCGCGGCGACGCTGAACGCGGTCGGCACGATTCCAGTCGAGAGCGTCGCGCTCATCCTCGGCATCCATCGCCTAATGTCGATGGCGCTCACGCCGACCAACCTGATCGGCAACGGCGTCGCGACGCTGGTGATCGCCAAATGGGAGCGCGCGCTGGACGAGGGCAAGCTGAAAGCGGCGCTCGGCGGCGCGCCCTAGAATTCTCTTACCACCAACGCTGCCGCCAATAGCATTGCTGCCACTCGCGGCACGGCCGCTGCACGCGCGCCGGCCCTTCCCAATAAGGATCGGGCGCTTCGCGGCAGCCGTTCGCATCGCAAATGACCAGACGCGGCGTCCACCACGCGAAGTGATCGGCCTTCGCCGGCGAAACCACCGGCGCGGCCACTAGCATTGTCGCGGCGCTCAGAGCGACGAGTACGGTGCGTGAAATCATTGACGATGTCCGACGGAATGCTCTCCGGGCGGAGCATAAGACAAGTTGGCGGGAGTGGCGACCCCGGCAGGATTCGAACCTGCGACCTTCAGCTTAGAAGGCTGTTGCTCTATCCCCTGAGCTACGGGGCCGTCGGCCGGCATTTATATAGCCTCCCGGGAGGAAACGCCCGGTAAATCAGCGCTAAAAGCTTCGGCCACGACCTCGACACGATCATTGCCTCAAATCTGGGTGCGGGCGAAATTGCGCGCCCGCCTAGTGGTCCGATTCTAACATTCGCATCCCGGTTCGGCAGGCTGTCACGCGAATGTTAGAATCAAAGGACCACCAGCAAATATGGCGGCGGGAACGATGCGGACTTCTGAACCGCCACACTTGGAGGCTTTCCGCATGATTTCGCTCCTTCGCGCCGGCGTCGCCGCCGCGTTGCTGGTCTTCGCCCCTTTGACTCTTTCGTTGACCGGCGCGCAGGCCGCCGACAAGCCGTTTGCCAACAGCGATCTTGCCGATAGCGCGATCAAGCTCGAGGCGCAGATCAAGTCGGATGCCGGAACGCCGTCAAAGCCGCTGCCGCAAATCCGCAAAGACGCCGACGCCGCCTTTGCCAAGAACGATTTCCGCGCCGGCATGGCGCTCCTTGGCCAGATCGTCGCCGCGGCGCCGAATGACTCGACTACGTGGCTCCGCCTAGCGCGGACCATCATGCAAATCCGCCCGGCCGACGACAACGAGAAGAAGCTACTGCTCGAACGCGCCGCCACGTCCGCTTACATCGCCTATCAGCGCGCCACCAACCGCACCGAAGAGGCCGACAGCCTGGCGCTCCTTGGCAACGTGCTCAGCAAGGAGGAACTGTGGCGGCCGTCGCTCGATGCGCTCCGCCTTTCGCTCGAACTGCGCGAAGTCGCCGACGTGCGCGGGCTCTACGAGCGGCTTCGCGAGCAGCACGGCTTTCGCGTGCTCGACTATAGCGTCGATGCCGACACTTCCTCGCCGCGCGCCTGTTTTCAGTTTTCCGAAGACCTGCCGCCGCGCGCCGATTTTTCGCCTTTCGTCGCGCTCGCCGGCACCGACAAGCCGGCCTTGACCGCAGCCGAGCAGCAGCTCTGCGTCGAAGGATTGCAGCATGGCCAAAGCTACACGGTCACGCTGCGCGCCGGCTTGCCATCGACGGTGCACGAGACGCTGTCGAAGTCGATCGATTATTCGGTCTATGTCCGCGACCGCAAACCGTCGGCGCGCTTTTCCAGCAGGGCTTACGTGCTGCCGCGCACCGGTCAGCGTGGCATTCCGGTGATCACGACCAACACCCGCGCGGTGGCGGTTGAAATCTATCGGCTCGGCGACCGCAGCCTCACCGACGTCATCGGCGACGAGGATTTCCGGCGCGGCGATTTCCAGCAAAGTTTGGGCCGCTATGACCTCGAGCAGATCAAGAATGCCCGCGGCAGCGAGATCTGGAAAGGCGAGCTTGCCATCGATCAGGCGCCGCTTAATGCCGACGTCACCACGGCGTTTCCGGTCGACCAGGCGATCGGGCAGCTGAAACCCGGCGTCTACGTCATGGTGGCGCAGCCGCAGGAACTGAAAAATCTGCAGAACGATTACAGTTCGCTGGCGACGCAGTGGTTCATCGTCTCCGATCTCGGGCTCACCGCCTTTTCCGGCAACGACGGAATTCACGTCTTCGTCAATTCGCTGGCGACCACCGCGGTCAAGGATGGGGTCGAAGTGCGGCTCCTCTCGCGCGGCAATGAGGTGCTGGCGACGCGCCGAACCGATGCCGGCGGGCATGTGCAATTCGAAGCCGGGCTCGCGAACGGGGAGGGCGGTTCGGCGCCGGCGCTCGTCACTGCTGCTGAGTCGGGCGACTTTGCGTTCCTCAATCTCAAAGGCCCGGGCTTCGATCTGACCGATCGCGGCGTCGGCGGCCGACCGGCGCCGAACGGGCTCGATGCCTTTGTCTATGCCGAACGCGGTGTCTATCGCTCCGGTGAGACGGTTTATCTCACCGCGCTGCTGCGCAATCCGCAAGGCGCCGCTGCGCTCGACGTGCCGCTCACGCTCGTGGTCGAGCGGCCCGACGGCGTCGAATTCCGCCGCAGCTTGATTGCGGACCAGGGCCTCGGCGGTCACGCGCTGACGTTGGCATTGCCGGCGTCCGCGCCGACCGGTACCTGGCACGTGCATGCATTTGCCGATCCGAAGCGGCCGTCACTCGGCGAGACCTCGTTCCTGGTCGAAGACTACGTGCCCGATAGAATCGAATTCACGCTCGCTTCGCCGACCGGCCACATCTCGCAAAAAGTCCCGGCTAAGGTCGAAGTCGCCGGACGTTTCCTCTACGGCGCACCGGCCGCCAATCTCGATCTCGAAGGCGACGTCACGATCGCGGCGGCCAAGGAGCGCGCGGGCTTTGCCGGCTATCAGTTCGGCCTCGACGACGAGGAGGTCGAGGCGCTGCAACAAACGCTGGAAGATTTGCCGCAGACCGACGCGGCAGGAAAGGCAAACTTCTCCGTCAAGCTCGACAAGCTGCCGTCAAGCACGCGGCCGTTAGACGCGCAGATCACGGTGCGCATGGCCGAGCCCGGCGGGCGCGCGGTTGAGCACAAGATCACCGTGCCGGTCACCGCGTCCGGCAACGTGATCGGCGTCAAGCCGCTGTTCTCCGGCCGCTCGCTCGCCGACGGCGCCAATGCGATCTTCGATGTGGTTGCCGTCGCGCCGGACGGGTCGGCGATTGCGCAGCGCGGCCTGCATTATGAGCTGTTGCGCATCGACACCCACTATCAATTCTACCAACGCGACGGCCGCTGGAATTTCGAACCGGTCAAGACCACCAAACGCGTCGCCGACGGAACGGCCGACACGTCGCTCGACAAGGCGGCGCGCATTTCGCTGCCGGTCAATTTCGGCCGCTACCGGCTCGAAGTATCGGGCGCCGATCCGAACGGCCCGGTGACCTCGGTCGCCTTCGATGCCGGCTTCTATGTCGAGAGCAATGCCGATACGCCGGACATGCTGGAAATCGCGCTCGACAAGAGCGACTACGCGCCCGGCGATACCATGACCGTGGCCGTCACCGCGCGCAGCGCCGGCAAACTGACGCTCAACGTGGTCGGCGACCGGTTGCTCGCGACCCAGACGACCGATGTGCCGCAAGGCACTGCGCAGATAAAGCTTCCAGTCGGCAACAACTGGTCGACCGGCGCATATCTCGTGGCGACATTGCGCCGTCCGCTCGACGAACCGGCGCAGCGCATGCCCGGCCGCGCGATCGGGGTGCAATGGTTCTCGGTCGATCGCGGCGCCAAGACCTTGACCGTCGACTTGAAGACGCCGCCGCTTATCCGCCCCAACACTTCGCTGCATATTCCGATCAAAGTGTCGGGGCTGCCGGCGGGGCAGGAGGCGCGCGTCGTGGTCGCGGCCGTCGATGTCGGCATTCTCAATCTGACCAATTATAAGCCGCCGTCGCCGGAGGATTATTATCTCGGCCAACAAGCGCTGTCGGCGGAAATCCGCGATCTCTACGGCGAGCTGATCGACGGCATGCAGGGCGCGCGCGGGCAAATCCACAGCGGCGGCGACGAGGGCGCGGCGCTGCAAGGCAGTCCGCCGACCGGACCGCCGGTCGCGCTCTATTCGGGATTGGTGAAAGTCGGCGACGACGGCAATGCCGAAGCGGTGTTCGATATCGCCGACTTTGCCGGCACCCTGCGCGTCATGGCGGTGGCGTGGAGCAAGGACAAGGTCGGCCACGCTACGAGCGACGTGACCGTGCGCGATCCGGTGGTGCTCACCGCAACCTTGCCGCGCTTCCTCCTGCCGGGCGACCGCTCGTCCGTCCATCTCGATCTCGACAATGTCGAGGGGCAGGCCGGCGAATACACCATTGCCGTAACCAGCGCCGACGCACTCTCCGCCAGCGCTACGCAAAAGCTTACGTTGAAAGCGAAGGAACGCGGCGCCGCGTCGGTGGCACTCGCCGCCACGGCTGCCGGTAACGGAACGGTGCGGGTGAGCGTGACCGGCCCCGGCGGCTTTGCGCTTGAACGCAGTTATGCGCTTACCGTGCGCTCGCCGGCGCAAATCCTGGCGCGGCGCACCGTCAAGCCGCTGGCGAAGGGCGAGAGCCTGACGCTATCGGGCGATCTGTTCGCCGATCTCGTGCCCGGCACCGGCTCGGTGTCGGTATCGGTCGGCTCGCTGGCGGCATTCGACGCCGCCGGCCTCCTGGCCGCGCTCGATCGCTATCCGTATCGCTGCTCGGAACAGATCACGAGCCGCACGCTGCCGCTGCTTTATCTTAGCGATCTGGCGAAGGACTCGCAGGTAGCGGCCGAGCCGAACGCCGATCAGCGCATCCGCGAAGCCGTCGAGGTGCTGCTGACCCGCCAAGACTCCAACGGCTCGTTCGGCCTGTGGAGCGTCGGCGGCGATGACCTGTGGCTCGATTCCTACGTCACCGATTTCCTGACGCGGGCGCGCGAGCGCAAGATCGGGGTGCCCGACACCGCGTTCAAGCTCGCGCTCGATCGGCTGCGCAACGTGGTCGCCGAGTCGACCGATCCGGGCAAGAATGGCGGCAGCGATATCGCCTATGCGCTCTATGTGCTGGCGCGCAACGGGGCGGCGCCGATCGGCGACTTGCGTTACCTCGCCGACGCCAAGCTTGATGCGCTCTCGACACCGATTGCCAAAGCGCAACTCGCCGCCGCGCTCGCCATGGTCGGCGACCGCGCGCGCGCCGAGCGCGTTTACGCGGCGGCGCTCGCCGCGGTTACCGCGGCGACGCAGCCGGATCTTGCCACCCGCGAGGATTACGGCTCGACCTTGCGCGACGCGGCGGCGCTGGTGGCGCTGGCGAGCGAAGGCGGCGCGCCGCGCGCGACCGTACAGGCGGCGGTGCAACGCGTGGAATCGGTGCGCGCCAATTTGCGCCCGACCTCGACGCAGGAGGATGCCTGGCTGCTGCTTGCCGCAAGCGCGATGGCGAAGGATGCGGGCAAGGTCTCGCTCGACGTCGGCGGCACTGCAACACCGCGCGCGTTCAATCGCACCATCCGCTCAAGCGACCTCAACGCGCCGCTTTCCATCGCCAATACCGGCGAGGACCCGGTGCAAGCGGTGGTGACGGTCAACGGCGCGCCGGTCACGCCGGAACCGGCGGCGGAAAAAGGCTTCAAGATCGAACGGCAGAATTACACGCTGGCCGGCGATCCGATCGATCCGAAGCAGGTCAAGCAGAACACCCGCATGGTGGTGGTGCTGCGCGTGACCGAAGCGCAGTCGCAATTCGGCCGCGTCATTCTCGCCGATTATCTGCCGGCCGGCTTTGAGATCGACAATCCGCGGCTGGTGTCGTCCGGCGATACCGGCACGCTCGACTGGATCACCGACGCCGGCGAGCCGGTGAACACCACCTTCCGCGACGATCGCTTCACCGCCGCCTTCGATCGCACGAAGGACGATACGCCGGTCTTCACCGTCGCCTATGTCGTGCGCGCGGTCGCGCCGGGCAAATATGTGCGGCCCCAAGCGACCGTCGAGGATATGTATCGTCCAGACCGCTTCGGCCGCACCGCGACCGAATCGGTGGAAGTGACGGCGAAATGAGTTTGCGGCAAAAAAGTTGGCGCACCGCTGCATTTGGTGCGTCACTTGTTTGCGTCGCGACGCTTGCCGTCGCCCCCGGGTGGATCGTGTCGCTCGGCGCGCCGCCGCTCGGAGCCGATATCGCCCTCTCGACGCGTATCCTCGATCGCGACGGCCGCTTGCTGCGTCCGTATGCAACCATCGAAGGCCGTTGGCGGCTGCCGGCCCGCGTCGCTGATGTCGATCCGCGGTTCTTCGCCATGCTGCTCGCCTACGAAGACAAGCGCTTTCGCGTCCATCGCGGCGTCGATCCGCTGGCGCTGACGCGCGCCGCATTTCAGCTCCTCGTTAGCGGGCGCATTGAGTCCGGCGGCTCCACCTTGACCATGCAGGTGGCGCGGCTTCTGGAGCCGCGCACAAGCCGAAGTCTTCCCGCCAAGATTCGCCAAATCGTGCGTGCCATCGAAATCGAGAGCGTGCTCGGCAAGGAGGACATTCTCAACCTCTATCTCGAACTCGCGCCCTATGGCGGCAATATCGAAGGCGTGCGCGCCGCTTCGCTGGCGTATTTCGGCAGGGAGCCGCGGCGGCTGACACTGGGCGAAGCCGCGCTTTTGGTGGCGCTGCCGCAATCGCCGGAGGGCCGGCGGCCCGACCGCTCGCCGGCGGCCGCGCATGCGGCGCGCGACCGTGTGCTCGATCGCTTCGCGCAAGCGGGCGGCGCGCCCGCCGACGAAATCGCGCTTGCCAAGACCGAGACCGTACCTTCGGGCCGCCGCCCGATGCCGATGCTTGCCGCGCATGCGGCCGATCGCGCCGCCGCACAAACGCCGCAAGGCGGCGAAGCGCGACTCACGATCGATGCGGATTTGCAAAAGAGCCTCGAGCAGTTGGCGCGCGAGCGCATGCGCGGACTCGCGCAAGCGCTCGGCCCCGATATTTCGCTGGCGCTGCTGGTCGTCGACAACGCGAGCGGCGAGGTGCGCGCGCGCATCGGCTCGCCGGATTATTTCGACGCGCGCCGCGCCGGTCAGGTCGACATGACGCAGGCGCTGCGCTCACCCGGCTCGGCGCTCAAGCCTTTCATCTACGGACTTGGCTTCGAAGACGGTTTCATTCATCCGGAAACGCTGATCGAAGATCGGCCAACCCGCTACGGCGGATACACGCCGCGCAATTTCGATTTCAGCTTTCAGGGCACCGTGACGGTGCGGCGCGCTCTGCAGATGTCGCTGAACCTGCCGGCGCTCGCCGTGCTCGACCAGGTCGGCGCCAGCCGTCTCGCGGCGCGGCTGACCCAAGCCGGTGCCGCGTTGGTGCTGCCGGAGGGCGAAGCACCCGGGCTTGCCATCGGTCTCGGCGGCGTCGGCATTTCGCTTGCCGACCTGACCATGCTTTACGGCGGCATCGCGCGGCTCGGCGCCGCTCTGCCGCTGAATGAGCAAAAGCCGGAGCACAAAGCGGAAGCGGGCCGGCTGATGGAGCCCGCGGCGGCTTGGTATGTCGGCAACATCCTCATCGGCACGCTGCCGCCGGAGAACGGCGTACCTTTCCGCATCGCCTTTAAGACCGGCACCAGCTACGGCTACCGCGATGCCTGGTCGGTCGGCTTCGACGGCAAATACACCATCGGCGTTTGGGTCGGACGCCCCGACGGCGCGCCGGTGCCGGGCCTTGTCGGCCGCGGCGCCGCGGCGCCGATTTTGTTCGATGCATTCGCGCGGCTGTCGACGCAGGCGGCGGCGCTGCCGCCGGCGCCGGCGGGCGTTTTGACCGCGGCCGGCGCCAAACTGCCGCCGCCGCTGCGCCACTTCGCTGCAGGCGAACGCGCAGGCGAGCGCGAACCCAAGATGCACATTCTGTTTCCGCCAGACGGCGCGCGGCTTGATTGGCGCGGCGCCGCGGACCGGACGGAGACCGTGCCGTTGAAAATTACCGGTGCGGTCGCGCCGGTCACCGTGCTCGTCAACGGCGTGGCAAGTACGGCGCAGCCACGCGGTACTTTGCTGTTTGCGCCCGACGGTCCCGGATTTACGCGTGTGACCGTGATCGACGGCGCCGGTTCGGTCGATAGCGTGGTCGTGCGGTTTGACGATGCGGCGTCCGCCATCACGCCGGCGCCGCCGCGGGCCGCGTGCGCGGGTGGTGGCTGCGCGCGACCCTGAAACAAGTCTTTCCCGCTGCAGGGGTTTTCACTATGGTCCGGCGCGAATTGCGCACCGGATAGAGGCATGGCCACGAGCAACGACACCGCCCCGCAGGCTGCTCAAGCGACGTCCGGCCTGGCCGTGCCGTGGGGATTTGTGGCGCGCACCGTCGGCAATCTGTTGCGCTTTCTTGTCACGCTCGGCCGGGCGCCGCGCATGCGAATTGCCTCGTGGGGCGGCAGCGCTTACGCGGGCGTTTTGGCGACCGTCGCGGTCATCGTCGCGTTCATGTTTTTGGTCGATGCGCCGGTCATCGCGTGGGCGCTTGGTTTGCCGCTCTGGTTGCGCGATGCGGCCGACGAGATCACCGATTTTGGTCGCTCCGGCTGGTTCCTCTATCCGCTCGGTGCCATTCTCATCGTGCTCGCCGCGGCCATGACGCTGTCGCTGCCGCCGCTGGCTCATCGCTTGCTCGCCTTTCTTGCTGCGCGCGCCGGTTTTTTGTTCGTGGCGATCGGCTTGCCCAGCCTGTTCGCCACCATCGTCAAGCGACTGATCGGCCGGGCCCGCCCGTTCGTCGGCGGTCACGACAATCCGTTTGCGTATGTCCCGTTCATTTGGCGGCCGGAATACGCGAGCATGCCGTCAGGTCATGCCACGACGGCCGCAGCCGCGGCGATTGCCTTCGGCGCTATTTGGCCGCGCCTGCGGGCGGGGATGTGGATCTACGCGCTGGTCATCATGATGACCCGCGTCGTCATCAGCGTGCATCATCCGAGCGATGTGCTCGGCGGTGCGCTGGTCGGCGTGGTCGGCGCGTTGTTGGTTCGTCGCTGGTATGCGGCGCGGCGCTTGGTGTTTTTCGCCGACGACTTGCGCCCGTTTCCGGGGCCGTCGTGGCGGCGTCTTGCCGCGCTTGTGCGCGGCATCTTTGCGGCGTCAGCGGCGCATTAAAGCTTCACGAGCGCGCGGCGACTGCGAGCGCGTCAAAGCCGCACTCAAGATCGGCAGTGAGATCCTCGACCGCTTCGAGCCCGATGTGGAAGCGCACGGTCGGTCCGCCAGGCGCCCAGCGCGTCGCGGTGCGGAAGCTCGCACAATCGAAGGGAATGGCGAGGCTTTCATAGCCGCCCCACGACGCACCGATTCCGAACAATTCGAGCGCGTCGAGAAAGGCGTAGACCGCCTTCTGCGGCACCGGTTTAAGGACGATGCTGAATAATCCCGACGCGCCGGTGAAATCGCGCTGCCACAGCGCGTGCCCGGGGTGGCTCGGCAGCGCCGGATGCAACAGGCGCAGCACTTCCGGCCGCTGCTCCAGCCAGCGCGCGACTTTAAGCCCCGACTCGTAATGCCGTTCGAGCCGCACCGCGAGCGTGCGCACGCCGCGCAAGCCCAGATAAATGTCGTCCGGCCCAACGCACCATCCGCTCAACCCAACCGTGTTTTTCAGTTCTGGCGCGGTCTTGGCATTGGCGGCGACAGTGCCGAGCATGACATCGGAATGACCGCCGAAATATTTGGTGCCGGCATGGATGGAAAGATCGACGCCGAAATCGAGCGCACGGAAATAAAGCGGCGTCGCCCAGGTGTTATCCATCAAGACCAGCACGGCCTTCTCATGCGCGGCCGCGGCGAGCGCGGGAATGTCCTGCATTTCGAAGCTTAGCGAGCCGGGCGATTCGAGAAAAATCGCGCGGGTGTTCTTCTGCATCAGCGCGGCGATGCCGGCAGCGTCGATAAGCGGATCGAAATAGGTCGTGGTGACGCCAAGGCGGGCCAGGATCTGATCGCAGAATTTGCGCGTCGGCAGATAAACGCTGTCGGTCACCAGAATGTGGTCGCCGGCATGCACGATAGCGAGCAGGGCGGCCGAAATCGCCGCTAAGCCCGAGGGCAGCAGCGATACGCCGGCACATTGCGGCCCTTCGAGGTCGGCGATCGCGCCTTCGAGCGCCTCGGTGGTCGGCGTGCCGCGGCGGCCATACTGGTATGGTGCGCGGTGAGCAACGAAGTCTTCGGCGCTCGGGTAGAGCACGGTTGAGGCATGATAGACCGGCGGATTGACAAAGCCGTAATAGGCGGCCGGGTCGCGCCCAGCCGTGACAACGCGCGTATTCGGCCGCCTTGCCTTACCACGGCCGTCCTTGCCGCTCCCGTGCTTGGTCATTGCCGCTTGCTCGCTCACCGATCCGTTGTGTCATTACCTCGTCATCAGGCGGTTTCGTCAACCCTTGACCCGCTGGCGCGATCGTTCTTTAGATGCCGCTCTGTGGGGATTGCGCGACACGCCACCGCCGCTCGACGCAACCGCTTAATCTCGAAAGGCGCGAGGATGAAACGCACCGCGACCGCAACGGCCTTAGCGATCATGCTAGCTCTGTCGGCACAAGCGGCGGCCGCACAAACGCTGGCCGCGGTCAAGGCTCGCGGCGAATTGGTCTGCGGCGCCAACGGGACTGTCGCCGGCTTTGGCCTCCCCGATCCGCAAGGCAATTGGACCGGCTTCGACGTCGATTTTTGCCGCGCTATTGCCGCGGCGATTTTCAACGACCCGACCAAGGTCAAGTTCGTGCCGCTCACCGCCAAGGACCGTTTCACGGCGCTGCAGTCGGGCGCAATCGATGTGCTGTCGCGCAACACCACCTGGACCCTGTCGCGCGACACTGCTCTGGGTCTCGATTTCGCGGCCATCACCTATTTTGACGGTCAGGGATTCATGGTGCGCAAGGCGCTCAAGGTAAGCTCGGCGCTCGAATTGAGCGACGCCTCGGTGTGCGTTCAGCAGGGCACCACCAGCGAACTCAATCTCGGCGATTATTTTCGCTCCCATCACATGGGCGTGAAAACCGTGACCTTTGCGACCGCCGACGAGGCGCTCAAGGCCTACGAATCCGAACGCTGCGACGCCTTCACCACCGATTCGTCGGCGCTTTACGCCGAGCGGTTGCGGCTTGCCGATCCGAACCAGCACATCGTGCTGCCGGAAATCATTTCCAAGGAGCCGCTGGCGCCGGCGGTGCGCCAGGGCGACCAGCAATGGACCGATATCGTGCGCTGGACGCATTTCGCGATGCTCAACGCGGAGGAGCTCGGCATTCGCCAATCGAATGTGGACGAAAAGCTCAAATCCGACGATCCGGAGACACGGCGCTTGCTCGGCGTCGAAGGCCAATATGGCGAAGGGCTCGGGCTCACCAACGATTGGGCCTATCGCATCATCAAGCATATCGGCAATTACGCTGACAGTTTCGAACGCGATCTCGGGCAGGGCTCGCCGCTCAAAATCGCGCGCGGGCTCAACGCGCTGTGGACCAAGGGCGGCCTGCAATACGGACCGCCGATCCGATAACATTCGGTTCATCGCAGGCGAACCGGCCGATGGCTGAGCGAGCCAGTGCATTGCAGGAAGGTCTGCCGCACGGGCGGCGCCGTTTTGGCGGCGCCGCCGTGCAGATTGCGCTCATCGTCATCCTCGCCGGTCTCTTCTGCGGCGCGGCGTTCGAAGCCGCGCAAAATCTGGCGCGCGCCCATATTGCTTCCGGCTTCGGCTTCTGGAACAACACCGCCGGCTTCGATATCAGCCAGACGCTGATCCCGTACTCGGCTAGCACCTCGACCTTCGGCCGCGCTTTCTGGGTCGGACTTCTCAATACGCTCTTGGTGGCGGCGCTTGCTATCGTGCTTGCGACCGTGCTCGGCTTTCTCGTCGGCATCGCGCGACTCTCGCGCAATTGGCTCGTAGCGCGGCTGGCCGGCGGCTATGTCGAGGCAATCCGCAACATACCGCTCTTGTTGCAGCTTTATTTTTGGTACAACGCCGTACTCAAATCGCTGCCGCAGTTGCGCGACAGCGTGCCGCTTCCGGGTGGTGGCATTCTCAACAATCGCGGCCTGTTCCTGGCGCGGCCGCAATTCGGCGCGAATTTCAGCTTCGTCATCGCAGCCTTTGCCGTCGGCGTGCTCGCCGCCATCGCCTGGCGCTTCTACGCCCGCCGCCGCCGTGACCGCACCGGCGACGAGCTGCCGATCATGTGGCCGACGTTGGTTCTCGTCGTCGCGCCGCCGCTCGGCGCCTTCGTCCTCGCGGGCTTTCCGTTGACCTTCAGCGTTCCGCAACTCGGCCGTTTCAATGTCGCGGGCGGCGTCGAAATCCTCCCCGAATTTGCAGCGCTGCTGTTGGCGCTGAGCGTCTATACCGCCGCCTTCATCGCCGAGGTCGTGCGCGCCGGCATAGTTTCGGTCGCGGGAGGTCAAATCGAGGCCGCGCATGCGCTAGGCCTGCGTCGCAGCCTGACGCTGCGGCTCGTCGTGCTTCCCCAGGCGACGCGCGTGATCATCCCGCCGCTGACAAGCCAGTATCTCAATCTGATCAAAAACTCTTCACTTGCCGTTGCCATCGGTTACCCGGACCTGGTGCAGGTTTTTGCCGGCAGCGTGCTCAACATCACCGGACAGGCGGTCGAGGTGATCTCCATCACCATGGCGGTCTATCTCGCGATCAGCTTATCGACCTCGCTGCTGATGAACCTTTACGCGCGGGCAGAGGCGGTGGCGGAGCGTGTGGTGTGAGCGCGATCGCCGATGGATCTTTTGTGCGCGGTGGCGCCGTCAAACCGCTGCCGCCGCCCGTCAGCCGCAGCGGGATTCTGCGCTGGCTGAATGACGATCTGTTTTCGAGCCCGCTCAATATCGCGTTGACGCTGCTGTGCGTTTTGCTCATGGCCTGGGCGCTGCCGCCGGTCGTTCGCTTTTTTTTCATCGACGCCGTGTGGTCGGGCAGCGATCGCACGGCGTGCCTGGCTTCGCCCGCCGAGCCCAATCCCGGCGCCTGCTGGGCGTTCGTACGCGTCTGGCTCTCGTATTTCGTCTATGGCTTTTATCCGCTTAGCGAGCGCTGGCGGGTCGACTGTTTCTTTCTTGCGCTGGCGATCGGCTTGCTGTGGCTGTTGTGGCTGTCGGCGCCACGCCGGGACATCGGCGCCGTTTATTTCTTCGTGGTGTTGCCGCTGCTGTCGTATCTGTTGCTGCACGGCGCGCCGTTGATCGGGCTGATGGTTGTTCCGACCACGCTGTGGGGCGGTATTTTCGTGACGGTCGTGGTTGCCACGATCGGCATCGTGTTCTCCCTGCCGCTCGGTGTGCTATTGGCGCTGGCGCGCCGATCCGACTTGCCGGTGCTGCGGCTTGCCGCTGTGACCTTCATCGAAGTCGTGCGCGGCGTACCGCTGATCACCGTCCTGTTCATGGCCAGCGTGATGCTGCCGTTGTTTGTGCCCGAGCGCCTGGCGCCCGACCAGCTTGTACGCGCACTGATCGGCGTGGCGCTGTTCGCCGCCGCTTATATGGCGGAAGTGGTGCGCGGCGGTCTCGCCGGCGTGCCGCGCGGCCAATACGAAGCGGCGCGGGCGCTGGGCTTGAGCTATTGGCGGATGATGGGGCTCGTCGTGCTGCCGCAGGCGTTGCGCATCACCCTGCCGAACATCGTCAATACCTGCATCGGCCTGTTCAAGGATACGACGTTGGTGTTCGTTGTGGCGATTTTCGATTTCCTGCGCACGGTGGACGCCGCCCGCGAGGATCCGAACTGGGCGGCGCCGAACACTACGGTGACCGGCTATGCCTTCGCCGCGCTCTTTTACTTCGCCTGCTGCTATGCCATGTCGCTCTACGCTCGAACCGTGGAAACGCGGCTCGCGCGCGGCGGGCGGCGCTAGAGGGACTGCGATGGACGAGCGCGCCGACCAGTCGCCGCTAAACTCGCCGCCACACGCGGTGGCGGTCGAGATCATCTCGCTGCACAAGTGGTACGGCGACTTCCATGTGCTGCGCGACATCAACCTGAAAGTTTTGCGCGGCGAGCGCATCGTCATTTGCGGACCGTCCGGCGGCGGGAAGTCGACCTTGCTCCGTTGCGTCAACCGGCTCGAGGATTGGCAGCGCGGCCGCGTCATCGTCGATGGCATCGAATTGACGGACGATCCGAAGCGGATCGTCACCGTACGACGCGACGTCGGCATGGTGTTCCAGCAATTCAATCTGTTCCCGCATCTCACCGTCCTTGAGAATTGCACTCTGGCGCCGATCTGGGCGCGGCACATGCCGAAGAAAGATGCCGAGGCATTGGCGATGCATTATCTGGAACGTGTGAAAATCGCGGATCAGGCCGGCAAGTATCCGTCGCGTTTATCCGGCGGCCAGCAGCAGCGTGTCGCGATTGCGCGGGCGCTATGCATGAGCCCGAACATCATGCTGTTCGACGAGCCGACGTCGGCGCTCGACCCGGAGATGGTCAAGGAGGTGCTCGATACCATGGTGGCGCTGGCGGGCGACGGCATTACCATGCTGGTGGTCTCGCATGAGATGGGCTTTGCCCGGCAAGTCGCCGATCGGGTCATCCTCATGGATGACGGGCAAATCGTTGAAATCAACGAACCGAAGAAATTTTTCGGCGATCCGCAGCACGAGCGCACGCGGCTGTTTCTGCAACAAATATTGCACTGACGGCAGGGTCCTGAAAAGTGTGCGCCGATGAAACGATCGGCGCAATCGCTGGTTAACGTTTTGCTTTTTCGTATTGCCGAGATGCGAAGACTAACAAGATTACCAAGCTGTAATGCGGCAAGGACCTTCTGACCAAACTTTAACTTGAGTTACATGCGAGCCGGGCTTTTACTTAGCGCCACATTGAATCGCACAACTCTCTTTTGGAGGAGAACATGTGGAAGCCAGTGGTCGTTGCGACGGCAGCGCTTGCCATCGCCGGCTCTTCTTTGGTGTACGCGCAACAGCGTTTCGGCGGGCACGACGGCGGCGGTGACGGCGGGCCCCGTTTCGAGCATCGGCATCATAAAAAAATGAGCCCCGAAGACCGCGCGGCCTTTACCGACGCGCGCATCGCGGCGCTAAAAGCAGGTCTCGAGCTGACGCCCGACCAGGCGAAGAATTGGCCGCCGTTCGAGCAAGCGCTGCGCGACATGGCGACGTTGCGCGCCCAGCGCATCGCCGCCCGCGAAGCGCGCGAGCAGAATCCGAGCGCCACGCCGCCCGCACCGTTCGACCGGCTCGCGCACCGGGCCGACAACTTGGCCAAGACCAGCGCGGCGTTAAAGAAGATCGCCGACGCCGGGTCGCCGCTCTATCAAAGCCTTACTGACGGGCAGAAGGAGCGGTTCAAGAAACTCGCGCGTCTGCTGCGACCGCATCATCATCATCACTTTGCCCGCAACGAGGGCGGGCAGGGCGGTGGCGGCTGGCGCAACGGACCGGGTGGTGGCGGCCAGGGCTGGGGACATCGCCGCTTCGGCGAGAACGAAGGCTCACAGGACGGCCGCATGCAGCAGCTGATGGAAACGCAGGAAGACGGCTCGCGCCTCTAAACTATCAACGACCGATGCGCGCTTGCTGAAACCTCACCCCTCCCGCAGCGAGCGCCGACAGTGAAAGCCGCAAGGGCAAGGCCTTTGCGGCTTTCGCGTTTTTGCTAACACAAGCGCTCAACGCGCGGCGGCGCAGCCCTCAGGCTTAAACACACCGCTCCCGCGATGCCGGCCAGATTGCGAGCTTGGCCGCCGGTCGGATCGGCCGGCGGGTGAATTCGCCGCCGCAATTCGGGCAACGGCCGTTCAGGATGGTCTCGGCGCAGCTTCGGCAAAACGTGCACTCGAAGGAGCAAATCAGCGCATCCGCCGAATCCGGCGGCAAATCGCGATCGCAGCCCTCGCAACTCGGCTTGAGCAGAAGCATGATCGTCTCCGTAATTGGAGAGATTCTGCGCGGCCAAAACGTCCGCGTCAATCGACGCCGAACACCATCCGGTCGCCTTTGGCGGTATCCCCGACGATGGCTTAAAGGCACTTGCGGCCAAATTCTCAAAGTGGCGGCGCTCGGACGGGCTTCGAGTATCCGCTCCGTCATCCGCTGCGGTTGAAAGTGAAAGCTCCGTGCCGGAGTTAGGCGTGACGCGATCACGTTCCACGGCGCCTTTCGCTGTCAGCGATCATCATAATACGCCACACCCCATATAAATGATTTCCAGATTATGCGACGAACCGTTTGTTTTGCTCGTTGGAACACGGCCGGCTCGGCAGTCAGCCGTATTCTATTCCGAGCATGGATCAGGCGGTTTCGTAGCTCCGTGCCGCCCCAACCTTGTTTGCGGATGAAATTCTCGAGGCCGTGCGCATCCGTTCCAGTCGCGTCAGCAATAATCAGCTCAACGAGCTTTAGTTGGTCAGGGTCAGGGTCGGGGTAAGGGTCCCGGTCAAATGCCGGATTCGGTCCGGCGGTTGCCAGCTTGTAGAGCAGGGCCACGCCTGCAACTGCAGCGATAGCAATAAGTACGCGCGCCATTTTACGCCTCGATCAACTCAACAATATACGAATCCGACATTTGTGGGAGTTGATTGGATGGCGAGACTCATACAGCTGTCGAGCAGCGGCGCCGCCGTTCCTCAATCAGTAAAGCGCTCCCGCGCGGCCGACGTCAGCGCGCAAAGATCAGACACGTCGTCGTGCCGTGAGCGAGCAATCGGCCCGCCCGATCAGTGATCCGTCCTTCCGCGGTGCCGACACGGCGGCCGCAATTCAATACAACGCCCTCCGCCCGAATCGGGCCGGTTTCCGGCCTTACGGGCCGGACCAGCGAAATCTTGAACTCAAGGGTCGTCGAGCCGACGCCTTTTTCCAGAGTTGAGTGAATGGCCAGGCCCATAGCGCTGTCGAGCAAAGTCGCCGCCAGACCGCCATGCACCGTGCCGGCCGGATTGAGGTGGGTGGCCCCCGGTTCGGCCGTAACCACGACGCGGCCACTTGCAACTTCAACCACGTCATAGCCCAAGTTTTGGGCCATGGTGTTGAGCGGAAGCGTTCCGTCGACAAGCCCCTGGACAAACGCCAAGCCGGTCATCTTGGCTTGCTGGTCCGCGCTGACGGTCCCGTAGGTCTTGCAGACAGGGGTGGGCAACGGCTCCATGTCGCTCTCATCTGATGGCGTCAAAGCTTGAGTCGACTATGGCTTCGACGATCGCGGAAAACTGGCGCTTTTCGGACCCGTTCATTGCGGCGGACGACCAAGTCCGAAAACCGCTAGACGAGGGCCGGCAAGTGGACGAGTCTGCCGCCATGGATTTCGATCCTGACCACGAAACATGCTATCGCGCGCTCTGCCGCCGGGACGCCCGCTATGACGGCCGTTTCTTCACCGCGGTGAAGACAACCGGAATTTATTGCCGTCCGGTCTGCCCGGCGCGAACGCCGTTATCGAAGAACGTAATCTTCTTTCCGACGGCCGCGGCGGCGCAGGAAGCCGGATTCCGGCCTTGTTTGCGCTGTCGGCCGGAGACCGTGCCGCATTTGGGCGCTTGGCGCGGCACCTCGAATACGGTTTCGCGGGCACTTCGCCTGATCGAAAACGGCGCGTTGGACGACGGCGACGTCGATGCCTTGGCTGATCGGCTCGGTGTCGGCGAGCGGCATCTTCGGCGTCTGTTCCTCAAGCATCTGGGCGCTTCGCCGCTCGCCGTCGCGCAGACCCGGCGCATCCTGCACGCCAAGAAGCTTATTCACGACACCCAAATGCCGATGGCTGAGGTCGCGTTTGCGTCCGGGTTCGGCAGCATCCGCCGTTTCAACGAAACGTTTCACACGTTGTTCGGCCGACCGCCCAGCGAATTACGCCGCACTAAAATCGCCCGCAACCCTCAGGCTTGAATTGCTGCGCGCAAGGCTCGTGCGTTTTCGGCGACGCAACGCGCCAGATCACGAAAGTTGGTGCGCAGCGCTTCGAGCGCGAAGCCAAGCGCAAACAGCCGCTCGACCTCGCTGCTTGAAAGCGCAAGCGTGATGCCTGCGCTGCGAAGCGATTCCAGCTCCGATTCAAAGGCGTTAAGCGAGGCCTCCGCGGCTTGCAACGAGGGCGGCTGGTGGCGCTTGCGCAGCGCGGTTGCACAGTCGCGCAGAAATTCGCCGGCGTCGGCGCTCACCGGCTGCAGTCTTGGACCAAGGCGCGGCGCCACGGTTAGCGGAAATGGCGCAACAGCCGCTCGCCCGAGAATGACCAGATCATGCCGCAGTCTCACCAGCGTTCGCGCCAGTGGGGCCGGATCCGGCCGGTGGGTGAAGACGACCAGACGCTCGCGCGCGGCCTCGGCTGCGATGTCCTGAAAGGAAGCCAACGCTTCGCCCAGCCCGGCCTGGATGTGCCTGATTTTGTCTGTGCCGAGCTGCTGGGTGAAACCCTCCAAAAGCTCGCTGAGCACCAATGCCATCCGATCGAGAATGCCGGCGGCCTCTAGGGCTCCGAGGGTGTAAGCGCGTTCGGGGAAGACCAGCACTGAAACGACGATCGCTACCCCGCCGCCGACGGCGACTTCCGCTAAACGTACGACGGCCGACTCGATGGGACCTTCGCCAAGCTGACCGGCAACGAGCAGGACAAGTACGGCGGAGAACGGCGCAACGCGCATGGTCGGACTGATTGCCGCGGCGAACGCCAATGGGCCTATCGTCAGCGCCAGCACACCGGCCTGGGCAACGGCCGTCGCGTGCGGAATAAGGACACCGATCACGGCGGCGTAGAGGCCGCCGACCAAGGTGCCAATCACATATTCGACGGTCGCGCGAACCGACCCGCCGATACTCACCTGGGTGACGACCACGGCCGTGATCACCACCCACAATCCATGCAATGGAAACGATACACCGCGTGCAATCGCGAAAGCGAGTAACCCCGCCACCGTCACGCGCAAGCCGTATCGCAATTGCGGCCGGTAAGGGCCTATCAAACCGCGAAGCCGTTTCCAGAAGGCCAGGCTGTCCATGAACGGTGCGAGCTTTGCAGAAAAACCTACCCGAACAAATATTCCGATGAACGCGCCACTTCCAAGGCCAGCACGTGGCCCGAAGAGACGGCTTAACTGTAATTGGCGCTGTCGCCGTCGGTGACGTCGTAAGTCGCGCCACTCACCATAGCGGCATCGTCGGATGCTAGAAATACGACGGCCGGCGCAATCGCCTCGGGTTCGATCCAGGGGATGCCGAACGGCGATTTGGCGATCAGTCTGGCTTTGGCATCCGCTTCAAGAGCGGCCGTCGGTTTTTGGGATGCGAATTCGTCGGCGGCTTGCGCGTAACGGTCGTGATGTCGGGTCAAGGGCGTGTCGATGAGGCCGGGAACGATGGCGTTGACCGTGATGCCGTATTGACCGAGCTCCAGCGCTGCAGATTTCATCAGGCCGATGATGTCCCATTTGGAGGCGGAATACGCTGCGCCGTATTTGGTACCGTGCCGGCCTTGGGTCGACGATGTGACGATGATGCGCCCGCCGCCGTTCTTGACTAAATGCGGCGCCGCGGCGCGAATGGCATTGCATGTGCCGGTCAAGTTGACGTCGATAGTGTCGTGCCAGTCGGCATCTTCCCAGTCGAGTATCGCCTTGAAAGCCTGAATGCCGGCGTTGGCGAACAAGATGTCGAGCTTGCCAAAGGTCGCGACCGCCTGGTCCGCCGCGGCGCGCAAAGCCGTCAGATTGCGCTGATCGAGATGGGCGTCGCTCCAGCGACCGCCGGCCGCTTTGACCAATCGGCCGGTCTCCGCCAGTTCGTCCGGTGTCGCTGGCACGACATCGAGCGTCGAACTCACCGGACCGGCAATGTCGATGCCCATAATGTCGGCGCCTTCACGGGCGAACGCGATGGCCGTAGCGCGGCCAATTCCTGGCGCCGCGCCGGTAATGATCGCGGCCTTGCCGCGCAACCGGCTCGAAGACCGGTCCGCTGTCGTCGATGCCATGAAGCACCCCGAATTCGAAAATCGGATCACGATGTGGCGCGGGACCAGTATTATCGCGCCCGGCGCAGAAGTCACCGGGCGTCGAAATGCTTCGTTTGCTTTAATCCCGCTCGACCGGTAGGTCAGGCCGCGAACCCCATTCGGCCCATGAGCCGTCGTAGAGACCTTTGGCTTCCTTGCCGATGGCGTCTAGCGCAAGGGTGAGGATTGCCGCGGTGACGCCGGAGCCGCACGAGGTGATGATCGGTTTGTCGAGATCGACGCCGGCATCCTCGAACGCCGCTTCGATGCGTGCGCGCGAGGCAAGGTGTCCGTTTTCGATCAGCTTGGCGTAGGGCATGTTGAACGATCGCGGCATGTGGCCCGAACGCAAACCCGGCCGCGGCTCCGGCGCCTTGCCGGCAAAGCGTTCGGCCGGCCGCGCATCGACGATTTGCGCACTGTCGTCGGCAAGCGCCATGCGCACATCGGCGAGCATGGCGACGGCACGCACATTCATTTCGGCGTTGAATGTTTTCGGCGGCCGTGTGGTCTCGCCTTGCTCGAGCGGCCGATTTTCCGATTTCCATTGCGGCAAGCCGCCGTCGAGGATGTAGACCCTGCGCGCGCCGAAAATCCGGAACGTCCACCACACTCGCGGCGCCGAATAGAGGCCGACGCTGTCGTAGACGACAATGGTGTCGGCTTCCGCGATGCCGAGCCGGCCGGCTTCCTCGCCGAAATGCTTGGGTCCCGGCAGCATGTGGGGCAGCTCGGTCGAATGATCGCTGATCGCTTCGAGGTCGAAAAACACAGCGCCGGGAATGTGGCCGGAACGAAACTCGGCGTGTGCATCGCGTTGCTGCGTCGGCAAAAAGTAAGAGCCATCGACCACGCTGAGATTGCGGTCACGCAAATGCTCGGCAAGCCATTGCGTCGACACCAGCCAGCGGCTGGTCGGGGAGGGGGCGGGCGCTTCCTCTGGTCTGAGCATCGGACTCTCAAGTCGGCCGCGGCCGGCGCACTGAGCGCCGCTCACAGGTAAGGGATTTTGATCTGCGACTTGCGCTCAAGCCACGGCGGTACCGGTAGCTTCTTCTCTCGCAAAAACTGCGGATTGAACAGCTTCGATAGGTAGCGGGTTCCATAGTCGGCAAGAATAGTGACAATGGTGTGCCCGGGTCCGAGCTCCTTGGCCAGGCGAACGGCGCCGGCGACATTGATGCCGGAAGAACCGCCAAGGCAGAGACCTTCGTGCTCCAAAAGGTCGAAGATAATCGGCACCGCCTCCTCGTCGGGTATCTGATAAGCGACGTCGATCGGTGCGCCTTCCAGATTTTTGGTGATGCGGCCTTGGCCGATGCCTTCGGTTATCGAGGAGCCTTCCGATTTCAGCGTGCCGCTCGTGTAGTAACTGTAAAGCGCCGCCCCCATCGGGTCGGCGAGCGCGATGCGGACGTTGTTGTTGAAGGTTTTGAGCGCGATTGCGATGCCGGCGAGCGTGCCGCCGGTGCCGACCGAGCAGACGAAGCCGTCGATTTTGCCGTCGGTCTGCCGCCAAATTTCCGGCCCGGTGGTTTTGATGTGACCTTCGCGGTTGGCGACGTTGTCGAACTGGTTGGCCCAGATCGCGCCGTTCTTTTCCGTTTTCGCCAGTTGTTCGGCAAGTCGGCCGGAGACCTTCACATAGTTGTTGGGGTTGGAATACGGCACCGCCGGCACTTCGACGAGTTCGGCGCCGCAGAGCCGAAGCATATCCTTCTTTTCCTGGCTCTGGGTCTGCGGAATGACGATCACCGAATGAAAGCCCATGGCGTTGCCGACCAGGGCGAGCCCGATGCCGGTGTTGCCTGCGGTACCTTCGACGATGATGCCGCCCGGCTTGAGCTGCCCCTTGTTCACGGCGTCTTCGATGATGAACAGCGCGGCGCGATCCTTCACCGATTGGCCAGGATTCATGAATTCGGCCTTGCCAAGGATATTGCAGCCGGTCGCGGCGGACGCCCGTTTAAGCTTAATGAGCGGCGTGTTGCCGATCGCTTTGATGATCCCGTCACAGACCTGCATCGCCCGGCGTCCTGGAAAAGACCAGCGTAAGGGGCAGCGAGCCTAGATGACTAAGCCCTTGGGAACAAGGGTAGATCAAATCCGGTGCGACGGCGAAAGATTGCCGAAACCATATCGACGCATGTCCCGAACGCGAGTTCCATCTGTTCACCCATTTTTTCCGGCGTAGGCATTATGTCGGATGCGATGGGTCTTCCAACGTTAAGGCGGCTTCGCGCCGTTCGTGGAATGTGGTTGTGGGAATCTATCTAATGAACCTCGACGTTAACACGCTTTTTCTCGTCACCATTTACGTCGAGGCAATTCTCGGATTGCTTCTGCTTTTTGCCTGGGCTCAGAACACCGCGATCACGGCCGTCGCCTGGTGGGGCTTCGCGCATCTGTTGCGCGCCGGCTCGGTGACGCTGTTCGGCCTTTACGGCTCGGTGTCCGACCTGATCTCGATCGATCTCGCCAATGTCGTGCTGTTCACGTCGTTCGCCGTGACCTGGACCGGTGCGCGCGTTTTCGACAATCGCAAGCCACAACCGATCCTGTTGTTCGCCGGCGCGGCCGTTTGGCTTGTGGCCTCGCGCATTCCCGGTTTTACCGACGCTTTCGAGGTGCGCGTGCTGCTCGCGTCGGGCATTATCACCGCTTATACCTGGGGCACGGCGTTCGAATTCTGGCGCGGCCGCAGCGAGCCCCTAGTCTCGCGCTGGCCGGCGATCTTTATGCTGTTCGCGCACGGTTCGCTTTATCTCTTGCGCACACCGCTCGGCGCCATGCTGCCATGGATTCCGAAGGGCAATCAGATCTTCGAGAGCGTGTGGCTCACGGTGCTCAGCTTCGAAGGGCTGCTGTTCACCATCTCGATCGCGTTTATCCTCCTGGCGATGGCCAAAGAGCGCACCGAGTACCGCCACAAGACCGCAGCCTTGGTCGATCCCTTGACCGGCGTGTCCAACCGCCGCGCTTTCCTGCAGGACGGCGAAGCGCAGCTTAAACGTCAGGCGACCGATCCGCGTCCGACCGCCGTGATGCTGCTCGACCTCGATAATTTCAAATCGATCAACGATCGCTTCGGCCATGCCCTCGGCGATCGCGTGCTGGAGATTTTCGCCGATGTCTCCAGCGGCTGTCTGCGCCGCATCGACTTGTTCGGCCGCCTCGGCGGCGAGGAATTCGCCGCGCTCCTGCGCGACACCTCGCGTGAGCGAGCGCTCGCGGTCGCCGAGCAGATTCGAACCTCTTTCGCCGAAGCCACGCGCGACGTCGACGGCCGGCCGGTCGGCGCCACCGTCAGTATCGGCGTCGTGATCAGCTATGACTCGGTGCTCGACCTTTCGGCGTTGCTGGCGCAAGCGGATCACGCGCTCTATCGCGCCAAGGACTCCGGCCGTAATCGCATCGAGATCGCCTCGATCGAATTGATCCTCGACCGCGCGCGGCGCGGCGCCGCCGATCTGCTCAGCGTGGTCGGTGCCAAATCCGCACCCCCCGGTTCCGGCGCGAAGTCGGCGGCCTAGCCCGCGACGCCGTCTCCCGGCGCAACCCTTGCCCGTCCTAGTGGTCCGATTCTAACATTCGCATCCCGGTTCGGCAGGCTCTTTTTACGAATGTTAGAATCAAA
>Ga0181520_10003106_pt1 | contig 29633 bp, 28 predicted proteins | sample PEATcosm2014_Bin_29_FD_132451 | JGI IMG/M metagenome (GOLD analysis project Ga0181520, IMG submission 132451) | Peatland microbial communities from MTU Mesocosm Facility, Houghton, MI, USA - PEATcosm2014_Bin02_30_metaG | ecosystem: Environmental > Terrestrial > Soil > Wetlands > Peat | place...
GCGGTTCAGGGCAAGCTTGCCCTGAACCGCAAAGCAAAAACAAAAACCTTCCTGAGAAGGAAAAAGTGTCGGAGATGTGCCCGGTCTAAAATGTCGGTTAACTGCCCGGCCGTTCAAGACCGGGCACATGTCGGACACATTGAACCGGATCGATAACCTGGAGGTTGGCCATACCTAAATTCTGCGCTTTTGGGGCCAAATTATCGGCAAAAGCAGGCGCGGCGAGCTTACTGGGGAGTGATGATGCCGCCTACTGCGTGACGGCGGGGCAGCAGGATGCCGCGATGATCCACTTCGGCGGCAGGCTCACCGTGGTGATCGAGCGAGGGGAGGGTCGCCCGCTCGGTCAATGCCCCGCCGCAAGCGGGACACCAGTCCGCGACCGTCTCTTTCGCTAGCACTGCATGGCATTGGGTGCAGATTCGCTCCATGCTGCAAGTGTATCTGAAGGATAAGCAGGCTAGTATCAGGCGGCGGGCTTGACCTGGCGAGCGATTTCCGGGCTCCGTTGCAGGGCCGGTACACTAGGGATATGTACCCTCCAGTTCGCCTAGTGGCGATCGACATGGACGGCACGCTGCTGCCGACTTTGAGCCAGAGCATCAGCCGTCGCAACGCAGAGGCGCTGAAGGCCGCGCAGGAGGCCGGTATCACAGTGGCCATTGCCACCGGCAGGCGCACGGCTTACACCGCTCCGCTGCTGGACGGACTTGGCCTGCGAGCGGATACACCGCTGATTACGTCCAATGGTGCAGTGACCCGGACCCTGGGTGGTGATCCGATGGACCGCAGACACCTGGAAGCGCGAACGGCGCGCGGGCTGTGTGGATTGCTGCGAAGTTTTGGTGCCATGGTTTTTACGTTTGACCGGCTGGGCCGCGGCGAACTGATTGTGGAGGACCTGGAACAGGCGCACGGGCGGATTGCGATGTGGGTCGAGGCCAACCGCAACGCCATCGAGGTAGTGAAACCCCTGGAGAAAGCGCTACAGGATGGCGACGATCCCATTCAGGGGATGGTGTGCGGCGGGCTGAGCAAGATGAAGGATGCTGAAGAGGCGCTCAAGCGCAGCGAATGGAACGGCGCGTGCGAGTGCGTGCGGACCGAGTATTCGGGGCGCGACCTGTCGATTTTGGATTTGTTGCCGCCGGGAGTCTCGAAGGGTTCGGCGCTGGAGCGATTGGCCACGCGGTTGGGCATCGGCCGCAAGGAGACGATGGCCATCGGAGACAACTGGAACGACGTGGACATGCTGGAGTGGGCCGGACAAGGCGTGCTGATGGGCAATGCCGCGCTGGAACTACGCACCATGGCCAAGATGCGCGGGTGGAAGCAGGCGCTGGGCAACGATGAGGACGGCGTGGCAGCGGTGCTGGAAACAGCCGTGGCGCGGCGCGCGTCAGTTAAAGTTTGACGGATCAGCGAAACGAGAAATGACTTTGCGGAGACGCGCGATATTCGTTTTGGCAATTGGCACCCTGTTGGGGCTGGCTCCACTGGGGCAGGCGGCCGAGCGCGTGTCTCTGAGCAATGGGTTTGAGATGCACTGTAACCACCATGCGCAGGTGGAGGGCCGCGTTCGTCTCTACCTGGGCGCTGGCGAGGACAGCTACATTGATATGCGCCCCGAGGAGATTGCAAGTTTCGAACAGGTTCCAGACCCGCCGGTGGAATTGGCAGCGCCCGGCAGGCCGGAGCCGCATGAGGACGCGAAGTTAAGCCCGGCGGACCTGCATGAATTGCTGACCGTAGCCGGCCAGTCGCGCAACCTGGACGTGGATCTGCTGGCCAGCCTGGTGAAGGCCGAAAGCGGCGGCAACGCGAGGGCAGTGAGCCGCGCCGGCGCACGGGGCCTGATGCAATTGATGCCCCAGACTGCGGCCGGACTGGGCGTGAGCGACAGCTTCAAGCCGGACCAGAATGTGCGTGGAGGGTCAGCGTATCTTGACGCGCTGCTGATCAACTATCACGAGAACCTGGCCCTGGCCCTGGCCGCCTATAACGCCGGGCCGCGGGCGGTAGATAAATATCACGGCATACCGCCCTACCGTGAGACGCAGGCGTACGTGGCGCGCGTAATTCATGAGTTCAACCGGCGCGTGCTGGCGCGGGAGGCGTTGGCGCGGCGGGCAGGCACGCCCACTGCGGCCCTGCGTACGCTGCCGGCAAATTAGACCTATCGCTGCGCCGGACTTGGGTGTGGTTCCTAAAAGATTCGCGACAAATCCGGGTGACTCGGGCCGCAGGAGTGGTTGCCGGGGCAAAGCGCGAATCGCTATTCTTCTTCCGTGCCCAACACACTTGTTGAATGCGTTCCCAATTTCTCAGAGGGCCGCGATGCGGCCAAGGTCGATGCCATTGTCGAAGCCATGAAGATTCCGGGCGTGTATCTTCTGGACCGCGAAATGGATGCGGACCACAACCGCTCGGTGATCACGCTGGTAGGCGAGCGGGAAGCGATTGAGGAAGCTGCGATTCGCGGGGTTGGGAAGGCGGCGGAACTGATCGACCTGACCCGGCACGAGGGCGCGCACCCGCGCATGGGTGCGGCCGATGTGATTCCTTTCATCCCCATTGAGGGCGTGAACCTGGAAGACTGCGTGGCCATGGCCAAACATGTTGGAGCTGAAATCTGGAAGCGATTCCAGATTCCCGTCTATCTCTACGAGGCCGCAGCGACAAGGCCCGAGCGGCAGAATCTTGAGAATATCCGGCGCGGCCAGTTTGAAGGAATTCGCGACGAAATTGCCACCAACCCCGCGCGCATGCCGGATTTTGGCGAGGCGCGGGTGCATCCGACAGCCGGAGCGACGGTGGTGGGCGCACGCAAATTTCTGGTGGCCTACAACATTTTTCTGAACACAGCCGACGTCAGTATCGCCAAGAAGATTGCCAAGGCGGTGCGTTTTTCATCCGGGGGCCTGCGCTTTGTGAAGGCGGCGGGATTCCTGGTGCGCGGCATGGCACAGGTTTCAATGAACCTGACCGACTTTGAGCAGACTCCGATTCACCGCGTGTTCGAATTTGTGAAACGGGAGGCGGCACGCTACGGCGTTGTTCCGGTGTCGAGCGAGATCGTGGGACTGATTCCAAAGCAAGCCTTAGAACAGGCCGCGGAATGGTACCTGCAAGTGGAGAGCTTCGATTCCTCGCTCATCCTGGAAAACCGGCTGGCCGCGGTGATGAGCGGCAAGATGGCCGTGGGCGGCTTGCGCGCGGGAATCGAGCCATTTATCGAACAACTGGCCGCTGCTACAGCCACTCCGGGAGGAGGCAGCGCCGCCGCCGCAAGCGGTGCGATGGCAGCCGGCCTGGCGGGGATGGTTGCGTCGATGTCGCGCGGCAAGAAAGCCCACGTGGAGCACGAGAGCCAACTGAGCGAAGCGATTTCAAGGCTTACGCAACTTCGCGAACAACTGAAGCAAGCGATCGACGCCGATGCCGAAGCTTACAACGTGGTGATGAAGGCTTACAAAGCGGCGAAGGAATCCGCGGATGGAGGCCGGGCGATCGACGCCGCGCTCGAAGAGGCGACCAGTGTGCCGCTGGGAGTGGCGGAACGAGTTGTGGAGGTAAAGGAGATTGCCGCGAGGTTGAAGCCGATCACCAATCCGAATATGAGCTCCGACTTGACGACCGCGATTGCCCTGGCAAAGGCAGCCCTGGAAGGAGCGCTGGCAAACGTCGAAATCAACGTGGACTCGATCAAGCCGAACTCGCCGGAGAGCGAGGCTTTCGTCAGCCAGACGCGGGAGCTTGTGGAACGGCTGAAAGCGCGAGGTTGATGCAGGACAATCCGCAGGCTGAATGTATGCATCCAGATTCACCCACCAACCGTCGCCAGTTTCTGAGCGGAGCTGCCCTTGCAGCCGCGGCTCTAGCGGCGCCGTTGAAGGCGTGGGTGCAAACCGGGCATGCCAATTCCCTCCCCTTCTCTGACAATGCTGCCAAGGCCGACTATCGCATTGAGATTGCGGAGATCGAGTGGGAGCTTTCACCACACAAAAAGGTTCGCACCACGGCGTATGACGGGCAGATTCCCGGCAGGCTGCTGCGCTTGACTGAAGGCAAGCCGGTGACCATCGAGATTGTGAATCGCCTGGACCGTGCGGAGATCGTTCACTGGCACGGTCAGTGGATTCCGGTTGCCGCGGACGGCGCGATGGAAGAAGGTTCGCCCATGATTGCCGCGGGCGGTCAGACGCGGATCACTTTTACGCCGAAGCCGTCCGGTCTCCACTGGTACCACACGCATGTCCCTGCCCGTCGCAACCTGAAGCTCGGCCTCTACAGCGGGCAGTTTGGACTGCTCGAAGTGGAACCGCGCACGAACCCGGCTCGCTACGATCAGGAGCATTTTCTTGTCCTGCACGATTGGGAGCCCTACTTCTCGTCAAGCGACGACGGCTCGCAAATGGTCCAATACGTGTGCGGCTCGATCAACGGGCGAATGCTGGGATACGACAGCCCGGTCAAAGTGAATGAAGGCCAACGGGTGCTGTTCCACATCCTGAACGCCAGCGCTACTGAAGCACACTGGCTGGTGCTCCCTGGACATCACTTCCAGGTGATAGCGATGGATGGCAGCCCGGTAGCCAACGAGGCCAAGGTGGAAAGCCTACGGCTGGGTCCGGCTGAGCGGATCAGCGCAGTGGTTGCCATGGATACGCCCGGCGTCTGGATTCTGGGCGAGGCGCGCACCGCGTTTCGCAACACAGGCATGGGAACGGTCATCGAATACGCCGGTCGAGCGGGCAAGCCGCAATGGACGGCGCCAACGAAACTGCAATGGGATTATCGCGCGTTCGGAGATGCGGTTCCCGTAATCCGCAAGCCGGATGTGACCGTGCCGCTGGTCTTTACCTCGCGATTCCAAGGTCACGGCGCGCTGGATCGGTGGATGGTCAACGGCAAATCGTTCCCCGATACCGACCCGATTATTTTGAAAGAGGGTCTGCGCCACCGGCTCGTCTTCGACAACCGCAGCATGGACGACCACCCGGTGCATATTCACCGGCACAACTTTGAACTGGTTTCAATTCAAGGCGGTGCCATGAGCGGAGTTCATAAAGACGTGGTGATCGTTGAGGCGAAGACCAAAGTGGAAGCCGATCTAGTGGCAACCAATCCTGGCAATACTCTCTTTCACTGCCACCAACAGGACCACATGGACTCTGGCTTCATGGCGCTGTTTGTGTACGCATGAGCTGCCACCGAGAGCCAGTTCTGAGATTCGCGCATTGCGATGAAGGCCGCCTGTCGCGCGAGGGGAAAAGTTGCCGCTTCAGTCCGGCCAAGCTGATAACCTTGAGACATGAAATTCGGAGTCTTGGTCTTTCCTGGATCCAACTGCGACCACGATACTTACCATGTGATTGCTGAAGTCGCCCACCAGCCTGTGACCTTTCTTTGGCATGACTCAGACGATTTGGCTGGAGTGGATGCCGTGCTTGTGCCGGGCGGATTTGCCTACGGCGACTACCTGCGCACCGGGGCCATCGCACGGTTTTCACCGGTGATGCAGGCCGTGAAGCAGTTTGCAGCCGGAGGCGGGCTCGTACTGGGCATCTGCAACGGATTCCAGATTCTGACCGAGGCCGGGCTGCTACCCGGCGCGCTGATGCGCAATGCGGGTCTGAAATACATTTGCAAGCAGGTTCATCTGCGGGTGGAAACGACGAATAGCCCCTTCACCAGCCAACTGACCAAGGGCGAAGTTCTGCAGCTTCCCATCGGACACATGGAGGGCAATTATTTTTGCGAGCCGGATGAACTGCGGCGCCTGGAATCAGAGGATCGAGTTGCGTTCCGTTATGCCACAGCGGAGGGCGAGATTACCGGGGAAGCAAATCCCAATGGTTCGCTGAGCAACATTGCGGGCATCCTGAACGAAGGAAGAAACGTGCTGGGAATGATGCCCCATCCGGACCGGTCAAGCGAAAAGCTGCTTGGCTCGGAGGACGGCTGGAAGATCTTTGCATCCATGGTGGAGGCGCTGGCGGCGCATTGAAGCTGGAATTCAAAGACCATGAAAGTGAGAGCGCATGATTGACATCCATACGCACCTCATTTATGGGGTGGACGATGGGTCGCCCGATCTGCAGACGTCTCTGTCGATGGCACAGGAGGCGGCAAGCGATGGCGTGACACACATGGTCTGCTCTCCCCACGCCAGCGACGCGTATCCCTACCAGGCTGCAGTGATTGAAGAGCGATTTGCGGAGTTGCGCGAAGAACTCAAGGATGTCGTCCAGTTAAGCCTGGGGTGCGACTTCCACATGAATGCGAGCAACATCATGGAGGCGATCGAGAACCCACTGCGCTACTCGATCAATGGCAAGGGCTACCTGCTGATCGAATTTCCGGATATGGTGATCGCGCCACAGTTGCACGAGGCCATGCGGCGCCTGCAGGCGGTTGGGTACACCTTGATCATCACCCACCCGGAGCGCAATCCGGTGCTGCAAAGACATCCGGAGATGCTGGCCGACTGGATACGGGATGGAAGCCTGGTCCAAGTCACATCGGGGTCGCTGTATGGCCGCTTCGGCAGGACGGCTGAGTCCTTTGCCAACGCATTGCTGAAGCGGAACTGGATCCATTTTCTTGCCAGCGATGCGCATCATCCCGAGTGGAGGCCGCCGCACTTGAAGAAGGGATACGAGTACGTGACTTACCATGCCGGAGAAGAGACAGCACACCGGCTTTACGTCACCAATCCATTGGCTGCCGTGGAGGGAGCAAAATGGCCGGTCCAACCGGAACCCGTAGGCCTGTGGGACAATGAACCGCTGAAGTTCGACGCCAGACCCCATGGCAAGAGTCGCAATCCGCATGCCAACGGACCCGGCAAGGGCGGAGAAAAGACTGAGGGCAAGGGCTTTTGGAGCCGGCTGTTCGGGAAATAAACGGAGACCTCGCGCAGAGCTAGAGCCCGAGCCCGCCATCCACGACCAGGGTTTGGCCAGTGACAAAGCCCGAACCCGCCGCAAAATAGAGCACGGCTTCTGCCACATCCTTCCCTGTGCCGTTGCGTTGCATTGGAGTTCTGGCCGCAAAGCGGGAGGCTTCAGCGGATTTGCTCTCATCCATCTCAATCCAGCCGGGCGCTACGCAATTCACACTTACTTCAGGGGCAAACGACTTGGCCATGGCCTGCGTGAGCATATGCAGGGCGGCCTTTGACGCGCAGTAGTGAGCGTGTCCGGCCCAGGCGTGAATTCCGCCCAGAGAGCCGATGTTCACAATTCTTCCCTTCGACGCGCGTAGATGAACCAACGCCTCCCGGGCCACGAGAAAAGGGCCACGCGCATTGGTTTCGAAGGCTGCATCCCATTGGTCGAGGCTGATTCCATCAAGCGGAGCAGACTCAAAGATCGCGGCGTTATTTACCAGCAGGTCCAGCCGCCCGTGAAATGCGACTGTCGCGGCGATGACCTTGTGCACCGAGACCTCAGAGCGCACATCGCATTCGACGGCCTGGGCGCGGCGACCAAGATCGGCGATATCTTTTGAGGTTTGCGTGGCATCGAGCCAAGAGGCCCGGTAGGTGATGGTTACATCGGCCCCGGCGCGAGCCAGCGCCAAGGCGATTTCGCGGCCGATGCGTCGCGCACCCCCGGTGACCAGTGCCGATTTGCCGCTGAGGGTTTGGGTTGACATCAAAGACTTATCTTCGAAATCCACGGTGCCGGGCGCCAATAGGCCGGTGAGATTCTACTGCGGCTGGGGCTGACCCGCGCCGGGCTGCGTGTCATTTTGTTTGGCGGACTCAGCCGGCTTGTCCTTGGCAGCATCCTTGCTCGCGTCCCCACTCTTGTCCTTATCCGGACTCTTTCCCGCATCCGCCTTTTGATCGTGCTGCTTGTAGATCGAATACTGCACGCCAGGACGATTCATCTTTACCTCAATCGCCATCTGGTCCTTATCGACGGTGTAATCCCCTCCATAGGTCTGAAAGCCCTTGGCAATCACCTGCAATTGCACCTTGGATTGGGCGGGCAGCACGTCGATTACGGCCTTTCCATCCTCGTTGGTCTTCAGCTCCATGTTGCCCTTTTCGCCTACAAGCGTGAAGATCACGGAGGCGTTCTCGATGGGCTTGGCATCGACGGCGCGAAGGATGGTGACTTCAACCCGGTAGGTCGGCGGCGGTGGCTTGTACTTGCGCCCGCGATGAGCACTTTCCTGGGCGGAAACGGTAATTCCGGCAGCCAGCAAGAGGATGGCTACGGCGATGGCAAAGCGGCAAACGCGACGGTACAACATGGTTGTTATTGTACCCGTTTGCGGGTACGGGGAGCGAGCGGCAAGGCCGGGATCTGAACCGGCTCAGGCCCGGGAACTACAGAGCCTCCACCTCTCACAGTTTTACCGTGGATGGTAGGTTATCCATCAAGGCTCGACCGCTCTCTTCAAGATGTGTCACCTCGCCACGCGAAACCCCACGCAGCATCGCTGGCTCCCATCCCATTTCACGCTGTGAGAATCCCACGTAAAACGCTTCGCAGTCGCGAAGTCCGGTCCGGCGAGGCGCCGTCGCATCGAAAGCATCGGGCAGATAGACCATTACCGACCCGCGCTTCTGCGCCTCCGATTCCCCACTGAACCACAAAAAAGCTGCATCCTTATCGATGTCCGCGATCAGCCTATGAAGAGCTTGCTTACTCGGACACTCGATATGAAGCGGCGGCATCGTCGCCGTCTCCTCATAATCTGGCCCCACCAATACTCGCTGCGTCACCACCCGGTGCGGAACAAATGGCGGCACGTGCAAGGGCGTCTTATGAACACCGATTGCGGCGCCCTTTCCAACAGTGAACTTTCCGGCAAAATGCATCCACCTTGGCCCAAACCAGTTATCAATTCGGATGAGGTACAGGCGGGCTGGCTCGTAATCGCGCGCTACGCCAATGGCAATCGCTCGCACCTTCTCTATGAACTTAGCCGAATCTCCCTCCTGGTTGGAAACGAACTCTGCGACAGCACCGAACATGGTTGCCTCCGAACCCCCCACCACTATAGTTTCTGCACCTCTTCGCAAGTCATACGATCTGAGCATCTGAGCTGATTTTGAGGGCCGGTGACCTGGGCTGGGTACATATTTACAAATCAGCCCGGCAAGAAACGTCCCTCAGGGGCTAAAGCCCTAAATTCTATTGGACTTTTGCGGCACGGCTGAAGCCGTGCCCCTTCAAAATAACAGCTTAACGGTAAACTGGAGCCGCCAGGGGTAGTTTATTGCCGGCTGCAACGGAAGTTGCGAAACGGGTAAACTGGAAGAGAGGTCGCTATGGCGGAGATTCGGCGCAGGAAGACGGGTACGGTCAAAATCGGTCAAGTTCGTGTCGGCTGGGAGGTTCCGGTGGTGGTGCAGTCGATGACCAACACCGACACGGCGGACGTTGCGGGCACTATCGAGCAGGTGGCTGCCCTGGCACTGGCAGGGTCGGAGATTGTGCGCGTTACGGTGAACAACGACGACGCCGCGGCGGCCGTTCCGCACATTGTGGAGGGCCTGGACAAGCGCGGCATCCACGTGCCCATCGTCGGCGACTTTCACTATAACGGCCACCTGCTGCTGAAGAAGTTCCCCGCGGCGGCGCGGACGTTGGCCAAGTACCGCATCAACCCCGGTAACGCATCGATCGGCAAGAAGGATAACGACAATTTTCAGGTGATGATCGAATGCGCCGTGGAGAACCACAAGCCGGTGCGCATCGGCGTCAACTGGGGCTCGCTGGACCAGTCGCTTTTGACCCGGATGATGGATGAGAACAGCCGACGCTCCGACCCGCTGCCCGCGCGCGAGGTGATGATGGAAGCCATGGTGATGAGCGCGCTGGAGTCAGCCAAGGCAGCCGAGCACTATGGGCTGGGCCACGACCAGATCATCCTCTCCGCCAAGGTGAGCGGGGTGCGCGATCTGATTGACGTCTACACCAACCTGGCCGCACGCTGCGACTATCCCCTGCACCTGGGCCTGACCGAAGCGGGGATGGGATCAAAGGGGCTGATTGCTTCTACCGCGGGGTTGGCGCCGCTGCTGCTGAGCGGCATCGGCGACACGATTCGCGTAAGCCTTACACCGAAACCGGGCGGCGACCGCACCGAGGAAGTGCGAGCGGCACAGCAGATTCTGCAATCGCTTTCGATCCGCAGCTTTATGCCGCAGGTGACCAGTTGTCCCGGCTGCGGGCGCACTACGAGCACTTATTTCCAAGAGCTGGCGGAGCAGATTCAGAGCTACCTGCGTACCTCCATGCCCGAGTGGCGCAAGAAGTACCCCGGGGTGGAAGAGCTGAAGCTGGCGGTGATGGGATGCGTGGTGAACGGACCGGGAGAATCGAAGCATGCCAACCTGGGTATCAGCCTGCCCGGTACATTCGAGGAACCCAAAGCGCCGGTTTATGTGGACGGAAAGCTCTACACTACCCTGCGCGGCGACACGATTGTGGCCGAGTTCAAACAGATTCTGGACCACTACGTGGAAAGCCACTACGGGCACAATGCGAAGAGCGAGGAACTGGTGGGGGCCCGGTAGAAACGGCCTCTTCCATTCGCACGCCAGTGCGCGTACACTCGCATGGCAATGAAGCCTGCCATTCTCGTAGTGTTCGCTTGTTTTGTTCTTGTGCCTGCGCTATCCGGGGAGATACAAGGCTTTCCGGTTGGCATGCGCTCGAGCGCATTTTACAAGCAGGTGCTAAAAGACAACGTGAACAAGTTCATTTCCCCGGGAGATGCGAAGGCGCTGCTCCTGGAGAAGGTCGAACCGTCATTCCGGATCGCGACAATGGGTGCTCGGAGCTGGGGTACGGTGGTTGTGGGAATCGAGATCGGCAAGAACGGAAAAGTTCTGCACCCCGTTTTGATTTCGGGTCCCAAGCCTCTGCAAAAGGCAGTGTTGGGCGCTGTCCGTAAATACAAATACAGTCCCTATCTGCTGAATGGCGAACCAACGGTGGTTGCGACTACCGTTTCAGTGACTACATACAACTATTGATTCTGATTTGACCGCCAGACTTCGCATCAGCCTCGCAGCGCACTTTTATTTGTGAGCGCATCGCGGTAGTCTTGCTGCATTCCCCGTGGAGACTTGCGATGGTTCTGCGCCGATTGGGTTGGCTGGTGCTGTGTGGGCTCTGTCTGCTCAGGCCAGCTTTTGCTTCCCATCCAAAGCCCTGCGTCCCTCTGGATGAAGCCGCCAAGTTCGCGAATAAGGACGTGTGCATCACGGCACATATCTATGAAGTGGTGGAGATGCCGGACGGAACCCGCTACCTGGACGTTTGCTCGCCGGATACGCCGGACGAGCGCTGCCGGTTCACCATTGTGAGCCTGCGGGAGGATCGCGAAGAGGTAGGCGAGTTGCGTAAATACCGCGACATGGACGTGCAAATCCGCGGCATTGTGCGGCCCATGCACGGACGGGCAGGAATGGTCCTGAGCCATGTGCGGCAGTTTTACGGTGGGCCGCCCAAATTCAAACCGAATCCGCGCTTGATACGCGGCTTTGCAGGAGACCAGGAACGGCCTGCTATCAGCGACCCCAACCTGCGAAGCCAGGGCGGGCACCGGAGCTTTATGAACTCGCGCGACCAGGAGCCGCTGGAGAAGAACACGCAGCCGCCGAAGTAACTGCGGCGTCACCAGAAGCGGCCGGCATTGCGGCGCAGTTCCTTAAGTGGATAACGTGTGCCGCGCCAGTCCACACCTTGACGCGCCAGCGTGAGGACCATGGAGCGTAGAAACGCGAAAGCTACGACGGCTGTTGCGGGAGCGAAGAAGACTGCCAGCCAGGGCGAGACCTGGGTGATACGGCGATTGGCCGCATACGCGAGGCAAATGCAGGCATAGGTCGCCAGACTTGCAACCCAGGCCCAACCACCGGCAGCAAGGGCCACCAGCGGCAAGAAAGCCTGGACGGCCAGACCCATGCAGGCCAGCAACAGGAGGCATACGTTGTAGCGGTAGACCGCGAAGCCGTTCTTCTCGATGAGCCGGACCACAGAGAATGCGCCGTCGATCCAGCGGATGCGCGCCAGCCCGGGCCCTAAAACGACGAGTTGCGAAAATCCCGTGCGCTTCACTTTCCAGCCAAAGCGGAGGTCGTCGAGCACCTCCATCTTTAGCGCCTCAAAGCCGCCCAGCTGGTCGTACACCTCGCGGCGTACGAGATTGAAGCCGCCAATGCCGATGAAGTCTTTTGCGCCGGGATCGTGAACCTTCCACAGGCGAATGGTCCACTGCGCCAGCACCTGCATCGCAGCCAGCATGGCGCGCTCGCCGGTGGTGCGGAGGATAAGCGAGGGCACGAGAGCAAGGTGATCGGCTTTCTGCGCAAGGGCCTCACGCAGAGCCAACGCGAGCGCCTGGGGATGAAACAGGACATCGCCATCGGTAAACAGCAGCCAGGGCGCAGACGACTGCTGTGCGCCGAGAGCCATGGCATGTGGCTTCCCCAGCCAGCCCGCAGGTAGCGCGCGGACGCTGAGGACGCGCAGCTCATGAGGCATGCCGCCAGCACAGGCCTCTGCCGCAATCTCGTCCATTCGCTCCCTCGTAAGGTCTCCGGAGCGATCATCGACTGCAATGATCTGCAACCGCAGGCCGGTGGACGCCAGCAGCGAACGCAGCGTGGCCTGAATAGAGGCTGCCTCGTCGCATGCGGGAACAATGACCGATAAATGCGGTCCGTCACAGGCGGCGAGCGGGGGTAGGTCAGCGGTGTCCTTGGCGCTGAGGTCGGGCAGTGTGGGGACTCCGCGCAAGGTGACGACGGCCTGCCACAGCCACGCAAGCGCCAAGGTCCAATCAAGAAAAACGAGGAGCCGCGCGATTGTGCCGACCGGAATCATACCGCCAGTATCGCCGAACCTGGGGGGAAGCGGGATGGCTGGACCGTCCTAAGGATTGTCTGGATCGGCAATGAGGGAAGGAACTTCTTCAAGTGGAGGAGCAAAGCGCGCGCCAACCCAGAGGATGACGCATGAGATGACAAGGAAGATCAGTGTGGCGCCTAGACCGATGCGCAGGTTGGAGCGGTCTTTGATGGCGCCGATAATCTGCGGTGAAAATGCATCGCCGAATGCGTGAATGAAGAAGAGGTTGAACGAGACCGCCGTGGCCCGGACCGGGGCCGTAACAGAGTTGACGATGGCGGCGTTCAGCGGACCTGTGTTGAGGAAGAGGAAGAACTCCGCAGCAAAGAGAGCGGGCACCGACCACGCGGGCGGGCCAAAGAAGACCAGCGCACCGAAGGGCAGGGTGAGCGCGACACTCCAAAACGAGAGCAGATAGAGCGCGCGATGATTGGTGCGCAGCCAGCGCTGGGCAATCCAGCCGCCCACCAGGGTTCCGGCAATGCCGTCCACCACAGTGATCGCTCCCACAATCAGGCTGGCGTTGGCCACGGAAAGGCCCACGGGATAGTGAAGGAAATCGGGCATCCAATTCGAGATGCCGCCCATGGCAAAGGTGAGCGTCGCCAATCCAAATGTGGCCGTGAGGTAGGCCGGATTTGAGAAAAGTCCCAGGACAGTGGCGCGATCGGCGGTGGGCTTCAGGTGATCGCTGGCACCGCGGCGCGGCTCACGGCCGATCCAGCCGTAGAGGGCGGCAATGACGAGCCCTGGAATGGCGCAGACGAAGAACGGGGCGCGCCAGCCCCACAATGTGCCCAGTTGTCCGCCCGCCAGATAACCCAGCGCCGCGCCCACGGGGATGGCGAGATAAAAGATGGAGAGGATGCGATTGCGGTCCCGTTCAGGATAGAAATCGGCGAGCACCGCCGGTGCAAAGATGCCGAAGGTCGCCTCGCCTACACCCACCAGGGCATGACGGAGATAGAGGGTCCAATAGTCGTGAACCCAGGCCGTGGCCAAGGTGGCGAGGCTCCATAAGATCGCGCCGGCAATGATCAGCGGCTTGCGCGAGAAGCGGTCTCCGAGCCAGCCAGTCAAGGGCGCTGTGAGCATATAGCAGACAAAAAGCGCCGTGGTGAGCGCACCCATCTGCTGCCCGGTGGCGTGAAATTCATTCTGGACCAGCGAGAGTTCGCCGGGCAGAATATAGCGATCGATGTAGTTGAGCAGGTTCAGGCCGAGGAGCAACGCAAACGTCGCAAGGGCGGGGTTGAAGCGCGGACGAGAGTATTGGATGGATGCGGGCAAGGTGTGCGAATCTCAATAATCCCGAGAGTCCTCATGAATATCACAGTGGGGGCGGCGGAAGCACGGCGAGATTCTGGAGCGGAGGCTCGACGGGCAGGAAATAGAATTGGTGTGTGGTGCCGGAACGGAGAACGCTTGAAGAAGCATCAGTGGATTGCAGGCTTGGTTGTGCTGGCTGTGGTGGTGGCGCTCTTCGCATGGGGCCGACAGAGATTTCACTTTGATTTTGGCGTGTTCCAGGCCCAGGTGGCTCATGCCGAATGGCGCAAAATCGCCTTGGGTGTCGGCCTTATTTATTTCGCCTATATTTTCCGTTCGGTGCGCTGGGCCTTGCTGCTGAAGCACAACAAGAAGGTGCATCCGCTCTCGCTTCTAGGGACGCAGGTGATCGGATTCACCGCGATCGCTCTGATTGGCCGCGTTGCCGACCCGGTGCGCCCCTACCTTGTATCGAAGAAAACGGGCCTGCCCCTCAGCTCTCAATTGGCCGTGTACATTGTGGAGCGCCTTTTCGACGCCGGATCGATGGCCCTGATCTTCTCGATTGCCATGCTCTGGATTCCCGAAGCCGAAGTGATCAAGGCGACCAGCCACTCGGCGATGGTTTCTACAATGGAACATCATTCTCCATTCCTGGCAGCGTTTTTCGCCCGCTACGGAGGACTGGCGCTTACCGTTTCAGGCGCGCTGTTCCTGGTTGCGGTGCGCTTATGGGGTGGTGTGGTGGCTACATTCTTCGAGCGCGGCTTCGGTCTGGTTTCAAAGAAGCTGGGGACGGCGATCGGTGAAAAGATTCGCACCTTCCATTCCGGCCTTGACACGATGCGCTCGTTTTCTGAGTTTGCGGTCACGGCCTCTCTCTCGCTGGGCATGTGGGTGCTGATCGCTTCGTCCTACTTCATCACCTGCCGGGCCTTCGCCGCCAGCCCTGAACTGGCCTCGATCACTCCACCGAAATGTGTGCTGCTGATGATCGCGAGCGGCACGGCGAGTATCGTCCAATTACCGGTGCTGGGCTGGTTTACGCAGATCGGGCTGGTCGCCGCCGCCTTGTCCGGCCTGATCGGCGCATCGGCTGAGGCAGCCACCGCCTGCGCAGCCTCGCTGCTGCTGGTTACCTTTCTGGCAATCATCCCGGTGGGGTTGATCTGGGCGCAGTTTGACCATGTGAGCCTGCGCAAAGCAGCAGTGGAAAGCGAGCATGCAGCCGAGGAACTGGATGCCGCCGACGCCGCAAAGTGAAGCGTCCGCTACGGGAGCTGGGTTCGATCCAGGCGTGTGAAACGAAGGCTCTCAGGCGCTACGGCCCCACCAGTGAGCAGCATGCTCATGGCCTGTTCCATGGTCAGGTCGGTTTCTGTGACGCGGTCCAGTGGCAAGACCTGGAGGAAGGCTGAGGTCGGGTTAATTGCGTTGGGGAGCAGGACCGCAGCCAGCTCCTGCCCGCTGATGGAGTCAGTCAGGGTGCGGGTGAGAAAGCCGATGCTCTTCTGGCCTGCGATGGGAAAATCAACCAGCACCACGCGCTGGCTGGTTTCCTTTTTGGTCATCATGGTGTCAAGCAACTGACGCACCGAGGTGTAGACCTTGGCCACAAACGGCAGCCTCTCAAGCAAAGCCTCAAACAAGCCGAAGGCCTGGCGGCCGATTACCTGAGAGGTCACACGACCCAACACATAAAGCACCACCAGGGTAAGCAAAACAGCCATTACGGATTGAAGCCACGGCTGGCTTAGCCAGTCCTGCGGAAAGAGCTCTTCAAGCAGGTGAATTGCGGGTAAACCTGCCTTGGCCAGGATGCTGAGGACAAAGCTGAAGACCAGCCAAGTGACAAATAACGGTCCGGCTGTGATGAGGCCAGCCAGGATGTTGCGCTGCAAGTCGCGCAAAGCACGGACAGGAACTCGCTTCACTCTCTTCTCCTAAAGACGAGAATACGCGATCACGGCCTTCGGACATCGCCCCGCCTGGTCCGGTTTTCCCCAGCCACGCCAGCGCCCCAGAGGGGTGACGAGGCCCTAGAATGGTCAAGGGGAGACGAAATCGATGAGCGACGCCGAACGCACCCGGATCGATGATCTGAACAAACAGCCAGAGAGCACGGTCGAGACACTTCTGCGCGCGTCAGGCTCCCCATTGCCGGGCGGTAGAAACGGAATCCTGGGACCGGCTCCAGTGAGTTCCCGCGTTCTGCGGCCCGCTCCAGCCCCTACAGAGAGGGTGCAGACCACAGTGGAGCAGACGCTCGCCCCACAAGAGAAGGCGCCGGCCCCGGTGCCTGCAGCGGCGCAGCAGCCCAGCGGCTTTCAGCGCGCCCTGGGAGCGGTGCGCGGAGTGGCGGGAGTAATGCAAAAGATTCTGCCCCTGCTGGACGGAAACGTCGCCTACGCGGTCTCCAGCTTGTTGGCCCCGCATTCCCAATCGCCGGGTCCCGCGGCGAATCTGGCGCCACTGGAGAATGCCCTGCTAAAGCTTCACACAGAACAGCGCGAGATGCGCGGCCAAATCGGGGAGCAGAATACCTCGCTGAAACGGGTCGCGGATCAGCTGGAGATGGTGAAGGAGGCGACGGACCGCAACACCCTGGAGCAGCAGGAACTGGTGGACGACCTGCACAGCATGCGGAGGAGGGTGACGGTGTTCGCGTGGGTTGGATTGGGACTGCTGGCCGTCTCCATCGCGGTGAATGTGGTTCTGTTCCTGCGGCTGCAACACTTGCTTCCGTAAGCCGTCAAATAGGAACTCGCTACAAGATCAGGGCAATTGGGGGCCGTTTTTGGTCCTGTCCACAGATATTTTCGCTATACTTATGCTATTTTCGATTTGGCAAACAGGTACTTAAATATTATCAATATGAATTTGATGCCATTAGCTATCTTTTACAAACTTCGTGATGTGGGACATTGCCAGTCGTATTTGCGGAGGGCTAGTATTCCCGATAGTTCAACTGGGGGGTATTTGCCCCACGCCACTATGCGGTTGTTCCTGCAATTAAAGAGCATCACTAACGAGCGGCGCTTACTGGTATCCGCACACGGAGTTCCTCGTTATGGCATGGTACGCCTACTGCATCGGTGAAAAACAAGCATTTCCAGAATTAGCCCGTCATCGCAAACCTGTTCCGTTGGAATCCGTTCACGGAGTAAGCGGTAATCAGGTCTTCTTATACCCCGCAAGCGACCTCGCCATTATCGTCAGCGAGCACAACCCGGCTGAGGCGTTAAGCCAGAAGGCCGGCGTGGATCATGCCCGGGTGATCGCGGACTGCTTTCAGCATTCTACGGTTCTACCCTTCCGCTTTGGGACGGTGTTCAACGACGACGAATGCCTGCGCAAGTCCATCCGCTCAAACCAACGTCAGTTCATGGGCAATATCGACAAGCTGCGCGGCAAGACGGAGATGCACCTGAAGATCTTTGTCGACGATTGCTGCGGCCGGGAAATTGAGCGGACTCTCTCGTCTGAGCGCGTGGGCCGCGAATACCTGACCAATCTTCGGGAGACGGCGACCCGGCAGCGCGAACGGCAGACACGGGCACGCGCGGTTAGCTTCCAAATGCACCGGCTTTTTATGCCCCTGGACGAGGAAGTGAGCTGCCGGCTGACTGAAAGCGGCAAGATGGTGCTGGACATTTCCCACCTGATCGATCGCAAGTATGTTGAGCGCTACCAGAACAAGTTTGCCACCACCAGCGCCATGATGCGCGACTGCCATATGCAGGTTTCAGGCCCGTGGCCGCCCTACCACTTTGTGCACCGTCTCACCCGCGGCGCGCACGTGCCGGCGCAGCCCACGGCCGTGGGACAAGCGCCAGCTCCAGAGATTGTAGCGGCGGGCATTCCGGTGAGCCTGGAGGAACAGGTTGCGGTACTGGTCTAGGCTTGTGACAGCGAAAGACATAAAGAGCCCCGGCTGCGGCCGGGGCTCTTGTTTTGTGATTGCATCAGTTGGCGCTGGTTGTGCTTGCGCTCTTGCGTCGGCTCAGAACGAAAGAGGCGCGGCGGTCCTTGGATGCGTGGTCGATCTGCTTCCAGAAGCCTACAAAATAGTCGATCGCAGAGATGGAAGAGACCACCACGGTAAAGTAGATGGCGGCGATAGCGATCCAGCGAACAGGAATGATGAGCAGGCCGAACTGCCAAATGTCCCAGTGATGCGCGAGGATGGCGGAGACCACGGAAATAATCTGGATGACGGTCTTGAGCTTGCCAAGGTCGCTGGCCTGGATGGTAAAGCCCTCGGAAGAGGCAATGGAGCGCAGGCCGGAGATGAGGAATTCGCGGCCTACGATGACCACGGCGATCCACACCTTGACCACCTGCGGATTATAGGCCACCAGGGCGATCAGCGCGCCGGCCACCATGATCTTGTCGGCGATGGGGTCCAGTAACATGCCGATGGTGGTGATCTGGCTGCGCTTGCGTGCGAGATAACCGTCAAGGCCGTCGGTGATCGAGGCCAGAATAAACAGGATCGAGGCCAGAATCTCCTGCTCGCCATTGCCGCGCCATGGGAAATGCGTAGACAGTATCCACAACAGCAGCGGGATCATGGCGATCCGGCTCATCGAGATGTAGTTGGGTAAGTTCACACGCCTTGGGCCATGCCGGAAAAGATCATTTCCATCAGGGTCCATTATTGCACCGTAAGGCACGATGCGTGTTCCGCCGCGGCGCGCAAAGCAGCACCCAATCTCTTCAATTGCAAACGGCGAAGCCTGCGCTTGCGGCGTGGGTTTGGCCTATGTTAGGTTGATATAGGACTAAATCGGTCGTAGTTGCAACCTTGAACAGATTCAACACGTCCCGTTGCATTCGATCGGACACGAACGTGTGCAATCCGCTGTCGCTCCGGACAAGTGGTGGCGGCAAACCAACAAGAAGGAAGCGGCCCTGGAGGCAGTCTTTTGGCGAAGCACCACCAGGACCGCTCAACCGGCAACTTGTGAGCTGACGGTTCCCCTAGCATAGCGGAAACGTCGGCCATGATTCCAGAAAGGGACTCGATGGCTCGGCCCGTGCACTCTGTCACCAGGCGTGTGCGTCTTCGCGCGCTATTTTTCCTGATCATCTCGGTGGTGTGCCTTATCCACGCCACAGCAGTGCGAGCGCAAGAACCGCCCTACTTTGTCACCTATTCTCAGGTTTTAGAAGAGCCAGGCAACCTTGAGGTCGCGATCAAGGGGCTGACTGCCTCGCCTAAAGACGCCAATGCATTCTTCAGCCCCACCCTGGAACTGGAGTATGGCGCCACCGCCTGGTGGACTACAGAGGTCTATCTCCAAGGCCAGGCGACAGAGAACGACTCGACGATTTTTACCGGCTTTCGCTGGGAAAATCGCTTTCGGATGCTCCCCACGGAGCATCGGATCAATCCTGTGCTCTATCTCGAGTACGAGGACGTGAACGACGCCGACAAAAGCATTCTCGAAGTGACCGGACACGACAGCATTGCCGATCTGCAAACCAGCAATGCAGAGGGGCGCGGAGACATTTCGCGCACCATGGAAGGCAAGCTCATCCTGTCAAGCAATGCCAAGGGCTGGAACTTCTCAGAAAACTTTATCGCCGAAAAGAATCTGAAAAACGAGCCGTGGGAGTTTGGTTACGCGGTGGCTGCCAGCCGCCCATTGACGCTGGTGGCCAGCGGACGTAGCTGCGTGTTCTGCCGGCAGAATTTCAGCGCGGGAGCCGAGTTGTATGGAGGCCTGGCGACGGTGCACGACTTCGGGCTGAAGGGGACTTCGCACTATGCCGGACCGACGGTCTACTTCAACCTGCCCCACGGCCCGACACTTGGCTTCTCACCGCAGTTCGGCCTGAATGACAACAGCGCAGGCGTGTTATGGCGCGTGAAGGTCTCCTACGAGATCCAGCAGTTTCGCGATCTCTTTCGTGGAAGGGGGACGCGATGAAGAAGCGACTCATTCCATTTCTCATCCTGTTGATCGGTTCTGTGCTGCTGATGGCCGTAGACGGCTCGTGGCTGCGCAAGGTCCCGGAGGCCGATAGGAAGCGCATAAATCCCTTTGCCGGGCAAATCGAGGCCGCCGCAGCGGGAAGAACTCTCTTTATGGACAACTGCGCCAAGTGCCACGGCGACGACGCGCGCGGGCGGCACAACCGGCCCAGCCTGCGGAGTGAGCGCGTCGAGCACGCAACCGACGGCGAACTGGCCTGGATACTTCGCAACGGCAACACATGGAAGGGCATGCCGTCCTGGAGTTCCCTGCCCGAACCGGAGCGATGGCAGATTATCGCCTATCTGCGCAGCCTTCCGCCTGATGGGGCAAATGCTGCAAACGCAGCACAGCGGTAACAACGCCTCTTGAGTCAACCTCACGGCGTAGGTGTGTTGTTCGAATCGTTCGCAGCGCTCGCTTGCCGTGAGGGCCTACCAATCCCCCCTCTCCCTGGAGGCCATCCGGAGAATCGCAGAGTTATCCGAAGATTAGCTTTACACATCCTGGAATTCAATCGTCCGAGGGTTCCGTCGCGCGCACTTCTGCTGTGACAACGGCGAAAAGACATGAGACTGGCGATTTTTCCGTTCAACATGTAATAAAACTCTTTTGCCGTCGACTAGCTTAAGTGTGGGAGGAAATGGAGTCCATTCCTACCGAAAGAACGAGCCCGGGTGAGCTTTACACTGCCGCCATCGAACAATGGGGGGGCGCACTCGAGCGACTTGCAGCTGCGTATGAGGCTGACCGGGAAAAACGTCGTGACCTGAGCCAAGATATTCATTTTCAGTTGTGGAGGAGTTTCCATCACTATGACGGCCGTTGTTCATTACGAACCTGGACCTATCGCGTCGCTCATCATGTCGCCGCCTCGCATGTAATACGGGAAAAGCGGGTTTTCTCCGCACTTGTGAGCCTGGAAGAGATTGAAGCCTTGCCTGACGAAGGCAAAGGTCAGATCGGGGTAGAACAGAATCTCACCTTGACCAAACTGGCCATATTAATTCAGCAACTCAAGCCTCTCGACCGCCAAGTTATTGTCTGTTGGCTTGAAGGCATTGATGCTGAATCGACAGGAGAAATCACTGGGCTCTCGCCGGGTAACGTGGCTGTACGCGTAAACCGCATCAAAAACATCCTCGCACGCCGGTTCCGGCAAGGGGGTAGCTATGCCGGTTAATCTCCATGACGACGATCCAAAAACAGTTTGGCAGACACAACGAACGGAGACATCTCGTATGAGCTCAATTCTGATTCAACAAAAAACGCACCAGCTTCGGGCGCAAAAGCGACAACGAGTATTCGCATGCTTCGTTGCACCGGGGCTCGCTGTCTTCTCTTATGTTTTCTGTCTGAAGCTGTACCCCCCTCTCCAACAAGCAGTGCATTACCTGTTCGTGTTCTCGTTCGCCTGGAGCGCAGCCGGGGCTTATTTCCTGAAACGTGGGCTCTCGTCAGGAGAGTTACCGGAAGCCGCGGGTCTCAGTACTGGCCTTGAGTTTTGCCGCGGCGAGATAAAGCGTCAGCTTAGTTATCTTCGCCGCGCGCTCCTCTGGTCGTTTGGCCCCATCCTTCTTGCCATTGGAACACTCGTCTTGGTATTGGCTACCAGATTTCCTCTCTTTCCGGTGGGAATTCCGTTTCTCACGGTTGTAGTGGTGTGGATAGCTGCCTACGTGTTCATCAGAGCTCGGCAACAGCGCGATCTTGAGCGTGAACTCGACGAACTGAGCGAAGTCGAGAAGGCAAACTCGATCTGATTTAAACATGCTCACCAATGCAAGTGGTTTGCCAGGGAAGCGGCGTCGGAGTGTGACCACATCCCGAGGGCGCATGGTGAAGGTCATTGACGCGGGAGGCCTGTATCATCCTGCGTTCGATGGGAGGCGTGCGTAGATCGAGATACTCGTTGACAACTCCGTACGAGGGTTTGCGAGAGGCTGGTGGCTGCGAATCCCTCTCGTCATGCAGGTGGTTCACTCATCCTGGTATCGGGAGCCGTGCTCCGTTCATCGCGGCCTTATCGCGATGAATAGGGCACAGACTTCCCTATTTGTGAAGCTCAAGCGGGTGGCTGGATCAGTGAGCGGGCCATCTGCCTGGGACTTGTCCGATTTCACGTTGAAGTCGGCGTCGTTGGGACCACAAGCTGAGGGTATTGGGGCAAACAGGCTCTGAGCCAATGCGCATGTTGCAAACAGAGATGCGATGAGAGCGGCTCTCAATGCCTTTCTTCTGGCGGGCAGTTCGCCTATAGAGAGACAACTGCACGCCGCAATAGTTTCATTCGCAAACACAAAGGGCAAGACAGGCTTGAGCCCGGCCCTGCCCTTGAACCAATAGCCGGCGCGACAGTTACGCGTAGATGCCGCGCTGCTTGATGGTGATGGCGACACGATCAATGGCCAGCATATAGGCCGCGATGCGGTTATTCACGTTGTGGGCCTCAGCATAGCGCACCACGTCTTCGAAGCTGTCGCGCAGAATGGTTTCAAGCTGCTCGTTGACGATGGCTTCCTTCCAGAAGTAGCCCTGGCGGTCCTGCACCCACTCGAAGTAGCTGGCGGTGACGCCGCCGGCGTTGGCCAGGATGTCGGGCACGATGAAGATGCGCTTGTCAGCAAGGATTTCGTCGGCCACCGCGGTGGTGGGACCGTTGGCGCCCTCGACGACGATGCGCGCCTTGATCTTGTCAGCATTGCGGCTGGTGATCACGTTCTCAGTAGCGGCGGGGATGAGGATTTCGCAATCCGAGACCAACAACTCGTCGGTGGGCACGGCCTCCGCGCCGCGGAATCCCAGAGTGGTGCCATTGCGGTACTTGTACTCGCTCAACTGATGAATGTCGATGCCGTTCGGATTAAACAGGCCGCCGTCTTTTTCGGCGATGCCCACGATCTTGTAGCCATGCTCCATCATCAGGCGCGCTGCATTCGACCCTACGTTGCCGAAGCCTTGAATCACGACCCGGCAGCCATCGATGTTCATGTTGAGATAGCGCAGGCTCTCGTCGCACACTACCAGCACACCGCGCCCCGTGGCCTCAATGCGGCCGCGGGAACCGCCGATGTTGAGCGGCTTGCCTGTGACCACGCTGGTGACGGTGCGGCCCATGTGCATGGAGTAGGTATCCATAATCCAGGCCATGGTCTGCTCGTTGGTGTTCATGTCGGGCGCGGGTACGTCCTTCTCCGGCCCAATAAAGTCGATGATCTCAGAGGTATAGCGGCGTGTAATGCGCTCCAACTCTCCCTGACTCAGGGACTTGGGATCGCAGATGACGCCACCCTTGGCGCCGCCGAAGGGGATATTGACCACCGCGCACTTCCAGGTCATCCAACTGGCCAGGGCGCGAACTTCGTCCAAGGTTACCTGGGCTGAGTAACGGATGCCTCCCTTGGCCGGGCCCCGGGCGATGTTGTGTTGCACACGGAAGCCGGTAAACATCTCGATTTGGCCGCTATCGAGGGCCACTGGAAAATGTACGATGATCTCGCGCGCGGGAGTCCTGAGCAGTTTCCACAAGCCTTCATCCAGGTTCAGCTTGCGTGCTGCAAAGTCGAAGCGCGCGCTTTGTGCTTCCCAGGGGTTAATCTCCTGGTCCAAAGTCATGGTCGGTATTGCCGATGGCATACGTTTCTCCAATTCTTCCTGATCTGCTGCCGCGGAATGGAGCCGAGCAATGGGCTCTCTCCGCAAGGCTAAGGGCAGCAGCTATTTCCCCGGTCAGTCCGGGGCAGTTCCTACCGGCCCTGCAGTAAGCAGCCTCGGGCCGGTGCCTTGGGCTCGGCTGCATATCGCCACGAGCCCAAACCCATGTGAGTCTAGGCCCCGCGCGGAGCCCCGTCAAGCGTGGATGAACCAGCTTTGAAACTCCTTCGTAATCTGATCTTTCGCTTAAATAGCAGCGAATGAATACGACTTTTCATCATATCCTGTGCTTAGAGCCTGACCTTCATGCATAAATACGTCAGGTTACCCTCTCCACCCGTCGGTGTTGTGGCGATCCTAACGATCGCCTGTTGGCTACATGACTGACCAGCGGGGGTTCTTCCCTATTCCGGAAAACGCTGTTACCGGGCGGAATAGACTGCCGGAGATACCACGTTAGTCACTATTCACCCTCAGATTGGTAACAAATCTCCAGTAGAATTCACCCGAGCTAAGCTAAACTCAACACAGCCTGATGAGCTTCAGAGTTCGATGCGTCGATCTATCTTTCCATTGTTATAGATAGGCTGAACGAGGACTGGCCAAGGAAACTTGGAGAAGCAATGAGAAATGCCCAGAGCGTATTGGTCATCGACGATGATGTCGCCGTGGGCGAGATTGTCTGCGCGTCGGCGCGGGCCATGGGCATGAGTTGCGAAGTGACGCGGGAACCGCTCACGGCCACCAATCTTGTAACTCCCGATACAGGTTTGATTCTGCTTGATTTAATGATGCCGGGGATGGATGGCGTAGAGGTGCTGCGTTTGCTTGGCGAGCGGCAATGCAAAGCGGGCATCGTGCTGATGAGCGGCATCAACATACGGGTAATCGAGACAGCCAAGAAGCTGGCGAAGACCCTTGGCCTCTCAGTGATTGGGCATCTGCAGAAGCCATTTGCACTGCCGGAGTTGAAGGCGGTACTTGGGGCGACGGCCACGGAGGAGACGCCGGGGACCTACATGGCTGACCCGGAGATCGCGATTCCAGACCAGGAGGTGCGAAACGCCTTCGAGCAGAACGAATTCGTGCTCTACTATCAACCTCAAATGAGCATTGCGACGGGCGAGGTTACCGGCGTTGAAGCTTTGACGCGCTGGCAACATCCGAAAGCCGGCCTGATCTTTCCCGACCACTTTATCCCGCACATCGAAGCTCTTGGACTGATGAACAGATTCTGCTGGATCACGGTAGACCGCGCCATGGCAGACGTGAAGCAGTTTGCCGACGCGGACGGAAAGGTGCCACGGCTGGCGCTGAATGTCTCAGTAAGTTCACTTCGCGATTTAAAGTTCCCCGATACTTTTATGAAACTGGCAAGGAAGCACGACTTCCCCGCTGAGAATATCGCCATCGAAATCACGGAGTCCGGACTGATTGAGTTTTCGCTCGCGCTGGACGTACTGACCCGGTTGCGGATGAGAAATATCCAGCTTTCCATTGACGACTTTGGCACCGGCTATTCCATGATGCGGCAACTGCAGAACGTTCCGGCGATCGAGTTGAAGATCGACAAGATGTTTGTGCAGAACATGTATTCGAATCATAGCGACCTGGTGATGGTAGAGAAGATTATCGAGATGGGCCATGAGATGGATATGGAAGTGATTGCGGAGGGAGTTGAAACTGAAGATCAGTTCAGGCTGCTGCGCGAAAAAGGCTGCGACGGGGTGCAGGGCTTTCTCTTCAGCCGTGCCCTGCCGCCGAATGAATTGGTCAGTTGGCTCGATTCCTATCGCGCAGGGCAGGTGCTGCAGGGCCTGTGACTCCGAACAGGTACACTGGTGCCTGTGAGAGCTTCTTCCCATCTGATTCATCCCAACCGTAAAGAATTTCTGGCACTGGCCAAAGAGCACACACTGGTGCCTGTGTATCGCACCCTGGCAGCCGACCTGGAGACGCCGGTGTCTGCATTTCTGCGCGCGGCGTGGCCAGAGCGCGAGTGCTTTCTGCTGGAGTCGGTGGAAGGCGGCGAGCAGGTTGGGCGCTACACCTTCATCGGGCTCGCGCCTTACAAGCGGATTGTGGCCCGCGGGCGCAGGATTGCCATCACCGAAGGCAAGAAGATCACACACATTGACGGCGACGTTTTTGCCGTGCTGCGCGATGCGCTGGGCGGGCACAAGCCGGCGCGGCTGGCGGGAATGCCTCCGTTCACAGCCGGCGCGGTGGGCTTTTTTGCGTACGATGCGGTGCGCCAGATCGAACAGTTGCCGGAGTTGGCGAAAGATGAGTTGGGTGTGCCCGACGCCTGCCTGCTGTTTTTTGACGAGGTGTTGGCTTTCGATCATGTGCGCAAACAGATCTGGCTGGTGGCCACGGCGGACGTGACGCTGGACGCGCCCGGTGAGGCCTACGCCAAGGCCGTCCGACGGCTGGCGCGGCTGGAGAAGCGGCTGGCGCAACCGTTGCCCAAGCTCCCGCGCGCCAAGAACGGCGGCAAGTTGAAGGTGGCGTACCGCACGCGCAAGAAGGATTTTCTGAGCGCCGTGGAGCGGACCAAGGAGTACATCGCCGCGGGAGACATCTTTCAGGCAGTGCTGTCGCAGCGCTTTGACGTGGCGCCGGGTACGGACAGCTTTCAGGTGTACCGCGCACTGCGGACTGTGAATCCAAGCCCGTATATGTACTTTCTGCGCTTTACGCCGGAAGGCGCGCTGGGCGGGCGCGCGGCACAGCCAGGAAACTTGGCCAAAGGGCCAAAGCGGTCGGAGACCGTTGAGCTGGCAGGATCGTCTCCGGAGCTGCTGGTGCGGGTGCACGGCGGCAGGGTGGAGTACCGGCCCATCGCCGGAACGCGTCCGCGCGGCGCAAGCGAGAAAGAAGACGAAGCGCTGGCCGACGAGATGCTGCACGACGAGAAAGAGCGCGCCGAACACGTGATGCTGGTGGACCTGGGACGCAACGATGTGGGCCGGGTGAGCGAATACGGCAGCGTCAAAGTGGACCGACTGATGTTCGTTGAGCGCTACAGCCATGTGATGCACATCGTGAGCGCGATTGAAGGGCGGCTCAGGCCGGAACTGACTGCGGTGGATGCGTTGCGCGCGTGCTTCCCGGCCGGCACGCTTTCAGGCGCGCCCAAGGTGCGAGCCATGGAGATCATCGAGGAACTGGAGCCGGCGCGGCGCGGGACCTATGGCGGCGCGGTACTCTATGCGGATTTCTCAGGGAATCTGGACTCGTGCATCGCCATCCGCTCGCTGCTGACGCAGGACGGCAAAGGATATGTGCAAGCAGGAGCGGGCATCGTGGCCGACTCCGTGCCGGAGATGGAACACCGCGAAGCAATCAACAAGGCGCAGGCGGTGATTCGGGCAATCGAGCAGGCACGGGAGCTGTAAAAACAGCTGACAGTGAACAGTCCACAGCTGACAGCAAACAGCTGACAGCGAACAGCTCACAGTTGTCAGCTTTCAGTTGTCTGCGGTGGGTGAACAATCGTGCACACGCGTAAATTTTAACGAGCCAACTATCTATTCTGCGCCAAAGAGGACGCGGAAGAAATGGCCGACGCGAGTGAAGAAGCCGGGCTTCTTTTGCGCGCTTGGCGGGACTGCGGCGGAAGCGGCGCTCGCGCTGGGAGCTGGGGATGGTGGCGCCGGAGCGGGTTGCGGCGAGGCGTCGGGACTCTTGTAGACAAGCGGCGCGATGATCGGCGAGTCCGAGGGGTGTGGGAATGCGGGGACGGGTGCGGCGACCGGCGCCAGGCCCTCGCTTTGCGCCAGCGGGAATTCGTTGCCGTGAGTTTCGGCGGGCGGGCAACCGCAGGGTTCCTTTTCCTGGTCCACCACCTCGGTAAGGCTACCGTGCTGAAACATGACGCGCTGGCCGGGTTGCACACGGTAGACGTTGCCATCGAAGACGCTGGTCACCAGTACATACGGTGCGTCGGCGCCGGGGTTATCGACGCAGGTGTCGCCATGCTGGCCCAGGCGGACCTTTACTTCGGCTGCGCCGGGGCCACTGATCAGGATGCGGAAATCGGGTGTGAGCAGGACATCGGCGTTGCGACCGGTGGCGAAGCTGGCCTCGACCGCGCCGTGATCTAGAGCCATCATCAGGCCGGGTGTCTCGCCGGAGGGAACGGCGGAGTCTGCGGCGAGCTTGACCGTGGTGGAAGCGCAGACACGCAGGATGCCGCGATGGGGCAGGACCACCTCAGTTGTAGTGGACCCGGAGGTGATCGCACCGCTGGCGGCGATGATGGCCTTGCCGCCCGTGACTTCAAGAGCGCCTGTGACCGTGGGGGCCTGATCGGGATTCTTGTTATCGAGGGGCACGATGGCAATGGGGCCGGAGGAAACCGGCGTGGTTGGAACAGGCGTTGGTGTGGCCGGGGTCTGGGCCGCAAGCATTGGCATGACCGCCAGGGCCACTAGCAGAGCAAGTGCAACCGGATGCGACCGGATATGTGCGCGGGGCATTCTTTCTCTTACCAGTTCTTGCATCGGGCTACATTTCCAGGAAGTTGCGGATCATCTGGTGTCCGCCCTCGGTGAGCACGCTCTCGGGATGGAACTGGACACCTTCGATGGGCAGATGCCTGTGGCGCAGACCCATGATGACGGAACCGCCGGCCTTGCCCGCGCCGTTCTGCTCCGGGGTGCGAGCTGTGACGGTGAGCTCGGCGGGCAATGAGTCCTCCGCCACGATGAGTGAGTGGTAGCGGGTGCAGATGAGCGGGGAGGCGAGCCCGGCAAAGATGCCCTTGCCGTCATGCTCCACGGGGCTGGTCTTGCCGTGCATCAAGTGATGAGCGCGCACCACTTTTCCGCCAAATGCTTCGCCGATGGCCTGGTGGCCCAGGCAAACACCCAGAATAGGCACCTTGCCGGCCATGTGGCGAATGAGAGGCACCAGGATGCCGGCCTCGCCGGGGGTGCAGGGGCCGGGAGAGAGCAGAATGCGTTCAGGCTTGAGGGCCTCGACCTCTTCCACCGTCAACTCGTCGTTGCGATAGACCTGGACTTTCGCGCCCAGTTCGCCGAGGTATTGAACGAGGTTGTAGGTAAAGGAGTCGTAGTTGTCGAGGACGAAGACCATGGTGAAGTCCAGTGTAGCGCGAGTGCGGGAACGGCTGGTGAAGCACCGCCGTTTTCCATGCTTGCCGCAGCCATGGATTTTCAAGTCGCCGTGAGACAATGCCTTCGATAGCCGTTTCCCTCTCACGATTTCGCGGCTGCCGGAAAAAGTCATGGCCCTATCCACAAACTTTTTGAATTTGCTCTTTGGGCGACCCCTGGCCACCAGCGAGGAACGCGCCGAACATATCGGCCCCATCGCGGGCATCCCCATCTTCGGCCTCGATGCGTTGAGCTCCGCGGCGTATGGACCGGAGGCGGCGCTTACGTTGCTGCTGCCACTGGGGTTGCTGGGCGTGAAATACATCGTCCCGGTAAGCGCGACCATTCTGATCCTGCTGGCCATCGTCTACTTCAGCTACCGGCAGACCATCGACGCCTACCCCAAAGGCGGCGGCTCCTATACCGTGGCCAGCCGGAACCTGAGTGAAGGCGCAGGACTGCTGGCCGCGGCCGCGCTGATGATCGACTACATCCTTACCGCCGCGGTGGGCATTTCCGCGGGGGTGGGCGCGCTGATTTCTGCCGTGCCCAGCCTGCAACCCCACACGCTTCAACTGTGTTTGGCTGTACTGGCGATCCTGACCGTGGTGAACATGCGCGGCGTGCACGATACCGGCGTGGTGTTTATGATTCCAACCTACCTGTTCACGGGCACGCTGCTGATTGTGATTGCTGTGGGCGCGTGGCAGGTGTTGCACTCC
>Ga0181520_10003107_pt1 | contig 29623 bp, 20 predicted proteins | sample PEATcosm2014_Bin_29_FD_132451 | JGI IMG/M metagenome (GOLD analysis project Ga0181520, IMG submission 132451) | Peatland microbial communities from MTU Mesocosm Facility, Houghton, MI, USA - PEATcosm2014_Bin02_30_metaG | ecosystem: Environmental > Terrestrial > Soil > Wetlands > Peat | place...
CGTCAATTCTGTCGCCATAGTCTCGTCCCTGAGACACAAAACCCACGATTCCTCCACCAAAAAGACGCCTTCTACCAAAATCGCTCATTCTACGGTAGATCATTTCCCGCGGGCTGCCTAAGAATACCACCCCTTTCTCGAAGTTCGGGCTGCGATAGAGGATGGCGATTCTTCGACGTTTACCGCGTACCGACCATTTTTCTCGTCGGCGCTCGGCCAATCAGGAGATCGGTGGCATCGCACCCCCTCTCGTTGCTTGGGGCGTGTGCTTCGCCAGCGGTGGACGGCGCGCTTCCTGGCGGTCGGCCGTTAGCGCCGTCACGTCGCTCAGCCGAAAAGTGCCCAATTTGCCCGAATTGGCCCCGCCAGACACTTGACGGCCTGCCGCAGTTGCGCTTAGGTTGTTGGGGAAGGGCCGCGGAACAGAAAGTGGGGATTTGCAGGATGTCGTGTGCTTTCCTGCGCGCGAACGTCGTTTGGGCGGCCCCGGCAGTCCTTCTCTCGCCTTGCTGCCAAGCGCCCACGGCTTTTGCCTGCGGCGTGAGTCGAGGCATTCCTCGGTCGTGGACGGTCGCCGTTGGGCGCGTCCGCGCCGCGGCCGGCAGCAAACCCGCCCTCCCATGATTTACTGGGTCCTGCACCGCTACTGGAACGAAGGCGAGTGAAACGAGCCCGTTTTCCCGGTCGAGAACGTCGAAAGTGTTCCACAATCAACCACGGAACCAATAAATCCCACCAGCGAGGTCCACATGACTTCCAGCACGAACGTCCCAGCGCCGCCGCCCGCCGCACCGGATCAAGCCGATCTGCGCCTGGCCGAGCAGCTCGTCAACGTCTACACGCACATGCGGGGCCGCTTGAGCAAAGTGGTCATCGGGCAGGATGAAGTGCTCAAGCAAGTGCTGATCGCCCTGTTCTGCCAGGGACATTGCATTCTGGAAGGGGTGCCGGGCCTGGCCAAGACGCTGATGATCTCCAGCATCGCCCAGCTCTTGAGTTTGAACTTTCGACGCATTCAGTTTACGCCCGACCTGATGCCCTCCGACATCACCGGCACGGAGATCCTGGAGGAAGAAGAAGGGATGGGGCGGCGTCACATGCGGTTCGTCAAGGGGCCGATCTTCGGCAACATCATCCTGGGCGATGAGATCAATCGCACGCCGCCGAAAACCCAAGCGGCCCTCTTGCAAGCGATGCAGGAATATTGCGTCACGGTTTCCGGCGACAACTTTCCGCTGGAGAAGCCATTTCTGGTGCTGGGGACGCAGAACCCCATCGAGCAGGAAGGGACCTATCCGCTGCCCGAGGCCCAGTTGGACCGCTTCATGTTCAAAATCATCGTCGACTATCCAAGCTTCGACGAGGAACTGGCCATCGCCGAGCGAACCACCTCGACCGATCCGGCGACGCTCAAGCCGCTATTGGACCGTGCGTCGATTCTCACCTTGCAGCGGATCGTACGCAAGGTGATCGTCGGCCGGAGCGTGGCGGCCTATGCGGTGAAACTGGTCCGCGCCACCCGGCCGGGCTCGGAGGACGCCCCCGACTTCGTCAACAAGTATCTGACCTGGGGCGCCGGCACGAGGGCCTGCCAGTGCCTGCTGCTGGGGGCCAAGGCCAATGCTCTGTTGAACGGCCGCGTGCACGTATCGACCGAGGACATTCGCTACGTCGCCCGGCCGGTGATGGGGCATCGCTTGGTCACCAGTTTTGCCGCCGAGAGCGACGGCGTAACCCCCGACCACATCGTGGCGAAACTGTTCGAAGCGGTGCGCGAACCGATGGAGTAGCCATGTCGCAGCGATACTTCGATCCGCAGGGCCTGGCACGCGTCGGCCACATGGAGCTGGTGGCCCGGCAGGTGGTGGAAGGTTTTCTCACCGGCCGGCATCGCAGTCCCTACCACGGCTTTTCGGTCGAGTATCTGGACCATCGGGCCTACACGCCGGGTGACGATTTGCGATCACTGGACTGGAAGATCCTGGCCCGCACCGGCAAGTATTGCTCGAAGCTCTTCCAGGACGAAACGAACCTGCGGGCGCACATTCTGCTGGATTGCTCGCGCTCGATGGCTTTCCAGAGCGGAGAGATGAGCAAGCTGACCTATGGGAGTTACCTGGCGGCGGCGTTGACGTATTTGCTGTTGCGCCAGAACGACGCCGTGGGCCTGGTGCTGTTCGACCGGAACATTCGCCAGCAGTTGCCGCCGCGGGCCAGGCCGACCCAGTTCCGCCGCATGCTCGACGCGCTGGAACACGCCGAGATCGGCGGCGACACCGACGTGGGCGGCATCCTGCACCAGGTGGCCGAGCGCATCCGCCAGCGCGGCCTGATCATCCTCATCAGCGACCTGATCGACGACGAGGCGGCCATCGCCAACGGTTTGCAGCACTTCCGCCATCGGCATCACGAAGTGATCGTCTTTCACGTGCTCGACGATGCCGAGCTGAGCTTCCCCTACGACCGGCTCACCGAGTTCAAAGACATGGAACGCGGCGGCACCGTGGTCACGAATCCGAAGAATATCCGCAGCCGATACCTGGCCCGCATGCAGACCTTCGTCGAAGGGATTCGGGACGCCTGTTTCTCCCGCAAGATCAGCTACACTCTGACCAATACCCAACAACCGTACGACGTGCTGCTGGCGGCTTACCTGGACAAGCGGTCCAGACTGGGCTAGACGGATGGACTTGATCCACTCAGGTTTGCTCTTTCTTCTGCCCTTGGCGGCCGTGCCGGTGATTCTGCACCTGTTGAGCCTGCACCGCGTGAAAACGGTGGAGATCAGCACGTTCCGCTTCCTCTTCGACAGCTTTGTGCAGCAGCGGCGCAAGATGCGTCTTCTGGAAGCCTTGCTGGCCGCGCTCCGCGCGCTGTTTTTGCTCTTGTTGGTGTTTGCCCTGGCCCGGCCGGTGGCCACTCACTGGGCCAAGCTGTTCGGGTCCGGCTCGGCGCGCGAGGTCCTGCTCTTGGTCGACTGCTCGGCCAGCATGAACGCCCAGACCGGCGGGGTGTCATCGTTCGATCGGGCCAAGGCGGCGGTGCGGACAATCGTCGAACGGCTCCACCCCGACGACCGGCTCACGCTCTACCGCGTCACCGCGCGGACCGAAGAGGTTTTCAGCCGCTTTAGCGCCGATACGGCCTCGATCGAGGATCGCATTGATTCGCTCAAGCTGAGTCCGTCGCGGGCCAACTTTCTGGCGGCCTTCGCGCAGGCCTTCGGGCAGGGGCGGACCGATCGGGCCCGGCCGCTGGTCTACCTGGTGACCGATTGCCAGGCCGGCAGTTGGCGCGAACTGAGCCAGCAGACGGTCGAGAACCTCTTCCCCGAGAAGGCCCAACTGATCGTGGTGAACGTGGCCTCGAAAAACGAGATCATGAACGTGGGCATTGTGGGCAGTCCGCCGCCCCGCGAGCGGGCCGGCGTAGGCTTGCCGCTGCGGTTGCTGGCTCGCGTGACGAACTACTCCAAGAGCCAGCCGGCCGACGTCACGCTGAGCATGTTCATCGACGACAAAGAGGCCGCCCTCGCCCCGCTGGCGATGAAGGCCGGCCAGACCGTCGAACACGAGTTCGTCTACGTGCCGAGCGAGGCGGGCGTGCTGCGGGGGCGATTCGAAATCACCCACGACCGCTTTCCCGACGACGATCGCTACCTGTTCGTCTTGTCGGTAGTGCCGCAGATCAAAGTGCTGCTGGTGAACGGCAACCCGACGTCCGACCCGTTCGAGAACGAGGCCCTGTACCTCCGCACGGCGCTCAGTTCGACCGCGCCGCGGGACAAACCGCTCACCGGCGCCGCAGCCATGGCCAAGCAGATTCAGCAATCGCTGCAGGTGGTCGAGATCACCGAGCCGGCCCTCGACGCCGACTCGCTCCGCGACGCGAGCGTTGTCATCCTGGCCAACTGCGGGTCGCTCCACGCGCAGCAGTTCACCTGGTTGCAAGACTATGTGCGCGACGGGGGCGGGCTGATGATCTTTCCCGGGGCCCGCGTCAATCCCGACGTCTACAACGCCCAGTTCTTTTGCATCCCGGGCCCGGCCAAGCAGAAGTTCATGCCGGTGACCTTGGGGGCCGCCCAAGGTGATGCGCAGAAAGGCGACGATTTTCGCCGCCTGGAACTGATCGACTATACGCATCCCGCGTTGCGGGTGTTCGACGATCCTAAGGCCCGCTACTTTGCCACGGCCGCGTTCTACCGCCGCTTTGTGCTTGTGCCGGACGCGTCTGCCGATGCCGTTTGGCCGCTGGCCGGCTATTCGGCGAAAGAGCCGGCGCTGGTCGAGTCGCGATTCGGCGACGGGCAGGTCTTGCTGGCGGCATTTCCGGCGACCGGGAGCTGGTCCAGCCTGCCGCTCAAACCGGAGTTCGTGCCGCTCGTGCTGCGGATGGTCAACCACGTCCAGCGGCGGGCCGAGTTGGACGTGCCCTCGGTGACGCCGCCTGACGGAGCGGCCGAAATCACCGTGGCCGCCGCTTGGAATCCCGCGACCGCCACGGTGACCGATCCCGCCGGTCACGGCAGCGACGTCGTTTTTCAGCCGGTGAATACGCGGCTGGTGGGCGGCTTCGAGCGAACCACGCTCGCCGGATATTATCGCGTGGAAGTGAAGGGGGGCAAGCCGAGCGAGCCGAAGACCGGCACGTCGGCATTCGCCGTGAACCTTGCCCCCGAAGAATCGCGGCTCGCCGCGGCCGGCGAGGAAGACGTCCGCCGTTGGCTGCCGGGCGTGTCGTTGCGGGTCGTCGATGCCTCGGCCGAGGCGCAACAACAGTTCGGCTCCGTCGGCGAAGGCACGGAGATCTGGCGCTACCTGTTGGCCTTCACCTTCATCGTCATCGCCGTCGAATTCATGCTTTCCACGCTCTCGGGCCGCCCGGCCCAGAACAAGGACGATCGTTCACACTGGCGCCGATTGTGGCGACTTCGTCCCGGCGCCTGGACCGCAGAGGCCAAGCCATGAGCTACATGCAGACCTCCGACTTGGAGTCGATCCAGCGGTTGATCGGCCGCACCCGGCAACTGCTGCGTTTGAGCTGGGTGATCGTCGGCCTGGCGGTCACGTGCGGGTTGTTGTTGGGAACCGTGCTCTTGGCGGCTCTGATCGACTTGGCACTCACGCTCTGGCCCTCGTTCCGCTGTGTCGCCATGACCCTGGTCGTCGTTCCCGTCGGCTGGGCCTTCGTGATGGGAGTGCTGCGGTCCGCCTTGCGGCGGTTGGGATCGCGCGGCATCGCCCGCCGCATCGAAGAACACATCCCGAAGATCCACAACCGGTTGATAAGCTGCGTGGACCTTGGCGTGGGCGACGAGGAACGGGAACTGTCGCCGGCCTTTCGCCAGCGGCTGATCGAAGAGGCGACGGCGAGAGTCCGTGCTTTCGATCCGATGCGGGTGGTCGACATGCCCCGCGTCCGTCGGGCCTTGCTGGCGGCCGCCGGCGTGCTGGTGATTTTCATCGTCGCCTGGGTGGTCCTTTCCGACCGGCTGACGACGGCCATCGCACGGGTGTTTCATCCCTGGGCCGACATCCCGCCCGCGTCCGGAGTAGAGTACACGGTCGAGCCGGGCAACGCCACGGTTCTCCGGGGCGATGAGATCGCGTTTGCCGCACACGTCACGAAAGGAAATCCCGCCAGCCTGCAACTGGAAATCTTCCCCGAGGGCGGCAGGGCGCCGCTGCGCTACGACCTGCGCCACCGGCACGACAACCTGTGGACGTTTTCGCTCCGCGGTTTCGAGACCTCTTTCGACTATCGCGTCATGGGCGGCGGCACCTGGACCCGCCCGTTCCACATCACCATGGTCGACCGGCCCCGGCTGGCGTCGCTTCAGGCGACGTTACATTATCCGAAATACTTCGGCCCGACCGAACCGCGCCCCAATCCGCCGCAAGTGGCCGACGTCAGCGGCCCGGAGCAAAGCGAAGTGGAAGTCGCCGTCGGTGTCGAGGGCGACGTCGTTCGCGGCGAGATCCGGTTGTTTCAGTTGTCCAGCGCGGGGAAACTCGTGCAAACCGAGGCCCTGCCCATGCAAGCGGCGGGCAAGAGCGCGTGGTCCGGCCGTTTCCCGCTCTTGCGCGACGGGTTCTACCGGGTGCACCTCGAAAACCAACTAAAAGCGGCCAATCAAACGATGAAAGAAGGCAAGCTCACCGCCATCGTGGATCGCCCGCCGCAGATCCTCCTGGAGCAGCCGACCGGCGACCTCACGCTCGCCGCGCCGCAGCAGGTGCCCATGGTCGCCTCGGTCTACGACGACTTTGCCCTGGACGAGGTCCGCATCGTCGCACGCAAGGGCGACAACGGCGAGCCGCGCACCACCACGCTGAAGAAATACACCGGCCTGGTCCGCAACGATACGGCCACCCTGACGGTCGATTTGGCGTCTTATGAGCTGAAGCCGGGCGAGCACCTCCGCTATTGCCTCGAAGCCCGCGATCGCAAGGGCCAGACCGCCCGCAGCGTGGAGCGGCTCATCCGCATCTCGGCCGACAAACACGCGGCCGAACGGCAAGAAGACCGCTTTGAGAAGAAACAGGGCAGCTTGCAAGAGAAACTCCGCAAGCTGATCACCCAGCAAGAGAAGCTGAACCAGAAGATGGCGGAACTGGCGGCGAAATATGCGCCGCTGGAAGAGAAGGTCCGCCAGGCAAAGGCTGCTTTGCCGCCGCCGCCCGCGGCGCCTCCGTCGCCGCAAGTCAAGAAGCAGCAGGCCAAGGAGCCCGAGATTGACCCCGAAACGCGCGGCCGGCTTGAACAACTGCGGCACGAACTGGCCGGCGCGGCCAACACGGAAACGCAGAACTCGGCTGCGGCTCAGCAGCTTGCCGCGGAGTTGGCCCGCCTGGTCGCCGAGGCGGCGCAGCTTCAGACGATGCCGCCGGAGATCGAGGCTGAGTTGCGGACGGCCCAGGGGGCGTTCGAGCGCCAGGCCGCCCAGCCCCTGCGGGAAATGGCCGCCGAAATGAAACAGGAAGCGGCCGCCAAGCCTCGCGACGTGCCGCCCATGGCCGACTGGCAGCAGCGGGCTAAGCGGGCGGGCGAAGAGATGACCGCCCTGGCCCAGCGGCTCAAAGCGTTGGAGGAGGCCCAGCGGCAGTCTACTTCCGGGGCCGAGGAAGCCCTGGCAAAACTTCGCCAGGAGCTGGCGCAGTTGCAGGCGGCCGAGGCGATCCGCGAACTCGGCCCGTTGCGTGCCGAGGCTGCCGCCTTGCAGAAAACGCTTCAGAAGGCCGAGGAGCATCAGGTCGAGCAACTCGACAGCGCACGCAGCGCCCAAGAATCGGCGATACCTGAACATGTGCGGAAGCAGGAGGCCCTGGAACGGCAGGCGGCGGCTCCGCTGGCCGAGGCCGGCGAGTTGCTCGAGCAACAGGGCCCGCAGCGGATGAGGCCGCAGCGGCCATCCGCCGATGAAGCTCACGCGGAGGAGGGCGACGAGCACGCCGAGCCGCCCCGCGAGCAAAACGCGCCGGCCCCGCCGCAGACGAAAGCGGCGGAGAAGTCCCCTTCGACGCCGGCCGAAGAAGCCGCACAGAAACCGGAAGAAAAGCCGGGCGAAAACGAGGAAACGCGGCTTTATGAGCCGGCCCTGGGCGGTCCGCGCCCGCAACTCGATCCGCGGCTGGCCGCCAAGCGACCATCCGAGAAATCGCCGGCGCCCGCTTCGCCATCGGCAGGCGAGGCTCCTCGCACCGCGCTCAACACTCGGCAGTTTCAGAAGCTGACGGAATTGGATACGGCCCAGCAGAGCCTTGGCTCGGACGTGCAGACGCTGGACAAACTCATATCCCAGTTAAAAGAGGGCCAGGCGGCCATTTCCCAGGAGCCGGCGGGTTCGCCGCCAGGTTCTCCGGCTGGGCAGCCGCAATCCAATTCGTCAAGCGATGCCAAGGCCGGGCAGCCGCAATCCAGTTCGCCCAACGATTCCAAATCCGGACAACCGGAATCCAGCTCGCCAAGCGATTCTAAAGCCGGACAACAGGAGCAATCGAGTTCGCCAAGCGACTCTAAAGTCGGACAACCACCGTCCAGTTCGTCAAACGATTCCAAAGCCGCACAGCCGCAATCCAGCTCGCCAAACGATTCCAAAAACGGACAGCCACCATCCAATTCGCCCAACCACTCCCAAGCCGGAGAGCAACAACCCGGTTCGCCGAGCAATGCCCCGGCCGGAAAGGAATTGTCACAACTCATGCAGTCGCCGGCGCTGGAGCGGGCGATGGCGATGGCCCAGCGCTTGCGGGCTGCCCAGGCGGCTGCCCGCGGTGAACGGGAGCACGCACCGTCGAGCCCGTCCCAGCGGTCGGGCCGCGGGGCCCATCCTGCCTTCGGCGCTCGGGGCCCGCGGCTTGACGAACAGCAAATCGAGCAGCAGCTTCGCCAGTTGGATCCCGCCACACGGACCATGCTCTTGAAGATGCAGCCGCGCGTGCGGGAAGAATTGCTGCAGGGAATGCGCGAGGAGGGCCCCGAAGGATACCGGCAGTTCATCCGCGAGTATTTCCAGCGTCTTACCGAAGTCCATGGCCCCCACGATCGCTAATTCGATGATCCAGTGGTTGCTCAACATGATCGGCGTGGGGGAAGACATCCGCACCCACCTGGAGCAAGCTGTCCTGTCGCTGCAGCATCCAGTGGTGTTTTGGATCGGGCTGGTGCTCTTGGCGCCCGCCGGCTGGTTCATCTACGAGCGGCAGCGGAGGAACCTGGGCAACGTCTCGTCCCGGCTTCGCATCGGACTGACGGCCACGCGGGTGATCGTCCTGGCGATTCTCCTTCTCATCCTGAGCGGCCCCTACCTGAGACTCGACCAGGCGATCGAGAAGCGGCCGATTTTGGCCTATTTCTTCGATGGCTCGCAGAGCATGGCGCTGCCGGCCGGACCATTTACCAGTGAAAGCGAAGTGACGGCGATGGCCTCGGCTCTCGGTTATCCCGCCGTCGACGCCAAGGTGCGCGATGCCGTCGGTCACATCAGTCGGGCGAAGCTGGCGCACGACGCTTTGCACGCCGCCCGGCAGCCACTCATCGAACAGTTGGCCAAGAAGTACGACCTGCGGTTCTATCGGCTGGCCGAGCGGCTGGATCGGCTGCCGGTCACCGGGCCTTCGTGGAAACTGCCGGACGTCCAGCCGTCGGGCACGTCGACCCGGCTGGGCGACGGGATTGCGCAGTTGATCGAAGAGGCGGCGGGACGCGAAATTGCCGGGGTCGTGCTTTTGAGCGACGGCCAGAACAACGCGGGGCTCGCGCCGGCCGAGGCCGCCCGGGCCGCCGCCGAGGTTTCGGCCCCCATCTTCACCGTGCCCTGTGGTTCCGAGGCGCCGGTCCGCGATCTGGCGGTGGCTGACGTGTTCGCGCCGGATCTGGTATCGATGGGCGATACGGTCCACGTGTCGGCCACCATCGAACTGCAGGGCTATGCGGAAGTGCCGGTCGAGGTGCAGTTGACCGAGGAAGGGGGAACGGCCCCGCTGTGCAGCAAGGAATTGACGCTCCGCAGCACGGAGCCGCAGACGGTAGACCTGTCGTTCGAGGCCAAGCAGCCGGGCTTGCGGACCCTCACGGTCAAGGTTGCCGCCAAAGGCAATCTACCCGAGGATTTGCCCGAGAATAACACCGACAGCGTGATGGTGCGGGTGAGCGACGAGAAACTCCGCGTGCTCTACGTGGAGGGATCGCCGCGCTGGCAATTCCGTTTCCTCAAGAACGCCATGCGCCGCGACCACGGCCTGAGCGGGCTGGCCGGGCAGGGGCCCGATATCGTGCTCGAAAACGAGGTCCGCCGGCTGCCGGCCGGCGCGCTGCCGGCACTGCCAAAAACGCTCGATGAGCTGGCCAAGTACCACACGGTCATCCTGGGCGACGTCTCGCCACAACTGGCCGACCCGCGGTTCGTGGAAATGTTGGCCGAGGGCGTTCGCAACCGCGGAGTGGGCCTGATCGTGGCCTCCGGCCCGCTGGCGATGCCCGGTCGTTTCGACTCCCGCTTGACCGATCTCCTGCCGGTGCGGATGGGGCGTGCGGCCGCGGGCATCGAGGCCCCGGTCTACAAACCGTTCCGCCTGGAATTGAGTCCCGACGGCGCCGTCCATGACACGCTGCGGCTCTATGACGACCGCGACCGGAACGAGGTCGCTTGGAGCCACATGCCGCCGTTTTACTGGTGCGCCGCGGTCGAGCGGCCGGCGGCCGGCGCCACCGTACTGGCGTGGAACCCGAGCGTTGGCACCCGTTACGGCAAGATGCCGTTGGTGGCCCACCACTACGCCGGCCGCGGCAAGGTGCTCTTCCTGGGCACCGACTCGACGTGGCTTTGGCGGCAGAACGTCGGCGACCGTTTCTTCTACAAGTTCTGGGGGCAGGCCATCCGCTTTGTCGCCTCGCGCGACCAGTCCGAGTTGAAAAAGAAGGGTTGGCTGGAAGTGCGGCCCGTCCGACCGCAGCCGGGCGAGCAGGTCGACATTGAGCTGATCGCCCCGGGGGCCGATGGAAGCCCACGGAAGGAGCCAAAGTTGCCGCTTCATGTGCGGGCGGGCGAGCAGGATCGCACGATCGAGCTGGCCGCCGACCAACATAATCCGGGCCGCTACACGGGCCGCTTCCTGGCCGATGCGGCCGGCAGCTACCGCCTGGTCTTCGATCCCGGTCGAGATGGCAAGCCGATCGAGGCCCAGATTCAGGTGGCCAACGCGACGACCGAACTGCGCCGTCCGAACATCAACATGCCCGTATTGCGGCAGTTGGGCAAGGTGATCGCGATCGACCAGTTGGCGACCATCCCCAAGCAGCTTCAGGGAGAGGTGAAGCGGATCGACGTCCATCGCGAGGCCAGCATTTGGGATAACGGGCTGGTCTTGACTCTGCTCATTGTGGTTTACTGCGTCGACATCGGACTGCGCCGGCTGGCGGGGCTTTCCTGAGACAACGGAGCATAGCGTGGCAACGAATTTCGATGACCGCCGGCGGGTGAGCATCCTTACGGCAATTGGCCTGGCCGTCGTATGCGGTTTGGGCGTTCCCGTGGCCAAGGCGCAAGCGCCTGCTGCGGCGCCGCCCACCACGGCCGCGATTCTCACCGAGGCCCGGATCGTGGAACGCGTCACTGCCGCCGTCGATCGGGCACTGGGCTACGTGGCCGCCAAGCAGCAGATCGACGGGTCGTGGACCGATAACCAGGCGGTCAACAGCCTGGCCATTCTCTCTTATTTGGGCCGCGGCAACGTGCCCGGACGGGGGCCCTATCGCGATCTGTTGGCCCGGGCCAAAAAGTTCCTCCTGGCGAGCCAGCAGCCGAGCGGGCTATTTGTCTCCCCACGCGCTTCGCACGGCCCGATGTACGAGCACGCGCTGTCGACCCTGGCCTGCGCGGAGATGTATGGCATGGACCCCGATCCGGAGTTGGAAGAGAAACTTCGTCGGGCGGTGGACCTGATTCTCAAGGCACAAAGTCCCAACGGCGGCTGGCGCTATCAGCCGCGGCCAGGAGACCACGATCTGAGCGTGACGGTGATGCAGATCGTCGCCTTGCGGGCCGCCAACAATGCCGAGATCCCCGTGCCGGAGCCGACCATCGAGAAGGCGGTCGCCTACGTCAAGTCGTGCGCGGCGCGGCAGGGCGGCTTCGCCTATCAGCCCGGCCAGGGCCCCAACCCGCAAATGTCGGCAGCCGGGGTGCTCTCATTGCAGTTGCTGGGCCGCTTCGATGATCCGGCCATCCGGCCCGCCCTGGAGTTCATGGCCAAGCTGCCCGTTCGGTGGGAGAACTCCGGGTTGAACTACTTCTACTACTTCCACTATTACGCGATCCAGGGGCACTACCAGGCCGGCGACAAGTATTGGAACGATTGGCACCCGCGCGTCCGCGAGTTGCTCTTGGGCAAGCAAAACAGCGACGGCAGTTGGGACGTGCCGCCCGGCACGGCAGAGCAACCAGGCGCCGTGGGACCGAACAAGATCTATTGGACGGCGATGGCCTCGCTGGTGCTGGAGATTTACATGCACTTTCTGCCCGCTTATCAACGGTGACCCCACCCACGGCTAATTTCCGTCTCCTCGTTGGCTAGAGAAAGGGAAGCCTAGCGAACGATGGCCGTTCGAGCAAAGCAGTCCATGATCTGGCCGACGGTATTTTTCGCATCCAGCAAGGCCCGCGGCCGCCGGGATGGTCGCTATTTATATTGCAAAAACGCAACACATAGCATTTGACAACGCGACCGAGATACGTTAGGTTCAAAGTAATCGGGGTGGTAGAGGATTCTCACCTAATCCAGACAACGCGAGTCCGCCGCAATTCGATTTACCCAACGCTGAGGCAGCAGCACCCGTACAACGGCAATTCGGCTCTATCCGGATGTCTTGGGGTGCATTCTTGACCGGTTCGAAGCGCAGAACCGTCTCCTGTTACGCGCAGGGGAGCTTTTCGCTGCGCACGGCTCATCGTAATAGCAGAGGGGTGTCGGGCACCGTCTACAAGGGAGCGGATTCATGAAGTACCTTGCGAAGTTCTTGCTGCTGGGTTGGTTCGCCGTCGGGATGGCGTCGTCTTGCACGGCGTTGATCATTAACGGAGCGGAAAATGCCAGTGCCCCGGCGAGTGATCTGGGTTGGTCCTATGTCGGCCAACTCAACGGGGCGTCGTGCGTGTATCTCGGCAACGGCTGGGTGCTGACGGCAGGCCATGTCGGCGAAGGCGCCGTGACTCTTAACGGCACGGCCTACCAGCCTGATCCCAGTATCCAGCCGGTGTCCTTTCCCACGTCCGCAGGCAGCACCACGAGCGCAGATCTGGAGATGTTCCGGTTGCAGACGGCTCCGGCGGGTTTGGGCACGTTGAACATGATCGATCCGAATCAGGCTCTCTATACGTCCACGCAGGTGACCGCCATCGGTTACGGGCTGGCCGCCGCAACGGCCAATCCAACGTGGTGGAACAGCAGTTGGCAAGAGCAAACGGGGACGCCGGCCTACTCCGGGTACGATTGGGGCAGCGGCGGAATCAAGCGCTGGGGTACCAACTACCTTTCCGGATCGGGATTGGTTGACGATGGCCACGGGGTCACGTCTTGCTTGGCGACGCAGTTCAATTCCACTGGCAACGCCAACGAGTTTCAGGCTGCCCCGGGAGATTCCGGCAGCGCGGTGTTCACCCAGATCGACGGCACTTGGGAACTTGCCGGCGTCATCCTGGCGATTGACATGTACGACGGCCAACCTTCAGACACCGCCGTCTACGGCAACGACACTTATTGCGCCGATTTGCGGGGCTACGCCGGCCAGATTCAGGCAGAGATGGCCGCGGTCCCCGAACCCGGCACGTCCGTCCTCTTCGGCATCGGTGCGATCAGCCTCCTCGCGTACGCCTGGCGACGGCGCACCCCGGCGTAGAACAACCGTTCGATATGAGGGCCAGAAACAAGGAAGTTGAGCACGGCATTACGCCGGTGTTGCTTACGGCCCCCTCTTCTCACCGCAGAGGCGCCGAACCGCCCCATCTGGCCGAGCGGTACGTGAACGATCTGCGCGACATGGTCCCGCTGCACCAGGCGTACGCGGCAGCGGTGCGTGCCGTGGCTGCTCAGACGGATACGCCGCTGGTGGACCTTTATGCGGAGTTCAATCGGTTGCCCGAGGAAGAATTGAACAAGCTTTTCGAATCCGACGGCGTCCACCTGACGGAGGCGGGGGATAGGAAGATAGCCGCGTCGCTATACCAGCACCTTGCCCGATATGGTTTGATCGAGCGGCTGATCAAGAAAGACTAAGGGACTCTAACAAGACTTACTCCTCGAGCCGGAGCGCGTGACGCTTCACTTGCTGGATGCCCTTATGCTCCGCGCGACCTCCGAAGCCCAGGGCCCTGAAAATGCCCTGCCAACGAGCCGATGAAGTAGGCTTTCGCATAACATTGATCCTCCCAGTATGAATCGAGCGAAACGAAGTGGGTTTACGACGCCAATTGTTGCGAAACCCGCCCAGCGCACAATTCTAGCGCAGATTTCGCCAGCCAGGCTTAATCGCCAACAGATTCGCTGAGTTTCGGCGCTATCTCAGACCGTGAGAATCGACTTCCCAATCGACGCCAACAGATTCCTCGCTCGCACTTCCCAGAGTTGCGGCGCAATAGATGAGATGCTTTTATACCATAATCGATGCCGCAATGTCAAGCGTTTTGCGGCAGGTGCGGGGTGCCGATACGAAATTTCTCTCGCGGCCGCGCGGCGACACGAACTCCATTAACGTCAAGTTAGCGGGACACTGGAGCCATCGCTCGCGATGGGAGGTAGAAGCAGGATGGACACGAGTCGGGCGGCCGATTTATAATCGGGCGCTGTCCCCAACGCTCAGCCTCCCTCGCGGAGCATGGTAGAGTTGTTCAATTGCCGGCCCGCCCATCGAGAACCGAGCATCGTACGCGGCGGGCGCCCGTCTGCCAAGGTTTGCCGAGCGGGGATGGCAGTGCCGCGTTGCGGACATACGCGGCGCATGGCCGGGATATGCCAGCGAGTTTGTTAGACGCTTCTTGCGCGGCTCCACCCGACAGCAGTAACAAGCGGCCAACCAAATGAAGCCGAACGAGTCGTCAAAAGGCAATGACTATCGCGCCGCGATCACGATCCTCGTCGCGGCGATCCTGTTCTCCGCCGCGGTGCGCTGGCGGCTGCGCGATATGCCGCTGGAACGCGACGAGGGCGAGTTTGCTTATGCAGGCCAGCTAATACTCCACGGCATTACCCCGTATCAGCTCTACTATAGCATCAAGTTGCCGGGGACCCATCTGGCCTATGCCGCCATCATGGCCGTCTTCGGCCAGACCGCTTGCGGTGTGCACTTGGGGCTGCTTGTCGTCAACCTAGCCACTGTCGCACTCATTTTCTGCCTCACCCGAGACCTTTTCAATCCCCTTGCAGGGGCCATCGCGGCGGCCGTCTATTCGCTTTTGTCCGTCAGCCCCTGGGCCTACGGCACGGCGGCCCACGCTACACATTTCGTAGGTATTTTCAGCGTCGCCGGGGCCTGGGTGCTTTGGCTGGCGATTCAGTCGGAGCGGAACTCGTTCTTCTTTGCCAGTGGACTTTCATTTGGCATGGCCTTTATGATGAAGCAGCACGGTATTTTCTTGTCCGCCTTTGCCGTGCTAACGATCCTCGCCCATTACATCCGCTGGCGTCCCATTTGCCGGCGCAAATTACTCAGCGGATTGGCAAGCTACGCCGCTGGTGCCATCTTGCCCTACGCTGCCACCTGCCTATGGTTGTGGTCAGCGGGCGTATTCGGGCAGTTTTGGTTTTGGACGGTCACCTTTTCCGGAGCGCATGTGGCAGAAAACTCCATTGCCAGCGTGCCGGCCCGTTTTTGGAAAGGGCTGAAAGAGGCCACCGGCCCCAATTGGCCGCTGTGGGTCGCCGCCACACTGGGTGCTCTGCTCGTCGTTCGGACCAGGGACGACAGAAACAGACGCTGGTTTCTCTGTGCTTACGCCGCGTTCTCTTTCCTCTGCGTCTGTCCGGGCTATTTTTTCCGCCAACACTATTTCATTTTGTTCTTGCCGGCAGTGGCCATCTTCAACGGCGTAGCGGTGGTACGGCTGATCGAGTCGACCCGTTCGAAGATCGGAAACGAAAGCAAACAGGTTGTCCAGATACGCTCGTTCCCCTGGCTAGCGATTGCGATACTTGTGGCCATCGGCAGTTTCGTGGTCGGAGAACAGCGAGAATTCCTGTTTTCGTGGACCCCGGAGCAGGCCTGCAAATACCTTTACGGCGAGAATCCGTTCATCGAGTCGCTCGCGATCGCTGACTACGTGCGAACCCACTCCACGCCGAAGGACCAGATTGCCATCTTGGGGTCGGAAGCGCAAATCTGTTTTTACGCGAAAAGACTCTCCGCTACTGGATACGTAAACACCTACGAACTGATGGAGCCAACGCCTTTCGCGCGACGGTTGCAGGAGGAAATGTGCCGGGAAATCGAGGCGGCGAAGCCCGAGTTCCTGGTCGTCGTCCACATTGGGCTTTCGTGGATGCGGCACGGCAACTCGGAGAACCACATTTTTGACTGGCTGAACCGCTACTCCGCTCGTTCCTACCGTCCCGTAGGTTTGGTCGACCTTGTCTCGCCGACAAGGACGGATTATTTCTGGGGCGACGAGGCCGCCGACGTCCATCCGCGTTCAGAAGACTTCATTTGCGTCTTACAACGAAAGAAATCCGGCTCGACCAAGGAGAGCCAACCACAGGGCGAACTGTAAGGATTGTTGCTGCACAACCACGCTTTGGAAGGCGCCAGAGAGGGTATGGCCTTCTTGTCCTTGCTGCGGAGCAGTGAGCAAAAAGGGGACGTCTTCAAGAAGTCAGCGCACCGGCGGCAGTCGGCAACGTCTGGGCGAACAACTCCGCCTGCAACCCGTTCAACAAAGCGAGTTTGCCCGCCTCGCCCTTCCGAACCGACGACTGGATGCGATAACCGAGAGATCCATCCTGGGCGGCCGTCTTATTGGACCGATTCTTCAGCGGCGACGGATCGTGCAGGCTGCCCAACAGTGGCGGCCACTGCCGCCCATGAGTGTGTGGCCCGCCTGCAATCGCTTCACCGTCCTGTGAACGGGAATCATCCAGGAGGTGCCGGGCTTCCGAGAGTTCGAGGGCCAACCAGTATGGAAGCTGGGTTCACAAACGCGTCGGCGGACCAATCCAGATCGAAACAGTTTCCGAAAATCGGAAACCAAATCTTACCCAGTTTAACGACGGATTTTTGGCTGCGCGAGGGACGGAAACCAGTTACCGCCGGAAACGCCGGACGGGCCGGGGGATGGTTCAATCGTTGCATCGGCACGGGGGCCCCACGCCGTCGCAGCCGACCAGCGAAGTACTGGTTAATGGTTTCACGGTTCGCACCACCGTGGCGCCGCGAATTCGACTACTGCCATGATTTACGCTTTATGCTTTGGCGGCGCGGAAACCGGCGGCTGACGAAAAGGCTTTCTCGCTTGGTAGAGGGCCATTCGCACGCGAATGACGTCGATCAGGGGTTGCGCGTGCTGTTGTGACGCCAGTTCCAGTGCTTTACCTTCCGCAGCTACGGCCTCGGGAAACCAGCCGAGCTCCGCGTAGGCGGCCGCCAGCGTATCCAGCACTTCCGGCCGCCGGCCGTCACAACGCCGATTCGCCCGCTCGGCAAGCTCCACGGCCTCTTCGCCGTTTCGCTGCGACGCAAGCGGGCAAGTCGCCCGCAGCCAGGCCAGATTCCTCTGGGCCGCCAAGTCGTCGGGCCGGATTTGCAGCGCCTTGCGATAATACGCGACGGCCTCGGGGAATTGGCCGCGGGCGGCCAAGATTTCCCCCAGCGCGCTGTGCAGGCCTGCGTCGTTAGGCCGGAGTTTCAGGGCGGGTTGCAGACGGACCAAAGCCTCCTCGAATTGGCCGCAATTCGCCAAGGCAATGCCCAGGTGATAGCTGGCGTCCGGGTAGTCCGGCCAGGTTTCCAGCGCCTTGCGATAATGGGCGATGGCCTCCGCGAAACGCCCGCTGGCGGCCAAGGCGATTCCCAGGTTGTTATGGGCATCGGCGTCGTCGGGTTGAATCTCCAGGGCCCGGCGATAATGGGCGGCGGCCTCGTCTATCTGACCCAGGCAAGCCAAAGCCTTGCCCAGGCTGTTGTGAGCGCCGGCGTCGTCAGGCTTGATCGCCAGCACCCGCTGAAATTGAACCGCAGCCGCATCAAACTGCCCGCGACTGGCCAACGCGCTGCCCAGGTTGTTGTGGGCCTCGGCGTCGTCGGGGTCGAACTCCAGCACCCGCCGAAACTGGAGCATGGCCGCGTCGAACTGCCCGCGGCTGGCAAAGGCGCAGCCAAGGTTGTTGTGAGCAACCGCGTTCCGTGAAGTGCACTCCAGAGCGTGGCTCCAGAGCGTCTGGCTGTCGTGCCAAAAGGATGTCTGACGCCACGCACAGACCATCACGGCCACCAGCACCAATGTCGCCGTTGCACTATACAGCCAGCGCCGATACGGCCAGGATCGGCACACGTCGACCGCTCCCCACACCAGAGCAACATACAATCCGATCTGCGGCAAGTAGGTGAAGCGGTCGGCCCTGGCCTGCAGCCCTGTCTGCGTCACCCCGATTACCGGCGCCAATATGCCAAGATACCACAGCCAGCCGACGACCAGGTACGGTCGCCGTCGCCAGCCGGCCAACGCTGCCGCAGAGATGCCCGCCAACAGCGCCCCTGCACCGACGACTTTCCAGATCGGGAGATTGGCTCCTGGGTGCGGATACAACGCGGCCAATTCCTGCGGGCAAACGAACTGACCCAAGTAGGTAGCGTACGAAACCAGGGCGTTGCATGCGCGTTGCCAGAATTGCAGATGCCCGACGGGAATCACGGCCGTGCCCTGGGCCCACACGGTTATGACGCACGAGATGGCCGTCAGCAGGAGCAGAGGGAGCTTCTCGACAACGAGCCGCCCGGGGGACAAGAACCGCCCGAGGTCGGCTTCGGCAACGTTTGTCCCGCCCCCAGAAGCCCCTTTTTGGTCAGGGTGGGGCGTTAGGCCGCCGCACAAACTCCCCGCGAACCTCCCCAGCGGCCAGTAGTCCAACAAGAGCAGCACCAACGGCAACGTTACCAACATCGGTTTGGCCATCAGCCCCAGGGCAAACAGGGCAACCACCAGTAGGTATCGGCCCAATGAAAATGGTCTGCGTACGTAGCGGACGTACGCCGCCAACGTCAACACGAAACAGAGCCCGCTCAAGACATCTTTGCGCTCGGAAACCCAGGCAACCGATTCCACCCGCAAGGGATGTACGGCAAAGATCGTCGCCACCAGCGCGCTGGGCCAGAAGCCGCCGGTCATTTGCCAGAGGACCAGAAACAAGACCACCGCCGTAGCCGCATGCAGCAACGCGTTGGTCAGGTGGTGTCCGCCGGCACTGAGGCCGTAGAACTGACAGTCCAACATGTGGGACAGTCCGGTGAGCGGATGCCAGTTCCCGACGTGGCGGTGGGAGAATACCCACACAATCCCCGCGACGCTTAGCCCACCGGAAATTTGCGGGGTCTGGTACACGTAACCGTCGTAGTCGTAGTTGACAAACTCGTGCCGAAGCGATTGCCCAAACACCAGTCCTACCGCCAGCAACAGAAAAACGCAGACGGTCAGAACCAGACAACGGTTCCGGCTCGTGGCGGCGACGATCTGCTCGCCAACGGGCCGGCTCGCTTGGCCCGCCTCATCACGCCCTAACGATGGTGCAGGGGAGTGGCCACCGGCGATCCATGGGAACAACCGCTGCAGCCTGCGCGCCCAACGAGAACTGTCAATCGGCGTACCCACTCTCAGCCTCTCCGGTTGCCGCATTCCTGACGACGAAGAACGATCAGACTGCACTCATGCGCAGACGGCGGTCTTGGCACGAGGACCACCCTGGCACGGCTGAAGGGGCTTTCCGATTGGGTACAGAGCCATTCGGACCGTCGGAATTGCCGCTAGCGTTCGATTATATTCTGTCTTTTCCTGTCTGCCAACAATCAATTGACTGCTCGGCCGTGGAAACTTGTTCTGTTCCCGCCGCAGCGGTTGGCCTTGCGCGTCCTTTGCTAGGCTTAGGCGACGCGGAAGCCGGCGGCGGCTGACGAAAGGGCTTCCTCGCTTCGTAGAGGGCCATTCGCGCCCGAAAGGCGTCCGTCAGGGATTGCGCGTGCTGTTGCGTGGCCAGTTCCAGAGCTTTGCCTTCCGCAGCCACGGCCTCGGGAAACCAGCCGAGTTCCGCGTAGGCGGCCGCCAGCGTATCCAGCACGTCGGGCCGCCGGCCGTCACAGCGCCGATTCGCCCGCTGGGCAAGCTCGACGGCCTCTTCGCCGTTTCGCTGCGAGGCAACCGGGCAGGTCGCCCGCAGCCAGGCCAGATTCCTCTGGGCCGCCAAGTCGTCGGGCCGGATTTGCAGCGCCTTGCGATAATGCGCGACGGCATCCTGGAATTCGCCGCGGGCGGCCATGATGTTGCCCAGCGTGCTTTGCAGGGTTGCATCGTTAGGCCTCGCCTTGAGCGCGGGTTGCAGACGGGCCCAAGCCTCCTCGAATTGGCCGCAATTCGCTAAGGCGATGCCCAGGTGATAGCTGGCGTCGGGATAGTCCGGCCAGGTTTCCAGCGCCTTGCGATAATGGGCGATGGCCTCCGCGAAACTCCCTCTGGCGGCCAAGGCCAGGCCCAGGTCGTTGTGGCCCATTGCGTAGTCGGGCCGGATTTCCACGGCCCGCCGCTGATGAACCATCGCCTCCTCGAAGCGGCCCAAGTGGGCCAAGGTAGCGCCGAGCTCACATTGGAACTCGGCGGACTCGGGCTGAAGTTCGACGGCCCTTCGACAATGGGCCAACGCCTCGGCAAACCGACCCAGCCGGGATAAGCCGCCGCCCAGGTCATAATGGGCCAACGCACAATCGGGGTCGATTTCCACGGCCTTTCGATAATGGCTCAATGCCTCGGCAACGTGGCCCGCATCCATCAAGGTAACGCCCAGATTACAATGGGCCACGGTGTTCCGCGGCGTGCAGGCCAGGGTGCGGGTCCAGAGCGTTTCGTTGTCGCGCCAAAAGGATGTCTGACGCCACGCACAGGCCATCAAGGCCACCAGCACCAAGACCGGCGTTAGGCCGCACAGCCAGCGCCGATACGGCCAACATCGGCACACGTCGGCAGATCCCCACGCCAGAGCAATGCAAAGCCCGATCTGCGGCAAGTAGGTGAAGCGGTCGGCCACCGTCTGAATGCCGAACTGCACGAATCCGATTGTCGGCACAAACATCCCCAGATACCAGAGCCAACCGATGAACACGTAGGGACACCGCCGCCGCCAAGCGAAGGCTGCGGCCGTGATCGCTGCCAGAACCAGCAGTGCCCCCGCAACGTTGCCGGGCGGCAAACTGGGGCCCAACCGCGGATACGACACGGCGAGCCCCACCGGATACAGAGACTGCCCCAGATAGCCGACGTAGGAAATCATGGCGTTACCCAGCCGCCACGACCAGGAAAACTGCCCGGCGGACGTCAGTGCCGTGGTCTGACCCGAAACGAATAACGTGCAACACGCGGCCATGATAAGAAACAGGGGAACCTTCTCGACTGTCAGACGCCAAAACGCCGAAAGGCGGCCGGATTGGGCTACGCGTCCCAGCGGCCAATAGTCGAGCAGTAGCAGCAGCGGCGGCACCGTCAGCAAGGTCGGCTTAGCCGCCACCCCCAGGACAAAAAGAATCATTACCGCCGCGTAGCGAGCGACGGAGAACCGGTGGCGCGCATAGCTTACATACGCCCCCAGGGTCAGCACGAAAAATAGCCCGCCGAGGACGTCCTTCCGCTCGGTCACCCAGGCCACCGATTCCACCCGTAAGGGATGGACCGCGAACAGTGCGGCCACCAGGGCACTCGGCCAAAGACGCCCGGTCATCCGCCGCAGCACGAGAAACAGCAGCACGGCGGTGGCGGCGTGTAACAGCACGTTGCTGAGGTGGTAGCCTCCGGGGCTGCGGCCATAGAACTGGCCATCCACCATGAAGGACAGCCAGAGCGTCGGGCCCCAGTAAATGTCGCGCTGCGTAAACGCCCAGATGATTCCCGGCAGGTTGAGTCCGTGCAAGACGTGCGGATTCTCGTACACATACTCATCGTCGTCGTAATTGACAAACTCGTGCCGAAGTGCTTGCCCAAACACCAGTCCCACGGCCAGCACCAGAAAAACGCAGACGGTCAGGACCAGACAACGGTCGCGGCTCGGGGCGGCGACCACCTGCCCGCCAACGGGACTGCACGCTTGGCCCGCCTCATCACGCCCCAACGATGGTGCAAAGGAGTGGCCACCGACAATCCATGGGAAGAAGCGTTGCAGCCTGCGCGCCCAACGAGAACTGTCAATCGTCGTACCCACTCTCAACCTCTCCGGTTGCCGCATTCCTGACGACGAAGAACGATCAGACTGCACTCACGCGCAGACGGCGGTTTTGGCATGAGAACCACCGCTGGCACGGCTGAAAGGGCTTTCCGATTGGGTACAGAGCCGTTCGGACCGTCGGAATTGCCGCTAGCGTTCGATTATAGTATGTCTTTTCATGTCTGCCAACTTTCCCGTTTGCCAACAATCATTGGACCGCTCGTCTCTCCGCGCCCAGAAGAGGGGGCTTTTCGCGGACGTGTCGCCGCCGCAGACCGCTGGCATAGCATCGCTGAGTTGCCTGCCCAGGCATCGTGGCCCGGTTGGCAGCCCGTTGAAAAAGTGGGACAGGCACCCACGACTGATCCGGCTTCCCGTCAGTTGTTTCGCCGGAAGACCCAGATGTAGTTGGAACCGCGCGGTTGAGCCTGCGTTGCCTCGTCATCCCACCGGTAATCCGTTCGCCGCGGCGAGACAATATCGACCAGGCCCACGGGCCGGTAATAGCTGCTCAAATAACTGTCCAACCAGGTGACCGTGGACTGATCGACGGCCGAAGTGGCTATCCAGAGGGACTTGGGCATATGGACCAAGACGAAGAACTCCGGCTTGGCCGTCTCGATTTCCCGGCACAATTCCTTCTGCAACAACGTCGCAAACGGTTGCCGCTCCAGGACAGAGTATAGGTAAATGTGCCCCGAGGCGGCGTGTCGCCGGGTGTAGAAATACAATTCCGGCTCCGATCCCCAGATTGCCACCCGCTGGTCCGGCGTGGAGTGGCGGCTCACGTAAGCGGCGATCACGGGCATTTCCACGAAGGGCTCGGCATGGTACGCCTCGCGGCACGCCTCGGTCGGCGTGCGCTGGAAAAAGAACTCCCACTGCTGCCCGATCACAAAGGCCCCGGCCGCCATCATCAGCAGCACGGCCATCGGCCACGGCAAGAACCCTTGCCGGCTGCCGGAAGCGGCTTCGTTCCCTGCCGGCCGGCGGGCCAACCCCAGCAGCCATGAGCCGGCTACTCCGTCGAAGATGGCCACGGCCGGCAACAGTTGGATGAAATAGTGCGGATGGAAGTAATAGCCGGGACAAATGCTCGCCACAGAGAAGGCGAAGTAGGCCAGCAGGAACCAGCGGACGTTGTCGGCTTGCCTGGCCAGGCCGACCAGCAAAGCGCCTAGCAGGGCGGCAATCTCCAGCGGCCAATTCGCGGCCGCTATCCCCACGAAAGATCGCCAGAAAAGCCAGCTTCCTGTCTCAAAGTCGTTCTGCTGAGCGTAATAGCTGGGACAGACGACGGTGCAGAACCAGAACCGATCGAAGACCCCCGCGCGCCACAGCCAGAAACACGTGGCCGCATAAGGGAGGAGGACGCCAAGAGTGAAAACCGCGGCCCCGGTCAGCAACTTCCGCCAGGAGAATGGTTGCCGGCATGCGTAGTGAGTCAACACGACGAAGGCGCCGAAACCGCCCAAGATAATACCCTGCTGCTTCATCAAAAATGCGGTTCCAAACAGCAGCCCGCTGGCCGCCAGCAGACGGAATTTGTCGGACCGCAGGGCCCGCCAAAGCGCCCACGTGCCGGCCACGCCAAAAAGGTTTACGAAATGCGTGGCGTGTGCCGCCATGCCCAAGACCGAGGGGCTCAGGGCCAGCAGCGAGTACGCCGCCGCCGCAATACCGCCTGTCAAGGAATCGAAGAGGTCCCTGGCCACGAGGAACACTAAGACGATCGTCGCCAGGTTCACGGCCAGCAACCCCAGGTGGATGCCGGCCGCGGTCTGTCCGAACAGCGTCATCATGGCGGAGTACGCCACGTACAGTCCCGGCGGTTTGTTGTCCCAGGCGATTTGGAAAGGCGGGATGCCTTGCAATAGCAACTGGCCGATGTAGGCAAATCCCCCCTCATCGCGCTCTAAGGGAAAGTCGCGGAGCCGCCAGCGCACCGTAGCGGAGAAGAGCAGCGCCCCGGCAAGGATCATCAGGGCTATCGAGCTTGCCAGGCGTGGGGGTAATCCGGTAGGGATCATGGAACTACGCGATGCTCGTCGTGGCCGTAAAGATTTTAAACCGAGCGCCTCGCCGCCGCCCACGTGCAAAATATCCCTTCCGACCGGTGGCGTCAACCAGTAGTGCGACAGAACATTATTGTCGGGTTGGCCGTCCTTAGCCGGCGTGCTTGCACGCCGCGAAAATGGGGCCAATCCCGGTCGCACGCGGCGTGCAAGCACGCCGGCTAAACCACAAGAGTTTCGTGTGTCGCACTACTTGGTTTCCCCCAACCGCCAGCAGCATGCTTCAGTTTGCCTCTTTAGCCTTCCCCTTTCCTTCAAGTTCGCGGACCCCCTTCTCGACCTTCCTTTCCACTTTCTTGATATCCGATTTTATCTTGCCCTTGTCCACCGACACGCTGACGTTGACCTTGTCGCCCTCAGTGTCGGTTCTGGGGCTCGAAACGCTGAACCATCCCCGCCAGAAGCCGATTCCAATCAAACAGACGAACAGCACAACCAGAAGTTTGGCGCCGTGCGAACGCATGATGGACTCCCTTCTTTGCCAAGAATAGGTCGCTCCGCCTCAGTAGTATCATACCGGAGAAAGGCCGCATCGGAGAAGCCGGTCCCCACATGGCTGTGGCTGGGATGGCTGCTTTTCTCCCCCTGGCTGGCAAATGGTTCGGCCGTAAGCTAGTCTATTGACGGTGAAGCCGGTCGACTGTCAAGCCACGTCCCTCCGTGGAGGAGCATCCCATGGAAATCGCCGAAGCCATCCGTTCGTTCCGGGTGCCACCCGGCACCAGGATTTCGCTCAGGAAGGATCATGATCCCGGATACACGGGGGATTTCGTCAAGAAAAAGCATGCGCAGGGACTGTTGCAAAAGGGCATCGAGCACCTGGCGATTTACCAGGACATGCTGTATGCCCAGGATACGTACGCCCTGCTGCTCATCTTCCAGGCGATGGATGCCGCGGGCAAGGACGGCACCATCAAGCACGTCATGTCGGGGGTCAACCCGCAGGGGTGCGACGTGTCCAGCTTCAAAGCGCCGTCTTCGGAGGAACTGAACCACGACTACCTGTGGCGCTGCTCCAAGCGGTTGCCGGAACGGGGACGCATCGGGATCTTCAACCGTTCCTACTACGAAGAAGTCCTGGTCGCCCGCGTCCACCCCGAAATCCTCGAAGCACAACGATTGCCGCCGGAGGTGCGCGGCAAGGACATCTGGAAACGCCGGTTCGATGCCATCAACGGTTTTGAGCGGCATCTGGCCGGCAACGGCATTGTCGTGCTGAAGTTCTTTCTCAACGTCTCGAAGGAGGAGCAAAAGAGACGCTTTCTGGACCGGATCCACCGCCCCGAGAAGAACTGGAAGTTCTCCGCCAGTGACGTCAAGGAGCGTGCGTTCTGGGATGCGTACATGCAAGCCTACAAAGACGTTTTCAACCACACAAGCACGCCATGGGCGCCCTGGTATATCATTCCGGCCGACCATAAGTGGTTCACGCGGGTGGCGGTAGCGACGGTCATCGTCGACGCGTTGAAGAGCCTGAAGTTGCGTTATCCCACGGTGAGCAAGGAACACAAGCAAACACTGCTTCAGGCACGGGAGATCTTGAACGAGGAAGATTGAGTCAAAAAAAAGTCTTGTCGGGCATGGGATGCCGTACCACAGGTATCGGAGTGCCGTCGCTGGAAGTCCTTGGCCACCGAGAAATTTTAGAGAACGGGGCAAATACCGAGGTGCTACGCCGAAACCCCGCCACCTGGGGCATGGCCATTTTCCCAGCATCGGGCTATCTTATGTGATGTGCGGCTGCAAAACCCTGCGTCAAGGGCCAGTGAACGCATGACAAGGAGAAAGCCATGCCTTACTATCGTTCTCTTTCCGTGATCCTGTTTGTTGTGGCAATGTGCGTAGCGACACCCCGTCTCCTTCAAAGCTCGGTCACTGACGACCACAAGACTGCTGGCGGCGACACGATGTTGCAACTGAAACAGTTGCAGGACAAGGTGGCGAAGCTCGAAGCCCGGCTCGCCGAGCTCGAGAAGAGGAAGCCGACAGGACAGACCCCTGTATCACCTGTGGCTCCGTTATGGCACCAGCGATCACCTTACATGGGATTGCAACAGGGATATGGAACGAGCCGTCCCACCGAGCCTGGCTACACGGTGTGGGGAAGAGGAGAGATTAACGGGCATCCGTATTACATCGTGCCTCTGGGATCAAAACATTAGCTAATTGGCCAAGGTTGTGCCCGTGCCCAACAGAGGTATAGCCGACGGTCGAAAGGGTGCTAGGATAGAAGTAGCTGAAGCAGCTACGAGGACGGGCCGATACACCGATTGAGGTCGGTGCATTGCCTCTCCCAGTGAGAACCTGGTTTGGGAAGCCTGCATGGACGATGCAGGCTTCTTCGTTTTCTTGCTGGCAAAATCTGCGTGAAGGCCAACAAAACCTTGGTTGCGGTTGTACCCGTGCCACCGGGGGCATAGCCGAATGTCGGAGCCGTCATAGGATACATGTGGCTGGCGAGCTAAGAGGAAGGGCCGAGACTAGATCGGCAACCAGGTTCGGCATATCGCCTTTCCCTCGAAACAAAACGCATCAAGAAGCCCGTCTCTTCTCTTTTGCGGGCTTCTTGTTTTTCTTGGGATGGTCGCTTCCACTTATGAGAACGAGAAGGGCAGTGCCAAACGTTCTGGCAGTCCAACGGGCGACGGTAATAATTCGGCGTTCGGTGAGACCTTCCATGTGGCTCCTCCCGCCGTCAACTGAAGGTGTGAACCTCCCCATTCGCCAACGGCGGATCAGCAGAAGCTCTCGCGCACCCGCCTATTCGTAACGCAGGGCCTGGATCGGGTCTAATCGCGAGGCCTTCCAGGCGGGATAGAAACCGAAAACGACCCCCACCCCGACGGAGACCAGCACTGCCACGAGGATTGCCGGGATCGAGATGTCCGTGGTCCAGCCTTGGATTGAGCGGACCATGATCGACACGCCGCGGCCCAACAAAATCCCGATGGCGCCGCCGGTCAGGCACAGCAGCACGGCCTCGACGAGGAACTGCTGGAGGATGTGATGGCTGCGGGCGCCGACGGCCATGCGGAGGCCAATTTCCCGCGTCCGCTCGGTGACCGAGACCAGCATGATGTTCATGATGCCCACGCCGCCCACGACCAGCGAAATCGCCGTTACGATGAGCAACAAGGCTTCCACCACGTCCAAGGCCGAGGTGATCATCTTCGTCATCTCGCTCATGTCGCGGATAGCGAAGTCATCATCCTGATCGTGCGCAAGATGATGCCGCTCGCGGAGCAGCGCCCTGATCTGCTCGATGGCCTGGGAGATCTGGTCCGCGCTGACGGCTTTGGCGATCATCCTGTCGACGTTGATGAAGCGTACCGGCTGCGGCAAATCGAATGCCTGCGACGCCGTGGGGAGTGGATAACGCGCGGTCGCGCCCGGGTAAAGGTTGCTCAAGGTGTTGATCGAGGACGAAACGCTCTGCGGCGCAACCGCGGTGCTCCCCGCGCCAATCGCATTGAGCCGAAACTTCACCGTGGTCCAGGGGGCCAGCACAATGTCGTCCTGATCGTCGCCCACCATGTTGCCGCCCTTGGGACTCAGCACGCCAACGACCCGAAAAGGGACGTTCTGGATGCGGATTTCCTTGCCCACGGCAGATTCGCCTTGAAACAGCTCGCGCTTCAGGGTACTGCCGATCATGCAGACTTTGTTGCCGTTCCGGACGTCGTGTTCGGTGAAGACGTTGCCTTCCTCCATCTCCTCCCACTCGCGCACCGCGAGAAACGCCAGCGTGGTACCGGTAATATTCTGAGGAATCCAGTTGCGATTGCCGTAGGCGACGTGGGCGCGGGCCAGGACGATGGGGGCCACCTTGCTGACGGCCGGACACTGCCGAATGATCTCGTCGATGTCCTCCGGCTTGAGAGTCTGAACCGTGCCGACGCCGAAATTGACGCTGCCGCTCATGGCCGAGCCGGGCAAGACGAGCAGGTTGTTCGCGCCCATGCTGGCGATGGTTTTTGTGATCGCAATTTTGGAGCCCTGGCCGATTTCCGTCATGGCGATCACCGCCCCCACGCCGATGATCACGCCCAGCGCCGTTAAGGCCGACCGCATCTTGTTGCGCCGCAGCGCGCCGAACGCGGTACGGAACGTGGAAGGAAGCAACGATGATGCCGGGGAACAGCGCGGCTTCGATACGATGCCTGCCCCGGAAACGTCCGTTTGCTCGGCACGTCTCTCCACCTTCGGTTGGCTGCTCGACGCCGCGTCGTCGGCAATTGCCGCAGCCCCGGTTATGAGGGTGCGGCCGCCATCGGTAACGCGCAACGAAGAAACCGTCGCCCATTCGCCAGGTGGTGCCGTGCCTGGACGGCCGTCACCGCTAGGGGGCGGAGAGGGCTCGTCACCCTCGATCAGGCCATCGGCAATGCGAATCGTCCGCCGGGCATATGCCGCCACGTTCGCATCGTGGGTAACGAGGATCACCGTGATGCCCTCGCTGTTGAGCCGCTGAAACATGCGCAGGATCTCAACGCTCGTGTGCGAATCGAGGTTGCCGGTCGGTTCGTCGGCCAGCACCAGCGAGGGGCGGTTGATCAGGGACCGGGCGATGGCCACGCGTTGCTGCTGGCCGCCGGAAAGTTGCGACGGCTCGTGGTCGGAGCGGCCGGTCAAGCCCACCTGCTCCAACAAAAACTCTGCCCTTCGCAATTTCGCACCGCTCGACTGGTGCGGAGCGTATTCCAAAGGCATGAGCACGTTCTTGGTCGCCGTGGCCCGCGGCAAGAGATTGAAGCTCTGAAAAACGAAACCCACCTTTCCCATCCGCACCATCGCCCGCTGATTGGGCGTCAGGCAGCTCATCTCCTGGCCGTCCAGCCAGTAGCGGCCCGCGCTGGGCCGGTCCAGGCAGCCGAGGATGTTCATCAGCGTGGTCTTGCCCGAGCCCGAGGCGCCCATCAGCGCCACCATCTCACCGGCGGCGATGGTGAGCGAAATGCCCCGCAGAACCGGGACGTCGATCGCGCCCAGGTGATACGTCTTGGTGATGTCTTCCAGCCGAATCAGTTCCATCGATAGCTGCCTCTGCGGAGTGCCGGATCGTGAAGAAATCAGCAGTGTCTCCCAGCCGCCGCCATGCCCCTCGCCAGAACCGTTATGATGAGACCGTCGCCTTGAAAAGGTCGGCTGCCTTAGTGATAATCTCGTTCTCGTTTCCCGTCAAGGACTTGCGACGATTGCTGTCCTTTTTGCAGCAGAATGTGCCCTTGGGGCGCCCGGTCTCTGATAGACCTCCCCGCGACTAGCGTGCGACGCACGAAAAGTGTGCGGTTTAGCCGGCGTGCTTGCACGCCGCGTGCGACTGGGAATTTGCCCCATTTTCCCGGCGTGCAAGCATGCCGGCTAAACGCGGCCAACCTACTAGAACCCGCCGTCCGGATTGGGCGGATGGACCGCGTCAAACCGGATTGCTAGCAGTCAACGTCACAACATTTCCGTCACAATCGAATGTAAATCTTCCTCCGGTTGTCTTGGTTCAGCGTGAAATGGAATTCTGATCGTGCGGGCTAATTGTGAGAACGCGTCCTGCACAACGGTCGCGGCATCCTGCCGCGAAGGTTTATCGCTTTGGTGCCAATCCCGGAGCAG